>Ga0335081_10003451_pt1 | contig 24859 bp, 23 predicted proteins | sample Lox_Sample_35_FD_206713 | JGI IMG/M metagenome (GOLD analysis project Ga0335081, IMG submission 206713) | Soil microbial communities from Loxahatchee National Wildlife Refuge, Florida, United States - Lox_Sample_3.5 | ecosystem: Environmental > Terrestrial > Soil > Wetlands | place: USA...
TGTGGCCATTTTACGTGAAAATTTTATCGCAGTCAAAGCACCGCGGATTGGGATTGGGTAGGGCGTAAAAGAAAGGTGAGTGCCGCTTTTTGGCGAAGGGGCGAAAAAGCGAGAAGTGCGGAGAACAGGGTTAGTACCTTCGCAATAAAGGTAAACGGTTTAGGGTCCACTTCTACTAAATGAACCCGAACAACAGCCGATATATCTGCCACTGATTTCCGCCGAAGGGAGGGTACGCTATGATTGATCTCTTGCGCACTCGCAGAAGTATTCGTAAATACACCCAAAATCCTATTGATAGTAAAATGATTGATGTGCTTATAGAGGCATTGCTCAGGTCACCTACTTCACGAAACAATAAATCATGGGAATTTATTGTTGCAGATGATCGGGACCTCTTGTCTAAACTTTCGAAAGCAAGAGAACAAGGATCACACCACCTGCAGGACGCACCGTTGGGGATCGTAGTGTGTGCTGACAGTACAAAATCCGACGTATGGATTGAGGATTGCTCTATTGCTGCAATTCTTGTTCAGCTGACTGCTCACGATTTGGGTTTAGGCAGTTGCTGGATACAAATTAGGAATCGTAATCATACAATGATGATGTCAGCGGAGCAATACATACAAGGTTTGCTGGGACTGCCCCAGCACATCAAAGTTGAATGCATGGTGAGTATTGGTTATCCAAACGAAACAAAGAAGCCAATTACAAATGGCGAACTCGAATATCACAAGGTGAAACACAATTATTACTCTAGTAATTACGTGTCAAAGCGAGAAGCATGAAAGAACCGAATTGATGCAGCGACACATTCAGCTACCAATGACACCACGAGGCATTAGTATTGTGTTATTTGTATTTCTCAATATGGCTGTTTGTCAAATACCTTCGAGCGCCTATAAACCGTAGGATGATAGCGTGCGCAGTATGTTGTAAAGGGAGGGCAAATGCCAAAGTCAATCATTAGCTATTGGAATCCATTAATTGGGGCAAAGAAGGGGAGATGGACCCCGGTTAAAGGCTTAGAAGGGATGGCAGAGGAACTAACGCTAAGCATAGATGAAAGCGCCGGAGAATATACTCGATTAACAGGATTTCTTCCCGAAGCTGATGCGACACCTTTTGGGGGAAAGAGTCATAAATATCCAGAAGAGGTCTTCGTCGTAAGCGGCCGAGTTTATCATAAGGCCCGTGACACGTGGATTGGGAGCGGACATTATGCGATTCGGCCACCGGGGGAGACTCACGGTGAAGATCATTGTTTTTGACTGCTGCTACCACGGTGCATGGAGGTTTTCTTGCCCGTCTTAGAATAAAGATTTTAGGATTCAGGTTTTTTCTTCACGAATGTGCACGGAAAACGCATTCTCTCCGAGCATTCTTACCCGTAGCATCCGCTCCTCGGCCCCGTACTTTGGACATCATCGGATCACGATCAATCGACGGTTACGCTTTTAGCCAAATTCCTCGGCTGGTCGACATCACAGCCTTTGATCACTGCGACATGATATGCAAGGAGCTGCAGCGGAATCACGGTGATAAATGGAACGAGTGCAGGATGTGTCGACGGCACTACGATCATGTCGTCCGCCTTGTCGCGGAAGGCAGCGGGTGAATCCGTGACCACAATGATCCTTCCTCCCCGTGCTTTTACTTCCTCAATGTTCGATAGGATCTTTTCGTGCAGGCTCTCGATCGTTGCCAGGAATACAACGGGGACTCCTTCCTCGATCAGCGCGATGGGTCCATGTTTCATTTCTCCCGCCGGATATCCTTCAGCATGAATGTAGGAGAGCTCCTTCATCTTGAGCGCGCCTTCAAGCGCGATAGGATAGTTGATTCCCCGGCCAAGGTACAGCATACTCTTCACGTCCACGAGGGTCTTTGCGATCTCCTTGACAGCTCTATCAGTTCGGAGCGCCAGTCGGATGAGCCTCGGCAAATCGAACAAAAAGGGTTTAAGTGTCTGAATCTCGAGGTCGCTGAGCTTGCCTTTCTTGGTACCCAGGGCAATACCTAGGAGGCTGAGGGCTGCAAGCTGAGCAGTAAAGGACTTGGTGGATGCCACGCCGATCTCCAGCCCCGCACGCGTGTAAAGGACCGAATCAGCCTCGCGTGTGGTCGTGCTGCCGAAGGCATTGCAGATCGTTAAGGTCCTTGCGCCTTTTTCCCTCGCTTCGCGTTGTGCTGCGAGGGTATCGGCTGTTTCTCCGGACTGCGTAATGGTGATGAGCACCGTTCCTTTCGGAATGACCGGGCACATGTATCGGAACTCCGAGGCGATGTCCACGGCCACGGGGATGCGTACGAACTTCTCGATCATATACCGTCCAACCAGACCAGCGTGGTACGACGTACCGCAGGCTGCAATATGGAGCCGCCTGAGGTCCTTGATGGTACTCGCAAAGCCCATCTCCTCCATGAGCCTGTTCGTGTCGTCGATCCACTCCCTCAGAGTATCCATGACTGCCTCGGGTTGCTCGTAGATCTCCTTGAGCATGAAATGATTGTAGCCCTGTTTCTCAGCCATTTCAGTCGTCCAGTTTACCGTTACGATTTTCCCTTCAAGCTGCAAAGTCTCCGGAGATTCGACATGCTTCAGATCGACCCCACTACTTCTGAGTATAGCCATGTGCCGATCTTCGAGATGAATGAAGTTCTTCGTATAGGGGAGGAGCGCGGGAACATCGGATGCGATATACTGAGCGTCCGTGCCTATTCCAATGACAAGCGGGCTGCCGTTGCGGATCGCGAACAGCATATCTGGCGAGCCTTCGTAAATGATACCCAGAGCATAAGCCCCGCGAAGGCGCGTGATCGCTCGTCGAATAGCCTCCTCGATCGGAAGACCGCTGTCAAGGTAGCGAGAGATCAGCTGAGGCACGACCTCCGTGTCTGTCTGGGATGTGAAAATATGTCCTGTAGAAGTCAAGTCGGCCCTTAACTCACGGTAATTTTCAATGATGCCGTTGTGTACCACAGAGACGCCTTTTACGGTGTGCGGATGGGCATTGGCTGCCGACGGTGCCCCATGAGTGGCCCATCGCGTGTGGCCAATGCCTATTGTAATGGCTGGTAATAGGGTTGGCAGTATCTTCCGGAGATTCTTCAGCTTGCCTGGAGTCTTGTAAACCTCGATTCCCAATCCGTTCTTAAATGCAATTCCGGACGAGTCGTAACCACGGTATTCTAAACGGCTAAGACCATCAAAGAGTAGCTGCAAAGAATCCTTTTTCCCAACATATCCGACGATTCCGCACATGTTTCCTCTCCCTTGAATTGCCAGTTCTCATAATATCGCCAAGGATATTGCTATTCTGGACATGATATGTATTTGATTTTTAAGCAAAAAGAATGCCAAATTAAGGGAGGATTCGACTGAAGATAAAAAAATCCTTCTTTGTTTTTTATTTCTTATTTTTTAATAAGTTACTGGTACGTCATCATTATTATTAGAACATGATGAGGGAGAACGAAATACATTTTTAGGCCCCGGTTCCTCCTTGCGCGGAAAAAAACAAATAGATCATGATTAAATTTTTCAAGATAGTGAATCCAAACTACACAACAAAAAATCAGAATTTTAACTTTCAATTCCTCGTAGCTCGCTAATAGGGTCACATATTTTATAGAGGGAAGAGCATGAAAAACCGTAGATTTCTCATATGATAATCTTCCTCTAGATATAAGGCATCTTGCCTCGTGGAGATTTATTTGATTTTTAAATATAATATTTCGATGTATCTAGGGGATACAATACATTTTTATTATTATTCAATAAGTTATCTATAAAGTGTATCAAATATATACAAAAAAAAATTAATGCGTATCTGTAAAAAAAAATTTACAGCAAATAATAAATAATAATGTATGTTTCTGGCAACTGCTAGCAAACTATTCAAGGGTATATGTAGCAATGGCTATATCCTCTTTTCTTTTTGACGTCTTGTTTATATCCGACAAAAAAAACATTTGTAATAAGCCTTTGAATTGATTGGACGGGCAGAGGCAAAAGATTGAACTATTCGTGGTGACGACCAGAAGGCCATGTGGCGGCCGCCTGCGTATATACTGCAGCAACATTCGTCATTCATCAAAGTCCAGCGTTACACTAATAAAATGTCTTATGACTTTTCTTGACTCACCACAGAAGGGTGATAGAATTAAGTGATAGAATTAAGAATGTTTATAATTTATAGCTGGGGAAATTTCAATAAGTCCGTCTAGAGCGTTATTCTATGCAGAGGGGAGGAATCGGTTCGTTTGTCTTTAGTGCAAAGCTTAAATAAATAGGAAGGAGGTAAATGATGGAAACCCAGGACCTGAAAAAGTACCTGGCGGGGTTTAGTATTGCCGGATTGCTTGCTGGTGCTGGACTTGCGGCTGGAATCAGGACTAGCTCTGCCGCGGACAACTCCACTGGCGGGAATGGTAGTTCAGGCGTTACCACGGAACAGACTATGTCAATGAGTAGTTGTAGCGGATCAAAAGCTAATCCGACTTCAGAACTGACCCCAACAGGCGGCTGAAGCGGCTCAAAAGCCGAGCCGGCTCAGCCTGCGCCATCTGGTAGCGGAAGCGGCAGCAAATAGTGCAGTTTGCACTATCAATGTTCGAGAAAAGTGCCGGCATGCATTAGCCTCCGGCCAATCCTGATGCATTCAGTACAAATCTGGAGTTGAGCCGTCCCGGGGGTGACAAGAGGATACAATATTCACTCCCGGGATATTGTTTTCAGACCTGTGAACTCTTTGACAAACAATAGATCAGATAACCGCTACCGAGCATGCCGGTCAGTGCTCGGCGATGCGGCATGGGGTCGTCTCTCCGCACAGTGGGGCAAAGCGCTTGAGGAACATTCACTATCGACTGCGCTGTTGCAGGCCGACAAGAATACGTTTCCTGAATTCCTATCCGAGCTTGCTCGCCTCGAGGAGATCGCCAGCGACATCGAGGGGGGGAAGTTATCCCTCCCAAAGGAGGTAAGCCGGCCCTTGGTCAATCCAACGATCCGAATCATTGAATTATCGTGGAAAAACCTGGTTTCACGCCTCAATCCTGATCAGAATATTTCCGCCGTAAATCCTATTCGAGCAGGGGAACGCGTTCTCCTTTGGTACAACCCGTTCACTCATTGCGTGACAGCTCGGCCAGTGTGTGACGAAGATCTCCTGGTACTTAAGATGGTCGTGGAGGGGATATCGTCGGAGGCTGTGGCGGCCCAGGGCGGCCTACTGGTAGGAGCTGTTGATGCCGCAATGTTTCGTGCTGCAGCGAATGGTCTCATCCTCACTCCGCCTTCTCGCATCCGGCGCGATCCCGAGCTCTTTCCGCGGAATGATGGCATTCCCGAACACTATCTGTCGTCGAGGTCGTTCACGCTCCAGTGGCATATCACCCAAACCTGCGACCTGCACTGCAAGCATTGCTATGACCGCAGCAACCGTTCTCAAACGACCTTTGATCAGGCATTGCAGATTCTCGAGGACCTGCGCACATTCAGCAAGAGCAAAAACGTCGCTGGAGCGGTCTCCTTCACAGGAGGTAATCCTCTTCTCCATCCGGCTTTTACAGAGATATACCGTGCAGCAGCAAAGCGCGGTTTTTCCACGGCTATCCTTGGCAATCCTGCTCCAGCGGAGCGAATCACGGAGCTGATAACGATCCAGATGCCGACTTTCTACCAGGTCAGTCTGGAGGGCCTCAGGGAACACAATGATGCCATCCGCGGAACCGGACATTTCGACCGTGTCATGGCATTCCTGAAGGTCTTGAAAGGACTCAATGTATCGTCCATGGTCATGCTTACACTCACCAGCATGAATATCGATCAGGTCCTCCCGCTGGCCGAAATTCTGCGGGGGAAGGCCGATGTCTTTCACTTCAACCGCCTCTCCATGGTCGGCGAAGGCTCTCAACTAAAGCTGCCTGACATCCAGTCTTACCGATCATTTCTTGAATCATATCTCATTGCTGCCCGCACAAATCCAATCATGGGCATCAAGGATAATCTCATCAACATCATCCGTCAACACAAGGGAGTTTCACCTTTTGGCGGCTGTACAGGCAATGGCTGCGGTGCTGGCTTTAATTTCGTAAGCCTCCTTGCCGACGGTGAGGTCCACGCCTGCCGTAAATTCCCTTCGCTCATCGGCAACATCTATCGCCAAAGCCTAGCCGAGATCTATGATTCTGATCAAGCGCGTCGCTATCGTTCGGGTAGCGCAGCCTGCTGGTCCTGCACCCTTCATATGGTCTGTGGCGGCTGTTTTGCCAGCGCTTATAGTTACAATCTCAATGTCTTTAAGGACAAAGACCCTTTCTGTTTCATGGACGATACTAATAATAAAGACGTCTAGAGGCGGTTAAGCGGAAACACAGCCGGTCCTTCCGCTATTCAATCCAACAGCGGGACGCTGGCTCCTCGTTATGGTTATATGAGTGTAGCTACCTCGTCGGACTTGTGGATAGCATAAGGCGACCACCACGTGCACTACTTGTAGCATGCGGTGGTTGTTGCATTCCCATCGTGGTTCTCGGCTCATGGTATTGTAATTAATAATGCAGCACAGTAGCGCCACTTTTTTTTATTTAAACGATTTGGGCTGCAGGCCGGAGAGATTTTGACCTTTGTAACATTCGTGTCCAGGACGACATGCACCAAAAACAACCCGGCGAGTTTGGGCCGGCCGGAGACCTCAGAATATCTGGCTTTTACTGGACTGTCCAACTGCACCACCAGGAGCAGGCGGCGTCGCTTGAACGCTCTGCGGGGTGCAGTTCCCGTCATAACAGAGCACAACGAAGATATGTTAGCCCGGGTAGAATGGCCAGTCATAGTCTCAGATCACCCACGCTAACTTCGCAACGCATTGGTTGTTAAATATTGCCGAGTAGCGGTTCACACTTTCTGGCTTTGCTGGTATATGTCGTTTCGAATTCATTCCCTTAAGAGCAAGGGCAAATTGTGTACCATTGAATTTCTATGCATTAATGCTTTGTTTATGCTGGGGTTTGTGATGACAGGTTACAATGCGTACTAGCATATCATACTTTTTGAATATGTCATTATGGGTGGCGGTGCATTTTGAATGCACGGATATTCTGATCTAAATGAGAGTAAAAACCTACTGTCCATGAGGGATTCATGCAGGAAAGGCGGATAAGGGGCAGGCCATTTGACTTGATCATAAATGCATTATCTACGCGGTAAAAGCTTATTTTCCCCCGCGATGGTATGATTGTTCAGAAATCAGCGAGTGGACGAGAAGAGGAAAAAATTCATCAAGGCAGAAATTCATCGTATTCGCGCCCACGATATTATGATATACTGTGAACTGTTGAGGGTTGCCGTTAAGGAGCGCCATTTTCACAAATGAGAATCGAAGATTGAGGAGGGATACTATGTTTGAAGGACTGTTCCGGCCGATGCATTTGCTGCTGATACTCATCATCGTCTTAATCATTTTTGGACCGGGAAGACTGCCGGAGATCGGGGCAGGCCTGGGTAAGAGCATACGGTCATTCAAGAAAGCGATGTCTGAAAAAGATGACCAGCTGACAGACTCGAAATCGATCGACCAAAAGGATGAAACCAAGGGATAATGTCGGTGCATCCTTATTCGATCCACCGTCCGTCGTAACACGATGTGAGCACAACCGGAGTTCCATAGCACGGTAACGGACAGAGAAGGCAAAGCACGTCACGCCCACCCATGGTAATGATGTTCTCTTCTCTCCCGAGGCGTCATTATGTCAGCCTTCCTGCAGAAACACGCTGAAAAAACCACGCAACCTGAAGTCAATTTTCATAGCCTCTGTCGACATATCGACCGATTCCGCCATCTTTCTCGAGACGGCTGTAATCGTCTGGGTAATTTTCTTCGCCGCTCTGAAAATGAGGTGGGTTTGGCCCACCTGTTGTCAGAGATAAGGGAAAACGGCGTTCTCCAGAATTCACTGCTATACTTAGGAAAGGAGGAATATATGCGTTGCGCGATCGCGTTTTTCCTGACGGCAGTTCTGCTCGCGTGTGCGGGTTGTGCGTCAGCGCCGCCTGCAGAAGCGCGATTCTCCTGGACGTTCTACAGTTCTCCGACAATCTCACGGGAAACGTTCTCCGGCCAGAGTGTTGCAATTCTACCGACCGCAAGTATTCAATATGACCCCACTCAAGAGATATATCGCGAAACCATTGCGGGGGTCCTCTATACGGCGCTCATCAAATATTCCGGCGGACCGCATATTTTATCACTCGATTCCATACAGAGCGGCATCAACAAAAAAGAACTCTGGAATGATTTCAAGCTCATGTACAGAGAATATGAGGAAACGGCCGTGCTGCGCATAGACCTTCTCTCGAAGATCGGCCAGGCAGTTGGCGCACACTACGTCATTGTTCCACGGCTTCTCAGGTTCGAGTCGGAGACTTTTGACCGCGCCACCATCGTTGGAATCGCTTTCTTGCGGACCCGCCAATCGAGCGTTGACATCCACGTGCAAATATGGGACACGGTCACGGGTGAAGTGGTCTGGGAAGGCGCCAGTGAAGGAACCATTGCATCAGAGGTCGTCCGGGGCCGGCCGGCCAGTTTCATGGCTGTGGCGGAAAATGCCTGCGAGAGCCTGGCGTCGAAAATGCCGTGGGTGAAGACCGAGAAGAAGTAGGCCCGCGGGCAGAGAAGGTCGAGAAAACAGCAGCAACAGCTTTCTCCCGAAACTGTAGACTTTCATTAAATTTGTTGATTGAAAACTTCATAGTGTGCCTTATCGGTGCAAAGCAAAACTAAGTCACACAAGATTCCCGTTTTTCCCTTACGAAGGCAGATCTTGAAGCAAGAAATCTTTACATGTTCAATATTGGGCACCCTTAGGATCAACTTGCTCAGACTGCATGGTGCGCTCGACGTAGTCGCCTTCCGTGATAACCTCGATTGAATCATGCTGTGGTAATTTCTGAAATTATCAAACTTGAGGGCGAAACTCGCTGATCAAATCGACTAAGCTATTTTCATCAAACCATCTGCTGACGCTACTGTCATGATATCTTGACAAATTCCTCGACAAAGTTTAGACTAAACAATATCATGAAAGGAGTTCCATGCTCCGGAACAAGCGCATTACTGTTTTTCTCATCCTGCTTTTTCTAGCTTCCACGTTCGTGGTAGTATCGCACCACCATGAAAATACGGCAGACGACCACGGCTGCCCCATCTGTATTGCAAGTAATCATCTTTCCGCAACAAGCCAGTGGGCGGTTGCTTTTGATAGCGTTCCCTGTTTCACGGAAACAACCGTTGTCACTCCGTCATCTGTTTTTAACGCTACTTTCTCTTCCTATTCCCTGAAAAATCGCGCCCCCCCTGTTTAAATATCCGCAAATTTGCATCGCACAATCTAATCGCAAGAGCGGGATATCCCTGTCGAACTTCGCTTGGTCGGGAAGAAAAACTGCTTTTTTAACCTTTCAGTAATAGTGTACACCTTTCGAAAAAAAGGAGTCCAAGCGCAAAAAGGCCTGCTCGATTCATTTACGCGCATAATCAACTCATCTACTGAGGGCCTTATGAAACGAGTATTTTGCATCGTCTGCATTCTTGCTTTCTGCTCGTTCGGTCCGGCGGTTTTTGCCGACGATACGGCGGAGCGGCTCAAGAACCTTGAAGACACAGTGCAAAACCAGTCAGAATCCATTGAAGAACAACAAAACACCATAGATTCATTAAAGGAAAGTTTCTCAAAGGGAAAAAACCAGGCTCCCCCAGACAAGGGCCAGATACCGCAGCAAACAGACCGGGAACTCCAGCAGAAGGTCCAGGAGCTGAACGAGAAGGTTGATCAAGTGGTCGAAGCGCAAAGGAAAGTCTTGCCGAGTGAGTTCAACCCAGCCATTGGACTCGTGGGTGAGACGATCTTCTCCTATAGCAGCGAAGGAGCTGCGGAGACGGGCAGCAACCGGCCCGGCGGGTTCGATGTGTTTCAACGTTCGGTGGAACTGAATGCAGTCGGGTCGGTGGACCCGTTCGCTAAGGGCTACGTGGTAATTAACGCGTCAGACGACCCGGTTACCGGTGAATCGATTTTGGACGTCGAAGAGGCTGCACTCCAGACTACGTCACTACCGGGGAACTTGGAGGTGAAGGCGGGACGGTTCTTCGGCGAATTCGGTCGTCTGGGCTACATCCACGATCATGAGCTGCCCTTTGTGAATCGGCCGCTCGTCCTCGAGCAATACATCGGCGGCGAGTCCAGAACGGACGGGCTTCAGATTAATTGGTTGGTTCCGGTCGAGCACTACATCAGCCTGACGCTCGGTGCGGGTGACCAGTTCGGCGGCGATAACCCGCCAAACTATGTCGGTGATTTCCGTAATGGAAGCGGATTGAACTATTGGGGCCGTTTGTCCACCTATTTTGACCTGACACCCAATGTCTCACTCGAACCGGGTATTTCAGGCCTTTGGAATCCGAGTACAGTTGCGCAGTGGGCACCTGATCCTGCTAATCCATCGTATCCAACCGTAGATGGCAACACCTTTATCGAACGCGAGCGGCGCCTCGCAGGAGTGGACTTGGTGCTGAGCTGGAAGCCTCTTCGTAACAATCAGTTCGAGACCATCACATGGGGCACGGAAGTACTCTACAGCGACAACCGTTATGACGTGACAGATACCTCGGGCAGCGCCCTGCCGAGCCGCACCGTCAGCTCCCATGGCATGTACTCATATCTCACGTACAAGTTTGATCGGCAGTGGATAGCCGGGATCCAATATGAATGGCTGGAGAATGCGCTGAACAATCAAGCCAAGACCTCGGCGGAATCCGCGAACATAACATGGGCCTTGAGCCACTGGAACCAGCTGCGCCTTCAATATACGCACACTGACAACAACACCGCGACCGGCCTGCGCCCTTATGATGCCGTCTATCTGCAATGGGCGTGGATCATCGGCTCACATGCGCATGGGTGGCAACAGCGCTAACTTTGGAGAGGGAAAATATACCATGAAATCCAAATTATTCAGTTTCATATTGATATTCACGCTCTCCGGAATAGTGTACGGGTGGGCGACGCCCGCCCATGCGGCCAAAATCCGTGTTGTCACGACACTCACCGACCTCGCGGACCTTACACGCGCCGTGGGTGGGGATCTGGTCGAGGTCCACAGCCTGGCCACTGGCGTGGAAGATACGCACGGGGTGCCGATGAAACCGAGTTTCGTGCCGATAATGAACCGGGCTGACCTGCTGGTTCTGGTAGGGCTGGATTGCGAGCACGCATTCCTGCCCGCGCTGATTGAAGCCAGCAAGAATCCCCGCATTCAGGTGAACGGGTCCGGCTACGTGGACTGCTCGCAAGGCATCATCCCGCGCGATGTACCAAAATCAACCGGTCACGCCGCAGGCGATGTGCACCCCTACGGCAACCCGCACTACATGCTCGATCCGGTATTGGCAAAGACCGCGATTGCGAACATCTACAACGCGCTGGTGGCCTTTGCCCCCCAGTATCAAGCGGAATTCACGCGCAACCGCGATGCGTATCTCGCCAGGCTCAACGCCAAGATCGACGAGTGGGAAACGGAAGCCAAACCGCTCAAGGGCGTCAAATTTGTGTCCTATCATGAGCATTGGCCTTACTTCGCAGCACGCTTCGGTATGGACTATTTCGGCACGATCGAACTAAGACCCGGCATCGATCCTACACCGCGCCACATTGAGGATCTGATCACCCACATGAAGACCGACCATGTTCCCATCGTCGTGCGCGAGCCGCAGTTTCCCGAAAAGGTGCCGAAAATCATCGCCGAACAGACCGGTGCAACCATGGTAACATTGCCTATCATGCCGGGCGGCGTGCCCAATACAGATACGTACCTTAAAATGATGGATTATATTGTTCATACATTCGTAACTGCCGTGCAAGCAAAGAAATAAGATATGGAGAAGGTGTCCGACCGAGTTCTCGGGTGGACACTCACATAATAGACGATGAAAGAACCACTGATCACACTGGAAAACCTGAGTATAGGGTACAACGGCCAGGCTGTGCTGTCCGGACTTACACTCTCCATTTCCAGAGCAAGTTTCACCGCTATCCTCGGGGCCAACGGTTCGGGAAAATCGACCCTGCTCAAAACGCTGCTTGGACTGCTGCCTCCGGTCGAGGGGCGCATCGATACCGCATCGACAGGTGCACCGCTCACGTTTGGCTATGTCCCTCAATCCAATCGGTTCGACCCGGTTTATCTCCTCACGGGGTTCGATGTTGCGCTCATGGGCGTCTATGGCCGCATACGCTCAGGGCGTCTTATCCCCCCCGTCGAACGCGCCTTCACACTCGAATGTCTGCACGCAGTGGGTGCTGAAGATTTTTCCCATAAACGCTTTGCCGAACTCTCCGGCGGCCAGAAGCAACGCGTGCTCATCGCGCGCGCCTTGACCACGCGACCCGACGTCCTCGTGCTGGATGAACCCACGGCGGGGGTAGACCGGGAGGCAACGGCCGCCGTGCTGGAGTTCATTTCGCAGATTTGCAAGGAAAGGGAAATCACGGTCCTGCTCGTTACGCACGACTTTTCAGCCGTCCGTCACTACGCTGAGAAAGTCATCTGGCTTCACGAGGGCAAGGTTTTCCACGGGGCAGCCGGCGAACTGCTCACAGCCGAACGTATGGTGGAAATATTTGAAATAGGGATGGGCTGACATGGAAGCGCTTCACCAGATTCTCTCTTTTGACTTTCTTCTCCGTAACTCGCTTTACACCAGTGTGCTCGTCGGTTTCGCTTGCCCGCTCGTCGGCGTTTTTCTCGTGATGCGCCGGTTGGTATTCATGGGGGTGGCGTTGCCCCAGATTTCCTCGACCGGTGTTGCAATCGCACTCTCACTTCCTCTGTGGCTCGGCTTCAAACTGACCGAGTACGGATCACACAGCGCGCACGCGCTCGCCTTTGTCGGCTCAATAACATTCTCGCTAATCGCGATCCTGGTCCTGGCATTCCTGGAACGGCGCGGGCGAGGGCAACCCGAAGGCCGGCTCGGCACGGCTTACGTCGTGGCCGCCGCGATGAGCATCTTGGTGCTGTCAAAAAACCCTTACGGTGAAATCGGCTGGCTCGATATGCTGAAAGGGGAGGTCATTACCATCTCCAATTTCGATCTCGTGCTCACGGCGGCAACGCTCACGCTCGTCCTCGCAGCGCTAGGACTATTCCACAAGGAGTTGCTTCTCGTCTCATTCGACCGCGAGATGGCAATTATTCTACGCAAAAAAGTCGTTTTCTGGGACATTTTGCTTTACTTGCTGATTGGATTAACTGTCTCGATGGCCGTACTGAGCGTCGGTCCGCTCATCGCATTCGGCTTTTTGCTGATTCCCGCCCTCATTGCTCACCAGTACGCTCGCAACATGCGCCAATTCACGTTACTGGCCTCTCTGATCGGCGGTGCAACCGCTTTTTTTGGCTTCTGGACCGCATATCAATGGGATTTACCTGTCGGCCCGACGGATGTTGTCCTCCTCGGCGCACTCTATGCGACAGGTTGGTTAGTCGCCAGGCTTCTATCAGGAAATTTACGACATAATCACAGAACATAAACTGCACGACTGCCGCGCCGGTTATCGTTGTCTCGCCGAGGGATCTTTTTTATCGTTCACCTCGATGTGTAGGCCGGGAACACATGCATCAGCAAAATAATGGAAAAGATTAGTCGAGGATAATTCCGAGAGACTCGTCCATTACCAAGGACGGTGTCAGATTTTCCCTTTCTACAAAGCAAATCAGAATACTTCAGGATAATGATGAGCAGCTGACATTTTTTATCACGTATAAAGGAGAAAACGGCATGACGCACATACATATTCCAGACGGCATTCTCCCTGTTTGGCTGTGGGTTTCGGGACTCCTGCTTATGTCGCTGTTTCTCGCGCTGAGCCTGTTCCGCTTGAGGACAGCGGATATGAAGAAAAAAATCCCGCTGTTGGGGGCACTGTCTGCCGTGATGCTCGTTGCCATGAGCCTGGAGATTCTGCCGATCGCGTATCACCTCAATATGTCGGTCGCTGCCGGCATACTGCTCGGGCCGTCTTTGGGTTTCATGGCGGCGTTCATTGTAAACCTCATGCTCGCCTTCGTCGGTCACGGCGGCATTACCGTCGTCGGCCTCAATACGCTGCTCCTTGGTACCGAGGCCCTTCTGGGCCACACCCTGTTTTATTTATTCAGAAAGGGATTGCCCGTGTTCTTGAGCGCTGCACTGTCCACGGTTCTAACACTCTTTCTCGCATCGCTGCTCCTGATAGGAATCGTCGGTGTCTCACATGTAGATGCGGAATCGTTCGTGCACCATCATGCACATGAGGGCAGCGTGACCGAGCAAGCCCATGAACAACATCAACAGCCGGAGAGATCACCCCTGCGGGCATTCGCCGTGATTGTGCTCTCGCTCGGCAGCGTCGGTTGGATCATTGAAGGTGCTATTACCGGTGCGGTAGTCCAGTTCATTTCGAGGGTCATGCCTGATCTTCTTGCCCATGGCCTCCATAAGGAGCAGCAATGAAAAGATATGCAAAATTGATGACTGTAATAGCAATTGAAATCAATCTTACAGGCTCTGGGCAGCGCCAAAAAGGGTACTGAGGATAAGCTAAAGTGCAAAAATGGATATTTCCACTGCCCTAATAAAGTGATAGTTGCAAATCACCGAAATTGACAGTTCTTCATATCTGTGATTGAATCTAAATAGTTCTCGACAAAAATAAAACTCTTCACGAGGAAGGGGAATCATCCAGTGGGCGTCGCGTTCCGGTTCTCCTTGTGATGCAAGAAGCGGAGGATGTTTGTCAGAATAGTGAGCCCATCAGATGGGTCGGAAGAGAATGGATAAGCGAAACGTTCCAAGAGGACAGGGCAGTGTCCCAGCATAACGGGAAGAGAAGGGGGAGGTCCTATGAAAAGGAAATACATCATTCTTGTGGTCCTGCTCTGCTTCATGCTGCCGCTCTGCGCCGTAGCGCAAGTTTTGGTTGGTGGAGGCACTATACGGTATGAGCCCAAGGGTGCGGCGCCCGTCGTCTTCAACCACGAGAATCACGTTGCAGCGAACGGGAGAAGATGCTCGGGATGTCACTTCGGGGTCTTCCAGATGGAAAAGGGATCTCACAAGATGAACATGAGCAAGATGACCAAAGGCTATTTCTGCGGGACCTGTCACAACGGCAAGGCCGCCTTTGACGTAGAAGACCGCGCACAGTGCAAACGGTGCCATCATCAGTGAAGCGTGCGTAAGTATACGTCAAAGACGAGAGATACAATATGTGACTCATTGTTTCCACTTTTTTTATCTCATTGAAGACTTTCTGCTGAGCAGATGTCGGTTCGGCCGTCTCAATCAAACGAGGCAATGAGGATGGTGTCATGTCGGCACAAATACTGTTATCTACAAATTCATCATGAAAGTTATGCTCTTGTTTTGCCACGGAGAACCGAATGACTCAGGTGCCCGAGGTGAAGTAAACTTCCTTATTGCCGCAACTCCCAGTTTCTATTTCGGTTTCCCAGCATTCCTGACACTTCTTCCCTTGGACGATGGTTCTGCCGTATAATGCAACAATGTCTTTCAACGCTTCAACATACCTTCAGAAATGATAGTCAAAGAGATAATAGCAAAAGGCATCCTTTCGAAGTCCCAAATTTATGATTATGCTTTGAATGCGTATGTGGGATGTCAGCATAAATGTATCTACTGCTATGCCAAGTTCATGAAGAGATTCACAGGACACCGTGAGCCATGGGGAGACTTTGTCGATGTAAAGATAAATGCCCGTGAACTGTTAGCCAAAGAAGTTAAAAAAAAGAAAATAGGGAGGGTCTGGATTAGCGGGGTTTGCGACGCGTATCAGCCTTTGGAAAAGAAATACCAACTCACCAAAGGGTGCATTGAAATACTCGTTGAAAATGGCTGGCCTTTTACAATACAAACCAAATCACCATTGGTTATTCGGGACATCGAGATACTAAAGAAATCTACCGATTGCGAGGTTGGGTTCACAATAACCACCGCGGATGAAAAAGTGAGGAAGATATTTGAGCCAAATGCACCGCCAATTGCCAACAGAGTTGAGGCATTGGATATTCTTCATTCATCAGGGATAAGAACCTTTGTCATGATAGCCCCTCTGCTACCCGGTGCCGAAGGGCTAGTTGATATGCTGAAGGGTAATGTCGACCATGTTCTGATTGATAGGTTGAATTATCATTACGCAGACTGGGCTTTTAAGAAATACGGGATGCAATGGGCAAGGGACGATGAGTTCTTCCGTCAAAAGGGTGAAGATTTGACAGTGGGACTTGAAAGGGCAGGGATTATTTGTCAAAAGCTGTTCTGAATGTCTCGTCGAGCGAGGATCATTAAAAGCAGATATTTGGGATTTAGAGGCATGGTAAAAAGCACGATCTCGAGCTGAAAAAAATCCAAGCCATCGAACCGATACCACTATACACCTTACGTCGAAAGAGAAGACCCTGGTCTTCTAACGATGCCCGGTTGAAGGGTTTGGAGTCAATCTGTATAATGATTTTTTGAAGAAAAAGAGGCTTGGCTCTCCCAGCCCCTTTTCCATAGGGACACCTTATGGTACGTCCATGGTTCGATTTTTTCAGATCAAATGCATTGATATTTAGTGGTAACATTGTGGGAGAACAGAAGAACCGAACCGCCGGATGTATCTGAATTTATGAAATAATACAGTCGATACGGTTCCATGGCGGTACCAGTTTAAAGACCTCACGCTTTCTTCATGGATTTTTTAATTCTCTCCGGAGTCATGGGCAGCTGAAACATTCTTATCCCAATCGCATCATAGACGGCATTTGCGATTACGGCACCCGTCGTTATGATCGGCGGTTCGCCACCGCCCTGGGGAACGGCGTTTTTATCATCGACGATCATCGTCTCTATTTCTGGCACCCAGGAGAACCGGGGAAGTTCATAGGTATCAAAATTATGATCGAAGATGTCTCCGCCTTTGAAACGAACCTGCTCTTTCAAGGCATATCCCAGACCCATGGTAACAGCTCCTTCCATCTGGATCCTAGCGCCCTCTGGGTTCACTGCCAGACCCATGTTCTGCACGCACACGACCCGTTTCACTTTGACCGTGCCGGTCGCTTTCTCAACCTCGACCTCAGCCATTGCTGCTACATAAGTTCCTGCATCCATGCCGCAGGCAAGGCCGAAACCCCTACCGCTTGGCGCCTTCGCCGGCTTCCATCCGAATTTATCGGCAGCAATTCGCAAAACATGCAACAATTTCTGGTCACTCAGGTTTTTAATGCGAAATTCCAGCGGATCCATCCCAGCCTTCGACGCCATGATATCGATCTGCGATTCCCGGGCAAAGGTATTGGTATTGTTTCCCGGTGCGCGCCATGGTCCTGTTGCAAAGGGGTGAGACCCCGGAGCGGCCACCCAACCTGAATTGTGGACCACGGTACTCTGATGGGGGATGGTATAGAATTGGGTCGCGCCACGCTCGCCGGCAAAATAGACGTGATAGTCCCAGAGGTTGATCCTGCCTGCGTCCGTGATTCCTGATTTTATTTTGACCAGTGCAGCGGGCCTGAAGGGATCATAGAAAAATTCTTCTTTTCTACTCCAGGCGACCTGCACCGCCTTTCCACTCAACTTCGCGCAGCGGGCGGCCTCTACGATCTGGAGACTCATGCTTTTGCCACCGAACCCGCCTCCCACAAAGACAGTCATGACCCTCACGTTTTTCGCCGGAATTCCGAGTTCTTTGGCAACCTCTTCTTTTGCCATGAACGGTGTCTGGGTAGATGCCCAGACCATAGCTTTGTTCCCTTGTATGTTCACGACAGCGGCATGCGGTTCTATTGGCGCATGTGCCACGTAATCGTTCAAATAGGTGTGTTCGAAGAGCGCCCTCGATTCCTGTGCGCCTTTCTGGAGATTTCCATCCTTAGTCAGAACGGTTCCCTCCGGGGCGACTTTGAGCAGATGGTCGAAGATGGTTGTCTCATCAAGGTCCAAGAGAGGCGTGTCGAATTTAGCCTTGACCTTTGACAGGGCGAGCTCGGCCACGTCGGGATATTTATGCAGGGCGGCAATGAAATCGTCATCTCGTACGACCTGAACACCCTTTACACGCTCTGCCTCGGACAGGTCGACGTCGATCAGTTTGGCGCCATGCGCTGGAGGTCGTAGAATTTTTGCGTAGAGCATGCCGGGGAGCTGAATATCTGCAGCGTATTTTGCCTTGCCTGTCACCTTTTCCCTGGCGTCTTTTCGCACAACCGGATTGCCCATGATCTTGAAATCAGCGGGATTTTTTACGGCGATCTTGCCTGTAAGATGACGTTCTATCCTTTTATTTTGAGCAAGCTGTCCGTACGTAAGCCGGTGCCGAATGTCCTTTTTATCAATGATGACGCCATTTTCAGTTGAAAGGGCATCCGCCGGTGTTTTGAGCTGTTCAGAGGCAAGTTCCAGAAGTACCATTCTAGCCTCGGCGCCGGCGGACCGGAGTGCCTGACCGAAGAAGCGTGTACTCATGGAACCGAAAGTCCCCATGTCCCATGGGCAGAGATCGGTATCACCCATTACCATGTCAATAACTTCGAGCGATACATCGAGTTCATCAGACAGCATCTGCGCGAGCGAGGTGATCACACCTTGGCCCATTTCAATTTTCCCTGTGTAGCAGCTGATGCGTCCGTCCGCCCCGATTTTCAGATAGGCGTTAAAATCGGCCGGAAAGTTCAGCTGCGGCCTCAATCCGGGTCGTTCTTGTGCATACGCCGGCAATTTACCGATAAAGAAAAAAAGGAAAATGCCGGTTCCGGTCATTTCGAGAAATTCCCTCCGGTTCACGTGAAGATCAATGACCTCATCCTCACTATTGAGTTCGAAGTCATGTTCCCTGTTCATATCAGGCCCCCTCCTTGTATTTCCTTCGCCGCGCTCTGGATTGCGAGGATGACGCGATTGTGGGCCCCGCATCGGCACAGGATGCTTTCCATACCTTCGACGATTTCTGAAGCTGAAGGTCGGGGGGTCTTTTGCAGCAAGGAGTAGGCCTGTAAAATCATTCCCGGCGTGCAGTACCCGCATTGGAGTGCATCGTGGTCCATAAACGCCTTTTGCAAGGGATGCAGTATATCATTTTGAGCCAGCCCCTCGATGGTAATGATCTCTTTGCCCTGAACGTCTTTTAGAGTTGTCTGGCAAGATTGAACTGCCCGATTGTTTACGAGGACCGTGCAGGAGCCACAATAGCTTTCACCGCATCCGTATTTCGTTCCAGTGAGGCCAAGATCGATGCGCAGGAACCATAAAAGTTTTCGATCACTGTCCATGATCATTTTTACGGGCTTGCCGTTGAGTTTAAATTGAACGCTTTCTTCCATGATATAATAAGCTCCTTGGTCTATACAATATGATGAATGCTCCGCTGAAGAGAGAGTAATCTGAAGCGCTGACAGCATTTACTTGGAGTATATCATAAGAAGCAAGCATCAAATTGCCACATTTTGACGCTAGTGGCAGGTGTGGTGTTCGCCACGAATACTCGTTTGTCATCATTGACAATCTTAAAAAGCCGGACAAAGCCGGCCAAACTTCTTGCAATTATTATTCCCATATTGTACCCTCTACAAGAGTAAGATATTGCATAAACGCGGATTGCGTAATTTCGCAGGTTAAACGAGGTTTAAATCGATGACCATATTAAAGATTCTCGTTCTCGCTATCGTCCAGGGGGCTGCTGAATTGCTGCCAATCTCAAGTTCTGCTCATGTAATCGTAGCAGAAAAATTGATGGGACTCGACCCAACAAGCCCAGCGATGACACTTCTTCTGGTAATGCTTCACACGGGCACCATGTTTGCGGTCATTTTCTTTTATTGGAAATCATGGAAAGTGACCTTTTTTTCGTCACGAAAAGTTATTTGGTATTCGGTAAAAATAATTACAGCAGCTACTTTTTTGACGGGTGTTATAGGGTTATTGCTGAAATATTTTATTGAGAAATTTATATTGGGGGATGTCCCCCATGCGGAGATTGAGCTTATCTTTGGCAACATGGCTCTGATCTCAGCAGCCCTTGCAGCAGTGGGGTTTCTAATCATTTTCGCGGGGTTGAAAAGCCGTCGTACCGGGGGAAAAGTCACGTTGGGCTTAAATGGATCTTACTGGATCGGGGCTGTACAGGGTATCTGTTTACCGTTTCGAGGATTTTCGCGTTCCGGGGCAACGATATCCACAGGACTTCTCTTAGGGATAGCGAAACAAAGAGTCGAGGAGTTTAGTTTTGCTCTTGCCGTTGTTCTTACACCTCCTGTAATTGTCCGGGAAGTTCTAAGATTGTTGAAGGCACAGCATGTACCTGCAGTTGATGTGACGAGCATGGCTGGTCTCTTTTATCCCAGCCTGCTGGGTATGGTGCTAAGCTTTGCTGCTGGTATTGTTGCCCTTAAGTGGCTTTCCAGCTGGCTGGAGCGCGGCCGCTGGCATCTATTCGGAATTTATTGTCTATGTGCTTCTGTTGTTGTGTTTCTGCTTTATAGGAGTGGTTTATGATTCCCTGAATATTAAAAATAGGATACATTTGAGATGATCCCGGAGTTGTCGTGAATACATCCTGAATGCGCGGCTGTCGCATATTTTATAAATTATGGCTTCCCTGTTGAAATTATTAACGAGAATCTTCTTGATAAGGGTACGGAAACGGCATAAAAAGGGAAGCATGTCAGTATTAGCGGCTTTCCCGCGTTTATGCGTGGAAACGATCATTTACTCAAGCTCAATAACCATCTTAAAATCGTTGCAATGATGAGGAGACCTGTCGTATGAGGCCGGCTACGAGCCGTGGGTTAACCAATCCGTGCGGCAGTTAATCGTCTGATCGGTAGAGTACCGAAGATTTTTGATTGTAATTTTGATTTGTTTGTACCATCATAAAAATGGTAAGTTTCTGTTCCTGAATTGCGCACAGGGAGGTTATGGCAGGAGTAAAAGTCTCAATCAGGACTATATACTTCATGCGTAGAAGCAGTAATAAGCCCAACTTGCTGGATAGTCGAATTTTTTGGGGAAGATCATCCTCCTTGCACGAAATCCTCCAGGAGGGCAAGATTTAATGATCGCAGGAGGGTTTCCCTTAATCATTGGCATAGCTTATCTGTCCTGTGAAGAAGAGCGGCAGGTTATCTAACACAGGATCAAATCGTACACGGGTGGACAACATGGATGGATCATTCTTATGCTACAAAAGAGCAAGCCTAGAAACGGTCCTGCCCCACCGCGGGGCTGCACTCAACAAGATCGATGGTGTTTATTATTGCTCTAATGGTTCCAGAACAATTACCGGCCTTAAAGAGGTCAAGGACAACGATCCCGATCTGAGAGGTCATTTCCCCGGAGCTCCCACGTATCCTGGATATGCACAGGACGAATTCGTCTGTCTCGCTGCTGCCGCGCTCATATCGCTGGCGTATAGCGGGTTGAAGAAAGATCCTCATGTTGTTCAAAAATCTGTAAGATATCGGAGGAGTGTTGCACCTGGCGACACGTTAATCGCCGAGGTTAGGCTCCGCGAAACACGGAGCAGATTCTATATTTTTTCTGCTGAAATCAGGAACCAGAGGAACGAAATGGTTGCCGAGTACGATAAGATTGTGGGTGCAGTGTGATTTGTCTACGGGCTCTTTGGCAAGTAATGGCAATTTGGGTAATCAGCCATGATTAACATGTCAACACTTGCTTCTCATGACGGGATATGCGGCTGGGGCTTGGAAGACGCCTTAACGTTGGGACATCATTAGGAGGAGTCCCTATAGTGGATGTAGTAATCCAAGTAGTCGGTTTCGTGCGGGCACCTCGCCCGCACGCGGAGGACGACTTTTGGGGCGTAGAAGAAGCGTGCATAACCCTTACGGAGCAATTTACGGCCGCAGCGCTGCAGGGTTTGTCCGACTTCTCGCACGCCGAGATCCTGTTCCTCTTTCATGAAGTCGATCCTTCGAAGATCGTGACCGGTGCACGCCATCCACGGAACAACGAGGGATGGCCAGCCGTCGGCATCTTTGCCCAGCGAGGCAAGAACCGTCCCAATCGAATTGGGAGCACCATCTGCCGCATTTTACGCATCGAAGGTATCAGGCTCTTCGTGGCCGAACTCGACGCCATCGACGGAACACCGATACTCGACATCAAGCCAGTCATGGCCGAGTTCCTGCCGCGTCAGGAGGTTCGTCAACCGGCTTGGTCACATGATCTTATGCACAACTATTGGTTACGCAAAGATTAGCTCGTCCATGCTGTAAGCCTTTCCATTGATTCATCAACGCAAAAACTGTTCGCTGCATATAAGCCACTGTATTCGAATCAATAGCAAGTAATCTTTATCCGCCAAGTGACCCAGATATGCCGCACCGACTCACTCTTCTTTCCGGAGCTCATCAGGTTTCCCTTGGACCATGACCCCCTGCCGTGCTCTATGACGTAGACGTAGTCCGCCACCTCCAATGCTTTGTTGGCCATCTGCTCCACGAGCAGCAAAGAGATCTCGCTCTCCTTCAGGCGCTGGATCGTAGCAAAGACTTTCTCCATGATCACCGGCGCAAGCCCCATGGACGGCTTATCCATTAAGATGACCTTGGGACCGGCCATGCGTGCGCGACCGATGGCAGGCATCAGCTGCACCCTCTCGACAGCGTGCCTGCAGCCTGCTGCTTTCGTTCTCAAAGCCGAGCAAACAGTACGTATACCCGCTCCAAGTCAGCCGCTGCCTTCTCCAGATATAGGCGCGTTGATTTCATGTCGCAACCTGTATCGGGGAGATCCCGCCCTCACTCTCCCTTGAACTCCAATGACTAAGGTCAGCAACGCCTGCAGATATTCAGGAGTTCACCACAGGCCAGGATAACCTATGCGCAGGTAGAAACAAGGTCATGACAGATGCATTTCACCGCTATATGGCAACAGTGCACGCCGCAATAACTCTGTGTTTCCATCTCCACCCTCAAGAGAAGATTGAATCAATTCAGATTCAACCAATTCATCAACCATTCAAAATGATACCCATTCACATTAACCCAGTCAGATTGAGCGATCAAGTATGATAAACCTTCATTTTTTATTGGAGCAAACAGAGCAAAATATATTTTTTTCGGCAACTTATGACTATTAATTCTCCGTGGCATACAATTTGCTGCTTAATAGAATAATATTATTCTGCTGATAAAGAGCTGTCATTATGCTCTACGACGAACCACATGATGGTCATGACGCCAGTGACCTTTTGCGATCGGTTTTGAGTTTTCGTTAGTGCGGCGGTTCACATTTTAATAGCTTTTTTCGGACGGTTGTCGCATGTGGCATACTCGCTGCACCTGCCGATGCTGCTCCGCCGGCCATCATTGCAGCATCATGAGAGGGGAGATGGGAACACGTGAACGATTACCACGACAGCACGCACATGTTTAGCGAATTGCCAGCACGCGGTCAGCAGCAGACGATCCTGTTTGTCGATGACGATGAGACACACCTGAAGCATCTGTCCGAGGTCCTGCGGATGAGCGGCTACGGTGTCGCGTCCTTTCACGATGCACCTGCAGCACTTTTGTCGATCCATGACGCCGTAGGGATCGATCTCGTGATAACCGACTTTCGCATGCCGGGTATGAACGGACTGGAATTTGTTGAAGCGCTAAGACGACTGCTACCGGATGTGCCGGTGGTTATGCTTACCGCTCAGGGCGACATCGACTCCTATTTCAAGGCCTTCAAATTAGGCATCTTTGAATACATTAATAAGCCAGTGAACAATGGCGAGCTCCTCAGGATCATAAAAGTCGCACTGAGTAGGGTCAAGCCAGGGCGACCTCCTGCTGGTTGGGGCGCCGGACAGCCCATGACGATCGATAAGGAAGAATAACTCCGCACGGTATCGCCAGACATAGAAGAGATATAATACATACAAATAATTTATCACCAATGGGGCTGACTGCATGGAATGAGGATATTAACGAAGACAACGTAATGATAGGATATTTGACTGCGAACAGAGATGATCTAATATGGTGTGTCACACCTCAGGACATGCAAGCTCCCAGTGAAAGAGATCATCTTCGTGATTGTGTAATCCGTAAAAGATTATCATTCCATATTGATAATAAATTATGCATATGCTCGTGGGAGCAGGAAATCGCCACATATTCAGGACGGCCGTCTGCGCAGGTTATCGGGAATAAATACTACGATATCCTGCCCAGGATTATCGTGGACGATAAAGACGCGATTGCTGAAGCAGTTAAAAAAAATAAGGCGATATCCTGTAAGGGATATTCATTTAATTGCCTGTTGGGTTGCATGAAAGCAGATATTCACATTACGCCAGTAAAACCTCGCGGCCGGAAACAGGTCGAACAGGTCAACGTTTTGATCCAACCCTACTCAGCATGCGCGGCGGAAAAAAAACTGCATCAATCGCAAAAACTGATTGACATCGGCAAGGTAGCATCCACCCTGGCTCATGGCGTACGAAATCCGCTGAATGCGATCAAAGGCGCTGTTATTTACCTGAGTGAGAAATATCAGGCCGAGGAGCCGCTTACTGAATTCACCAAGATCATGGAAGAGGAGATCACTCGTCTTGAGACCTTTATCACCAATTTTCTGAGTTCGTCGGTTTCGGAAACAGAAGAGCGCGCAACGGACATCAATGCGCTCTTGAAAAAAATAGAAATCTTCACGTCGCTCCAGATTTATACGCGCAATATTCAATCGCGGTTTGAGTTTGGCGAAATTCCTCCGATCACGATGAATTCCTTTCATCT
>Ga0335081_10003452_pt1 | contig 24857 bp, 20 predicted proteins | sample Lox_Sample_35_FD_206713 | JGI IMG/M metagenome (GOLD analysis project Ga0335081, IMG submission 206713) | Soil microbial communities from Loxahatchee National Wildlife Refuge, Florida, United States - Lox_Sample_3.5 | ecosystem: Environmental > Terrestrial > Soil > Wetlands | place: USA...
GACTGCAAATTACCACCGATGGACACCGCATCACGGATGTGAAGGTGCAAGGCCACCCGCTCATTGCGCCGGCGGCCTCCCAAAACGTCCGCACGTGGAAGTTTGCCGACCATCAACCGATGAGGTTGAATGTCACTTATCTTTACGTCTTCAAGCGAGACCCGACGACAAAGTGCTCCGCCAAGATGGAATTGCCCACCGGGGTAACCGTGAGCGCAGGCCTTCGATAGCCTTGAGCTGAACACTCTGAGCGGGGGTAGATTATGCTGTGGATCAGATTGGCTACGGGTTTGCTGCTTTCCGCTATGGCCCGTGCCCAGGAGCTTCCGCCCGGAACCGTGGTGCCCGTGAGGCTCAGTTCGGGTCTTAATGCCAAGAAAGAGGAACCCGGAAGAAAGATAGAAGGCGAGGTGATGCAGGAGGTGCCGCTGCCATCCGGCGCCAAGATCGGCAAGAAGTCGCGCATCACCGGTCACGTGGTGAGCGTTACCAAGCCAGGATCGTCAGGGGCCAGCATTGCGATCAAATTCGATGCCATTCAGGATAACGGACGCACGATACCACTGACGGCCTCCCTGCTGGCCGTGGCATCCTTTATGAGCGTCTCAGAGGCGCAATCTCCAATTAATTCATCCTCGGACCAGGCCGCTACAAGTGCCTGGACTACACGCCAACTGGGCGGCGAGGTCGTCAATCGTGAGCGAGGCAAGGTAGGCTCGCGTACCGGCGTTGTCGGCACCTGGGTGGAAGGAAGTTCGGTACTGGCGATGCTAACGCCGAACCCTGCCGCGGGGTGTCCAGGTGGCACAGGCTACGATCGCGAACAAGCGGTTTGGGTATTTTCGAGTTCTGCTTGCGGGACTTATGGGTTGGGTGATGTAACGATCGCAACTTCCGGAAGCACTCCACCCCTCGGGAACATCGTGTTGGAATCTAGCGGCAATGTCGATATCCGTGGCGGAAGCGGATGGCTGTTGATCGTAGCCGATGAACAGTGAGTGCTGCTTGCGACAAGCTTTCTGGATTCATTCGCGCATGAGCTCTTTCGCTATGCCGAAATACAGCTCCACCGCTTCGCGCAACTGGCGCTTCTCGACGCGCTCGCGCTCATTGTGCGCCACGTGGATCGATCCGGGCCCCAGCAGCAGGGCTCGCCCCAGTTGGAGAGCCGCGGGACGTCCGTGGTGAACGCGGCCACCATGGTGGGGATGTCGTCCACGGTGCGGAGGCGGACGAAAGGATTTCCGAGCGCTGCATCGCGGAGGTTACATCAAGGTGAAATGCATTTCAGAACCCTCGCACGCCGGTGGCTTCTTTAGGAAGGCAGGAAGGGTGGACGATGTTCATTTCGTCCACCCCATCGCTGCACGTGATTTTGCTGTTTCGGCCTACGAGCGCCCTCCTGCTGCGCTTGCGACCACCGTAGAACCTTGGTCCGCCTTCATCACGTTTTTCAGACTCGGCCATTTCGTGCCCGCCAATATCTGGGAATCGCTGGCCTGGTAGGGGTAGAAGCGGCTGGTTTGCACCTCGGCGGGCTGGATCTCGACGTCAACCCGCCGGTTGTAAGCGAGCCAGGTTGCACGCTCGCTCTCCTTCTTGGGTTGTTCTGCCTTAAACGGGCTCTCCGCCTGGAGTTGCTGCACGGTTGCGGCATCCAGTTCCCTGGATTTGCCCATCGGCTTGAGAACGATCTTGTCTGCGGGGACACCATGGGCAACGAGGAAGTCCTTGGCCACCTCGACCCGCCGATCGCTGAGTCTCATGTTGTACGCGGCCGTGCCCCGTGGGTCGGCGTGCCCGGTCACCACGATCATCGCATCCGGCGTGTTTTGAGCATAGCTCGAGAATACGTCAGCCACTGTCAACAACTGCCCTTTCTGGCTGGCCACCAGGCCGGCCTCAGGATGGCTCCGATCCGGGTACCCGGTGGGGAAGAACACGCTCAGGATGTAAGGCTCGACTATCCCCTTGACCTGAAGCTGAGCGTTACTGGTATCAGAGCCGCCGCAGACGTTGCTGGCGGTCAGAGTGTAGGTCTCCGTCTCATTGACCGGTCCGGTAACATGCTTGACATCGGGCAGCACGGTTTGTTGCCCGTTCGCTGCCACGTTCCCGATCGGAGTGACCGAGACGGTGTTCGCATTGGTTGCCGACCAACTCAGCTGCGATGGCTCCTGGGTCAGGACCTTATCACCCACCTTCACGTACTGAACCTGGGCCGGCGTAAGCTCGAGCGAAGATTGCACCGTCGGGTTCACCGTGACGGTGGCATCCTTTTTCACCGTGCCACCTGGCCCGGAAGCCTCATAGTAGTAGGTGGTGGTGTGCTTGGGTTGCACCGGGACCTCCCCCGACATTGACGTGAGCGACATGGTGCCGGAATTGTCTCTTATGCTGCCGTGCAGTGTGTCGACCGACGAATAGGCGAGTTCCGCCGTCCCGTTGCACTGAAGCTGGGTTGGGCCGGCGCTGAATGTGCCGCTCACCGGAGCGATCGATACGGCAGTCTCGGTTAGCTTCTCCTTGAACCGGCGCCGAGGCTCATTCAATCTGCTGTTGACTACCTGCGTCCTGCGCTTTCCGCTCGGGACATACAGGATCACTCGCTCGCCCGCAGCCACCTGGACAGGCCCGGACCAGATGGTGTTGCCGAACCGCGTGATCGTCAATTGATGCGCGCCGGGCGGTACCACCAGTTGCTGGAACCAGAGAATATGGTTGTTAAACATATCGACATGCCCGACGTGATATTCCGGGGTCGTGCCGTTCATCAACACCGCCGCGTGTCCGGGCCCCTCAATCTGGATAAGACCATAGGGACCGGGCACCTTCGCTCCCGACGGCTTCAGCGTGAAGAGCTGTACGTTGTTCCAGCCCGCGATGAAGTCGACGTGACGGATCTGCCCTTGGTATCCGTAGTTGTAAACGGAGATAATGTGTTTGCCGGGGGTTGTCTTCAAAATGACCTGTTTTCCCTCCTTGATCGCGTTTCCGTCAAGGAACACGTAAGCCTGCGGAGGGTCCACTATTACCGGAACCTTTGCCTCTTGGGCAAACGCGGCGATCCCCCAAAGTGTGACCAATGCGATCGAAATTGCCCGCTCCATCTTCGACATTCGGTCAATCCTCCTCTCCAAGATTTTCTCGGGCTTTGTTAAGGCTCTTTTCAGGGTTGACTCATTAGCGTCTATTAATCTTGCGATGACGTGACAGAAAATAAAGGTTGCCCCTGGTGCTGGTCTGCCCACGTGGCCCCATTCACTTCGTTTCATTTTGGAGGTGGAACTTCGATAGTTGGCAATAACACGCGCGATTACTACCTATCCGCTCGTAAGTTTCTTTGCCACCGCGCAGTACAGTTCCACGGCTTTGTGCAACTGGCGCTTCTCGACGCGCTCGCGCTCGGTGTGCGCCACATGGATTGACCCGGGCCCCAGCAGCACGGGCTCTCCCCAATTAGAGAGCCGCGGCACGTCCGTAGTAAATGCGGCAACCATGGTGGGGATTACATCGATGGTGCGCAGGCGCATGAAGGGGATTTCCAACACAAACTTCGCCTCGGCGCGATCGCCGACGGTCTCAATGATGCGGTGCTTCAGCTCGTCAGACGGACCGACCAGGCGATAAAGAAGGTGCGCTTTCGCGAACGGCGGCACCACGTTGGGAGCTTCTCCGCCTTCGATGATGCCGATGTTCAGCGTGCAAGGACCGACGTCGGGGTTGGCGGGCAATTCCATCGCGCGCAGGCGGTGGAGCGCATCCAGCAGCTTGTCGATGGCGGACTCGCCCAGCTCGGGATAGGCGGAGTGCGCCATCTTCCCGTGCGCGGTGAGTTCCACGCGCAGCGTACCCTTGGAGGCGATGGCGATGTGGTTCTCAGTAGGTTCGCCGTTGATCAGGAAGCGCGAGCCGGGTGCGTGCTGATTGGCCACCGCCGCGCCCAGGCTGTCGCGCTCTTCACCCACTACAAACAGCAGCCCCGGCACGGGCGCGCTGGACCCCGCGCGCAGGCGCTCGGCGGCGGCGATCTGCGCGGCGATGATTCCCTTGGCGTCGCAGGAGCCGCGTCCGTAGATGAGATCCGCATCCTCGGACGACGGGATGAACGGCGGAACGGTGTCCATATGCGTGGAGAAGACCACGTCGGGCTTGCGCCCGCGGACGCTGGCGTACACATTGAAGCGTTCGGGCGAGACCTCCATCCGCGTGACTGCGTAGCCGAGCGATGAGAGGTGCGTGAGCAGGAATTCGCCGACGGCGCGCTCGTTGCCGCTGATGGATTCGATGTCCACCAGGCGCCGGGTGAGGGAGACCATGTCCATGGGGCAGAGGATATCAGAGCGGGGAAATCATCATTCGCGCTATAAATTAGCCTTCCAGAGGATGCATGGTCCAAACGCCGAACGCGGAGTTGAGATCGTTGTTTCTGGACGGCCCGGCAGGGAAGCTGGAAGCCCTGCTGAACGCAGGCGCGCCCGGCCCCACCCACGCCGCGCTGGTGTGCCATCCGCATCCGCTTTTCGGCGGCACCATGCACAACAAAGTCGTCTTCCACGCCATGAAGGCGCTGCGCAGCTTCGGCTTTCCGGTGCTGCGCTTCAATTTCCGCGGCGCCGGTCACAGCCAGGGAGCGCATGACGAAGGCCGCGGCGAAGCCGACGACGTGCGCGCGGCACTCGATTGGCTCGAGCGCGAGTTCCGCCTGCCCATCGTGTTTGCCGGGTTCTCGTTCGGAGCGTCGGTGGGATTGCGCGCCTGCTGTCCCGACGCGCGGGTGGTGGCGCTGATCGGGCTGGGAACGCCGGCCGTGTTCGACGGGCGGCCTCATAGGTTTCGTTTTCTCGAGAGTTGCGTCAAGCCCAAGCTGTTCGTCAGCGGCACGCACGATGACTTCGGACCGCCTGGCGTGCTGGAGGAGATCGTCGAGCGGGCCGCCCATCCCAAGCGGCTGGTGCGGATCGAGGGCGATCATTACCTTGCCGGGCATCTCGCCGAGATGCGGCAGGTGATCGAGGAGTGGGTGAGGAAGACGGTGGTCGCTACCTGACTTGCAAATAAAGCAGGTCCTTCGCTTGTCCTCGGTCGCCCGCCGCGGCGGGCTCCTTCGGGCGGCGCTCAGGATGACAATTTTTTATTTTCTATTCACGGCGCGGCTGAAACCGCGCCCCTCCGAAAGCAATCTGCAGGGATCCGCAAGCTAAGTTATCTGCGCGGACGACTATAATCCCCGCCATGTCTGCTCAGGCTTCCACTCAGTCAGAGATGTCGGCCATGCGCGCGACCGCTCGCGAGATCTTCCTCCGTGCGCTCGCCGAATCGAGCATCGAGAAGGCCTTCGAACGCAACGTCGAGTACGGACGCGGAGTGTTGCGCATTGGCGAGGACCTCTACGATCTCGCGAACTATAACCGTTTGCGCGTGGTCTCGCTGGGCAAGGCGGCGCACGCCATGGCGGCGGCGCTGGCCGCCAAGGTGGGCTCCGGCCTTGAAGGGATCGTAGCTTGCGTTGCCGATCCACCGGCGCAGGTGCCGGGCTTCCGGTACTTCCTTGGTGGGCATCCCACGCCGAACGCGGAGTCAGTACGCGCTGGCGAAGCCATCTTGCGCATGCTCGCGGCGCTGGACGAGCACTCGCTGGCGCTGCACATGATCAGCGGGGGCGGCTCGGCCATCGTCGAGAAGCCGATTAGCGATACCATATCGCTCGACGACCTGGTCGCCACCTACCGCGAACTGGTGCTCTCGGGCGCGCCCATCGCCGAGATCAACGCCGTGCGCAAGCATCTGTCGGCGACTAAGGGTGGCCGTCTGGCGCGGGCAGCGGCGCCGGCGCAGCAGGTTTCGATCCTCATCTCCGATGTGCCGGACAACGCGCCCGACTCGCTGGCCTCCGGACCGACCATGGCGGATTCGACCAGCGTCGAGAATTGCTACGCTATCATCCAGAAGCATGGCCTGCTGGAGAAGTTTCCGCCCTCGGTGCGGAATTTGATCGAGCAGCATGCACTAGAAGAGACGCCGAAGAGCGACGATCCTGCGTTCGTGCGCTCGCGCTGGTGGACGATTCTGTCGAATGAAACGGCCGTGAAGGCGGCGTCGGCACAGGCCGAGGCCGCAGGCTTCGCTGTCGAAGTGGACAGCCGCTGCGACGATTGGGACTACCGGCGTGCGGCTGACTACCTGCTCGACCGGCTGCGGGAGTTGCGCCGCAAGGCGCAGCGCGTGTGCCTGGTGTCGGGGGGCGAGATCACGGTCCGCGTGGAAGGCAAGAGCGGGCAGGGCGGACGCAATCAGCAGGTTGCACTCTATCTCGCGCCTAAAATCGCCGGCGAGAATATCTGCGTTCTGAGCGCCGGCACCGACGGCATCGACGGCCACAGTCCGGCTGCCGGCGCCGTCGCGGATGGTAGCACCATGGACCGGGCGCGCGCAGCGAGTCTCGATCCCGCAGCGGCGCTCGATGGCTTCGACGCTTATCCTTTATTCAAAGCGCTGGGCGACGCCATTGAGACCGGACCAACAGGGACGAATGTGAGGGACGTGCGGCTGCTGATGGCGTGGTGAGGGCATTGCCGGAGTCGCCGAAATCGGTAACCTCGCGTACCAGACGACTATGCCGAATTCAAAATCAGGAACGGCATCTCTTCTACTACTCGCTCTATCCTGGGCCGTTATTTACTTGGGAAGGTATGGACCTCCTTTAATAGATGGTTGGCCACTGCTAGTTTCTATCGTGCTCTCATTGTTAGGCACCCTCAGCTGGGTTGTTGCAGCTATGGGTGGCTCAAAATGGTGGCTCTGTGCGGCGTTATGAAACCTGTTAATCGTGGTCGTATTAGTGGCGGGTTTGGCCGTGTAAGAAAGTAAATCGCCGATATTGCTGTCTTGGGACTAAAAGAAAGCCGTCACGCCTTCCGGCAGCACCAGCACCCGGTCCTGGATTCCCGCCCGCCTGGCTTCTTTCGCCAGCAGCTTGAGCGGCTCGTCGATCGGCTCGTGGGACAAGCGGAAGCTACCGTAGTGCATGGGGACCATCCAGCGGGAACCCAGTTCGACGAAGGCCCGCACCGCGTCTTCCGGGCTGGTGTGGTTGCTGCGAAAGGCCGGCGGATTGTAGGCGCCGATGGGCAAGAGCGCGAGCTGGGGATGCAGGCGGCGCCCGATCTCGCGAAAGCCCTCGAAGTAAGCGGTATCGCCGGCATGATAGAGAGAATCATGCTGGGAACGCACCACGTAGCCGCCGTAGGCGCGATGCTCGTCCTTAATAATGCGCGCGCCCCAATGCCGCGAGGGCACGTGCGTGATCTTCAGCCCGTCGAAGTCGCAGGTCTCCCACCAGCGCAATTCGATGATCTCGCGAAACCCAAGGTCCGCCACCAGGTCGGTCACGTTGTGCGGCAGGATGATTGTAGGAGCTGAGCCACGCACGCGCTCGGTATGCCGCGCGATGGCGCGCAGCGACGGCCGGTGCAGATGATCGAAGTGCGCGTGTGTCACCAGTACCAGGTCGATGGCGGGTAGATCCTGGATTCGCAACCCAGGGCGGCGCAGCCGTTTCAGCACGAACAGCCACCGGGCGAAATTGGGATCGATGAGGATGGCCTTGCCGCCGGCCTGGAGAAAGAAACTGGAGTGTCCGATGAAAGTCAGTGCCAGCTCGCCGTTAGCGGTGAGGACCGGCTTACGAGTTTCCCCAGTACGCGGAGTCACGGCGGAGTGCCGGATCAGCCGCGTAAAATTGCGGGCTCGTTTTCTGAGTATCGGGCTTAGAACCATAGGCGATCTACTCAATTAGACGCTGAAACGATCCCCTGCGATGCAGGGGCATGTCTCCCCACCTCTTTTCAGAACATCATACGCTCCCGGGCGCCCGGCGATGGGGCAAATTGCCGCTGTTCCGCCGGGAACATCTGCGTTGCAGCGAGATTTTCCCTCGGCTTTCCTTGACCCCAAGCTTGCGCTGGCTTTCTAATGGGATCGTCGCTCGAAGCGGAGGAGAACATCATGCGCGTCGCATTCCTGGGCCTGGGCATCATGGGTCAGCCGATGGCCGCCAACCTGGTCAAAGCCGGACACGAGGTTACCACCTGGAACCGATCGGCCGGGAAGGAAGTGGCGGGAGCGCGCGCGGCCGCCACCCCGCGGGAAACTGCCGAAGGCGCGGAGGTGGTGTGGATTTGCGTTTCCGACACTGCCGCGGTCGAACAGGTGCTGTTCGGCGAGAACGGCGCCCATAACGCGTTGCAGCCGGGAATGATCGTGGTGGATTCGAGCACTATCTCTCCCGCATCCACCGCTGATTTTGCGCGGCGTGTCGGGGAGCGTGGGGCGGAGTACGTGGACGCGCCCGTCACCGGCTCCAAGGCCGGGGCCGAGTCCGGGCAGCTGATTTTCATGGCCGGCGGCCACGAGGAGACCATCGAGAAATTGAAGCCGCTGTGGACGGCCATGGGCAAAAACCTGTTTCGCATGGGGGACGTCAGCCTGGGACAGGCCGCCAAGCTGGGCATGAACCTGATGATCGCCCTCATCTATGAAGGCTTCGCCGAAGCCCTGGCCCTGACCGGAAAACTGGGCGTCAAGCCGGACGCGCTCATGCCCCTGATCCAGGCTTCGATGGTGCGCTCCGGGGTCATCGACTACAAGGCGCCGTTCGTGCTGCGCCGCGACTTCTCCCCCAATTTCCCCTTGCGCCTTATGCACAAGGACATCCAGCTCATGCTCGAGGCCGCTAAAGAACAGCGCGTCAAGCTGCCCGGCCTGGAGACGGTGGCGGAGATCTACGAAATCGCCGCCGAGGAGGGCCACGACGATCTCGATTACGCCGCCACCCTCACCCTGCTGGAAAAGTGGGCTGGAGTCGAGGTGAAGGGAACGGCAGCCTGAGGGTCATCGACTGGCAGTTGGGCGGACGTTTGCTGTCGGTCAGCGAACGAGCATTTCGGTCAGCTCGTGGATCTGTCCAAGCAGTGGAAGGTAGGTCGCAATGAGCAGCGCCAACAGGAGAACTGTCATAGGCCCTGGATGAAACCGGCGCGCACCGCCGTCGGTGCGGGGCTGCCACGCCAAGAGGCGTTCCACGCGCGCGCGCAAGGCGCTATCAGAGAGACGAACAAGATTCATTGCTACAGGCGGCATCTGCCCAGGAAGCGGTCCACTTGCGATCTTGAGTAAGGCTGAAGCCAGATCGAGAGCTGACGATTCGTCCTGGGCGGCAGCATCGTCGGCCGCGAGCTCAGCCGCTTGAACCCAACTCCGTTCCAACTCGCTGAGGAAAGGGAAACGGCAAAGGCGTAGCAGAAGCTTCTTCAAATTATCGCGAAATTTGACGTGGGCCCTTTCGTGCCGAATGGCCACCTGCATTTCACGGACATCGAGCAGTTCACGAGCCTGGCGGGAAATGAAAAACGTTGGACTCCAGATCCCAGCAACGAGGAATACAGGGCCTGGCGCGCTGATTTCGACGGCTAAAATCCCCGATTCAAGTCGACATTGCCGGCCGTTCTCGCACGACGATGCAAAACGGAAGGTGTTCCACCAGGCCCATAGTGCCGAAAGTGACCCGTAGACAAGGACGACGATGCCGCCGCAGGCAAGGACCGTAGCAGAAATGCCGACTGCTTCGTCGTTGCGTAAGGGTTCCAAATACAAGAAAGACGGCACGATGAGTAAAGCCACGGCGGCCAGCGCACTCGCAAAAGGAAACATGCGCATTCCAAACAGCAGATCAGCGCCCATTATCCTGTGTCGATTCCTGACAGCACGCCAGCCGAGCGCCACCACAATCGACAGAACCACGTAAACCAGAAAGAACATAGCGAGCGATACGAGCGTTCCGCGGAGGAAATAGGTCATAACGTTCCCCTTGCATTCAGCTCACGCCGCTTCCGATTCACCGCGCGCCTCAGTTCAACGAGCAGATTAGGATCGTGTTCGAGAACTGCGTCAACCAGGAATGAAACCGGCAGAGATGGATCGGCCGAGGAAGCCAACAATCGATTCAGGTCATCGCCGACGATAGTTCGGTACAAATCCTGCGCGTTTTTCTTCAGGCGATAACGGAAAGCACGGCCATCGGCAGCGCGGTCAAGAAGGCCCTTTTTATAGAGACGATCCAGCGTGGTCATGACAGTCGTATAAGCAACATCGACCCCGCCCGTTGCCAGCAGTTCCCGCACCGTCGCATCTCTTCGTTGACACAAGACTCCAAGCAGATGGGTCTCCAATGGCCCGAGTTGGCGCCGCGTCCCGCCCGATCTGTGTGCCCTACTTGCCGTCCAGTCCATTCTCGAAAGACGATCAGCTTACGCCAGAGTCACTCAATACATCAATCGAAGCATGAACTGCAAGGATCGTGCCGGCAGTTGGTTGGTTATGCCGGTGAGGGGCTGTCCGAATCCGGGCCCGGGCGTGGCACCATTACCGTACGTGCCGCTGTAACCAACAAAATTGGCATGATTGAAGACGTTGAACGCCTCCGCCCGCGCCCGAAGCCGCAGACGTTCGCCCCTGATGGGAAACTCCTTTTCCAGGAATGGCGAGATATCATAAATTGGGCGCCCACGGCCAGCGTTGCGCGATACCACCGCGCCATTGATCACCGGGCGGTCCGTCGTAACGCCTGTGTCTCCGCTGTTATTCGTGCCCGTGACAATATTGAATGGCAGTCCCGACGCCAAGGTCGCCACCCCGCCGACATGAAATCCCAGCGGGGCAGAGTAAGTTCCGCTGAGCACGAAGCGATGACGCTGGTCAAAGATGGCGTTGCCGACCTCTTGCTGGCCGATAAAGTTTGGGTCATTGGGATTGCCGCCAGGCGCATCCGGATCGACGTTGTCTATTGCGTGTGAATAAACGTAGCTGGCCAGCATGGCAATGCGATCCGCGAATTGATGACTTAAACTAACGTTCAACGCCTCGTAGCGAACGAATCCATCATTAACGTCTGTATCAATCACCGAATAGGCGGGCTGCGGCGGATTGGGCGTTGAGGTATTACAGGTCCGGCCGGCCTCAGCGTAGAACATGATCCACAGCGGCCGTGTGCAATTTGCCGCCTGGGCGCTTCGGCTCTGGCCCTGGGCGGTGCGGATGAAAGGCGTCGGCGGATCGACGTCGAGCGTTCGCACGACATGCACGGTATGCGAACCCAGGTAATCGGCGCTGAGCACCCAGCCACGTCCGAGCTGGCGTTCCACGCCGAGTGTCCATTGCTCGGAATAGGGGTTCAGCAGTGCGCCGGGATAGCCGATCAACACTGCAGTGGGGAAGAACTGGTCATAATAAGCTGCCTGACCGGGCCGGATATAGATGCTGCGCACGGGCGCGATTGCTCCGGGCGGGAACGCCGGCAGCGGTACTGCCGAAACGCCGCTTGGAAATCCGATTTGGCCGGGAGTAGCGCTGTAGTTAAACACTCCGGCAGGTCCGCCGAGGGCATAGTTCGCGGCGGAGTTGTCGACCACTTGGGAGTAGTAAATCCCGAACCCGCCGCGGATCACGGTCCTTCCCCGGCCCCGCCAGTCATAGGCGAAGCCCACGCGCGGGGCGAAATTCTTGCGCGCATCCGTGAACGTCTGCTGTTCGTATCGCAATCCGAGATCGATCGTAAGGTCGGAGCGCATCTTGTAATCGTCTTGGATGAAGAGCGCCCAGAGCGCGTCGTCCACGGTATAGGTTGCATTACCGTAGCTCTGCGTATAGGTCCTGACGTTTGCGATGTTGTCCAGGAACGCCGGGCTCTCGCAAACGGTTAACGCTTGTGTGCAGGTGTTGTAGGTGAGCTGCCCGAGGAAGATCGGGCCGCCGAATTCCTTGCTGTCGCCGCCGTTGTGGGCGTACACAAGATCAGCACCGAATTTCAGTTGATGTCGTCCTCGCGCTGCGGCAACGGTGTCGTCGAAACCGTACTGGCGATTCAGAAGCAGCGCGGATTGTGAGGTGCCCGACGTAAAAGTCCCGCCCGTCGAGACCGGCACAACAAATTGCGTCCCGAAAATGACGGGATCAAATTCAGTGATGGGGGAGGCGAGTTGGAATTGCGCGCGTATGGTGTTCAGCAGCGATGGCGTTAGGACCGCGGTCTCACCAATTTCCGCCGAGTAAGTACGGCGGCGGAAAATCCGGTCAACCGTCGGCAGGCTGTTGCCGCCCACCGCTCCGTTCGGATTCGTGTCATGGAAGCTGTCAGTGTTCACCCGGAAGAACAGGTTGTTCCCGGAGTCGATCTGGTGGTCGAGTTTCAGAAATGTCATCCAATCGGCGTAATGACCTACGAAGACTCCGGGAGCGACCGGCGAGGTGACGGGAGATCCTCGATTCTCACGGCTGTATTCCCCGGCAAAAAAGAAGTGGGTGCGGTCGCTCCCCGGCAGTGGGCCGGAGAAAGAAGCACTCAACTGGCCAAGGGAATCAGTCACGACTTGATTGCCACTTGTGGCGCTACTGGAGGTAAAGCCCGCCAGCTTGGCAGCCGTGGCATTCGGCCGCCACAGCCCGAGAAGATCTCCGTGAAAACGATTGCCGCCGCTCTTGGTCACGATGTTCACCACGCCGCCGGTGGTCGCTCCGTATTCGGACGAGAAGGCGTTTTCCAGCACCGTCATCTCCTGTACCGCCACCTGCGGTACATTGGTGAAGATCGTCTGGCGCCCCCAACTGTCGTTGCCGCTGCTGCCGTCCACTACCCACGCCGTTTGCCGCCGCCCCGAACCGTTGGTGGTGAAAAGGTTCTGGTTCATGAACACATCGCCCTGATTGAGCGCCGGCCGGTTCGCGGCGTTGAGCAACGGGAGGTAGGTGATTCTTCGGTTCAGGAGGGGAGTCTCCTCGATCTGCGCGGAGCCGAGGCGGTCACCGAGCTGCGGCTTGTCGCTGCGAACCTGGCCCGCCGTGCCGGTCACCACAATTGTCGTCCTCAGACCGGGGACACTGAGCTGAAGGCGCGCCGTCGCCGTTGTTCCACCGACCAGCGTCAGATCACGTCGTAGGTCGGCGAAGCCTTCCTTATGGGCGAGAATCGCATAGTTGCCCACAGGCAGTCCCGAAAAAGAGAACTTTCCCTCTGCGTCGCTCTCGGTGGTTCGCACCCCGCCGGTCAGAATCTGGGTCAGTTTGATCTCAACATCGGGCAGCGCAACCTGGCTTTGGTCCAAGACCTCACCTTGCAGCGTGGCCATGTCGGGCGTTTGGCCAACTGCATTGAGGCCAAAAAGGAATGACAAAATGCAGGTAACAATCGCCGAACGAAGCATTGGGGATCCCCGCGGAGAACGACGGCACTGTAGCCCACGGGCCAGCGCTACTACCAAGCTAGTAGCGGATCAGAAGCCGTTTGCGACGCAATGGTGAGGCCTTGCGCGGGAAAACGATCGTGGTGCCGACCGCGGGCAGAAGCCTTCGGCTCTTCATGATCCCAGGAGATCCTCGGCGCACCCACAATTGCCGTCCGATCGCGAATCACGACGCCAACGAGAACCTGGGACTGTAAGTTGGCGCCGGATCGTGGTCCAACGCAGACCCACACCGTTGTTGGAAACTTGAAGTTACCTGCGCGACGCCGACGCCCCCGCCGCCAGTTCACGTAGTGTCTCGTAGATGTTCCCCCCGGCGCGGCCCTCCGGGGAGATGCAGGCCAGCGGGATGACGGCGGAGAAATGTGGCGAAGTGCTGCGAAAGCCCAGGCTCAGAACTTCGCGCTCGCGGCAGCTCAGCAAGGTGCTCATCATGGCGGTGACCTCCCGCGGCCAGCTCCGGCGCGAGGTCAGGATAAGCGGGGTCACGGGTTCGAACGTCCACCGCGCCCGGTCCGGGACCAAGCGCTTTCGGCTGCGGCCACACCAGCGATGCTGACCAGCCTGGAGATTGAAGCTGGGTGGGATGTCGAGGTCGGCTTGCCAGGTGATGGTGGCAGGTTCGCCACGCCACCAGTGCCGCAGCCATTCGAGCGGCATTTGGCGCGGAACCAGGCGCACCGTCAGCGCGGGGCGCTGGAACAGACTGGTGTCCAACCGTAAGGCTACCCGGAGCAGGGAAGGTCCCAGCCAGCTGACGGCCATCACCTCTCCACTGCCGTCGAGGGTGGCCGCGATCCACGCCAGCACCTGCTCACCCTGACGCCGGTTGTAGCGTCGGAAGAACAGGTACCACGCCACCATGGCAGCGGTTCCGGCCACGAGATAGACCAAATAGAGGGCGGCTCTTCCCCACATCGTGCCCAATAAGATGCCACAGGTTGGAGGGCAGATGTTCAGATTTTTGCGTGACCACGGTTCGCCGTGGCCCTCACCCCCGCGGCTAGGTACCGCGACGGCGCGTCTATAATCTTGCCATCAGCGCTTCGAGGTTGGATCTCTATGCGTGCAATCTTCTCCATTTGCGTAGTATGCGCCCTCATGCTTCCGGGTACTTCCTGGCCCCAGAGTGGTCCCTTAGCTCCGACCGCCGAGCAGGGACACCTTCCCGGGGCTGCTCCGCCGCCGACTCCGGCGGAGATCGAGATGCAGAAGCGCGCCGCCAAGCTGCGTAACCAGGAGCGCTTCGCCAAGATCAAGAAGGACACTAACCAGCTGCTCGAACTGGCCTCGCAGTTGAAGAAGTCCGTCGATGAAGCCAACGACCAGACGCTCTCGCTGGAGGTGGTCCGCAAAGCCGAGCAGATCGAAAAGCTGGCCAAGCAAGTCCGGCAGAAGATGACCGGGGATTAGAGAGCCTTGCGCGGGAACTCGTTACCCAATGCCCAACTCGTCCGCGGATTCCAGCGGCGTGCCACAGACACGGCAGATCACCGCCAAGCAGTCCCCGCAGGTCAGCGGATCGGTGACTTCACGCGCACACTTCGGACAATAGAGCGGCTCTGGTTCCGGAGCTGCGCTTTCCGCCATGGTGGACAGAATGTAGCATAGAAGCAAGTGCCCAGTGCCGAGTACCGAGTACCGAGTACTGAGTATCGAGTACTGTTTTCATGACTCCCGACGAGATCCTGCAGCAAGAATTCAACCGCTGGGCCGAGGAAGGGCGCGGCGAGCAGATGAAGCAGCACCATCTTGCGATCACCGAAGCGGCGCTGCGTCTGATGGATTTGAAGCCCGGCGAGCGCATACTGGACTTGGGCTGTGGGGCGGGATGGGCCACCCGTATCCTGGCGCGGCTGGTCTCAGAGGGCCCGCGCGGCTTCGGCCAGATCGTCGGACTCGACATCTCGGACCAGATGATCCGCCGCGCACGCGCTTCCTCCCGCGAGTTCGACAACATCATGTACGTGTGGGGCTCGGCGGAAAGAATTCCCTGGGAGGAGAACTACTTCGACAAGGTGCTCTCGGTCGAGTCCTTCTACTACTATCCTGACCCGGACCGCGCGCTCAACGAACTGTTCCGAGTAATGGCGCCGCGCGGGCGGCTGTTCATTCTCATTAACCTTTATAAGGACAATCCCTATTCTCTGCAGTGGGTGGACAAGCTCAAAGTGCCGGTGCAGGTGCGTTCCGAGGCAGAGTATCTCGACCTGCTGAAAACCCATGCTTTTGAAGACGTTGTGGCGTGCCGCATCCCCGATCCCACTCCCACCCCCGACGACTATGCGGGGCAGTCGTTCGCGAGCGCCGGGGATTTGCGCGAGTTCAAGCGCATCGGCGCCTTGTTGGTGATGGGGACCAAGCCCAACTTTCGCTCCCTCGCTCCCCCCTACACGATTTACTGACCCTCACTCCGGCTCGGCGTCGCGGGCGCGCCGACGCAAACGACCAAAACCCTCCTTTTTATTGTCCGGAAGGAACAGCTTCCTGAAGAAAGTACCGCTGTTCCAGTTTTAGAAAAACGAACACCACGCTGATTTTTCGAAACACGAATTCCGGATCGCCCAGAGTGCGCGGTGAAAGTCCACCTTCACCAACAAGGAGACTACACCGTGAAAAGTCTGTTGAAAATTTTAACACTCGCCTTGCTACTGGCCACCACCTTGTCCACCAGCATTCCCGCCACGGCCAGTGGCGGAGACCCATGGCCGGACGTGACGATTAAGGTACCGTGTCCGACGTGCAAGTGATTTCTGATTGTGGGGCCGCAGCGGAGCATGTTATGGTCTGCGGCCCATGCTTCTTTTTGCCCTGAAATATGTGCTCTGGGTGGTGCACCCGTGCCTGCAGGCGCTGCTGGCTGGTTTGATGGTTAGGCGCAAGCTGCATCGGGAATATCCTGTTTTCCTGGCGTACACAGTCAGCCACGTGGTTCGCTTTGTGGTTCTGTTCTACGTCTACCATCTGGGCACCCGGGAAGCGTACCGCGACACCTTCCTAAGCGCGGAGGCGCTGGACGCGGCATTGGAGTTCGGGGCCATCTACGAGCTGTACCAGCATGTGTTCGACACCTATGATGGAGTGCAGAAGTTAGCGGGCTTAGTATTTCGCCTGGCAGCCGTGGTGCTGCTGGCGATGGCCGTACTGACCACCTTCACTTCGCCGGCGACGGATAGCAGCCGCGTGCTGGCCGGGGTGTTTACGCTCGGGCGCAGCGTGAACGTGGTGCGCGGCGGGCTGCTGTTGCTGCTGTTCCTGTTCTCCTTATACTTGGGCCTGAGGTGGCGGCGCTTCGCCTTCGGGATCGCGGCCGGTTTTGCCCTGGACAGCAGTGTGGAGCTTGCTACCTTTGCTCTCCGCGTGCATTGGGGGTTGTTTGGGAAGCCCATTCTGTCGTTGATCTCGTCCGCGGCTTACAACTGCGCGGTATTGATCTGGGTGGCGTGCCTCCTCGCGCCAGAGCCTGCCGAACCGCCGGCTAAGCTGCCTGCCAGACTGGAGCTCGAAGGCTGGAACCAGGCGCTGCTCGAGTTGTTGCACCAATGACGGGAACGAATACACAACTCTGACGTTAAGCGTGTGTCAAGAGTGCGCGTCGGCGTAAAACTCGCAAGATCAAGGCCATGAGCAAGCAGGTCCACGACTGATCCGCCGTCGAACCTGTGAAGGCTCCCGATCGCGGAAGTCCACTCCGAAGCGATTGACGCAGGAACTCCTTTGGCAAGAGTTCCTTGCGGACGAGTTCGCTCAGGCTCTCGTCCCGCGCGCCATTGACACTCCCGCACTCGCACCCTAGACTGAAGAGTCTGGATTACCCTTACAGAAGAGACCTTTCATGGGCTGGCTGCAAAACAAGTTTGAGAAGAACTTCCTGATCACCACGGTGGACTACGTATTCAACTGGGCGCGCAAGTCGGCGCTCTGGCCGATGACCTTCGGGTTGGCCTGCTGCGCCATCGAGATGATCGCCTCCTCCACCGCGCGCTTTGACATCGCCCGCTTCGGCGCCGAGGTGTTCCGTCCTTCACCGCGGCAGAGCGACCTGATGATCGTCTCCGGCACCGTTACTCTGAAGATGGCGCCGGTGGTGAAGCGCATCTACGACCAGATGCCCGAGCCCAAGTGGGTGATCTCCATGGGCGCGTGCTCGTCGGTGGGCGGGCCGTTCAACACTTACGCCGTGCTGCAGGGCGTGGACCGCATCGTGCCCGTGGACGTATACGTCATCGGCTGCCCGCCACGGCCGGAGAACCTGTTCTATGCGCTGCTGAAGCTGCAGGACAAGATCGACCAGATGTCGATCGCCCGGCCCACCGAAGTCCGGCTCGAACCGAACATGGTCGAGGACTTCAAGCGGCAGGTCATGATCGCGCAGACCCTGCAGCCGAAATAGCCGGTTAGAATGGAGTAGGGAGCAGGGAGTAGCGAGTAGCACAACGGCCCCGACTCCCTGCTCCCTAGGCCGTATGTCAGACTTCGTTCGTCTCTGCAGCAAGACCGACCTTCCCGAAGAGGGCGAGGCCAAGGAGATCCCGCTCGGCGACAAGGTGATCTGCGTGGCCAACGTCAGTGGCACCATCTCCGCCATGTACAACGTCTGCTTGCACCGCGGCGGGCCCCTCGGCCAGGGCATCATCGCCGACAGCAAACTCGTCTGCCCCTGGCACGGTTGGATGTGGGACCCCAAGACCGGCCAGGCTGAGCAAAATCCCAACGCCCGCATCGCCGTGTATCCCATCAAGCTGGAAGGCGATGAGGTGTACGTGCAACTCTAAGAAGTGCCTTTGCGTAACGAATCCCGTTGATCCGCGACGGAAAAATCAGATGCCCACTCTTTCTGGCAAGACGCTGTTCATCACCGGCGCGAGCCGCGGTATCGGATTGGCGATTGCCCTGCGCGCAGCACGCGACGGCGCCAACATCGTGATCGCCGCCAAGACGGACCGACCGCATCCCAGGCTGCCGGGAACCATCCACACCGCTGCCGCCGAGGTCGAAGCTGCCGGCGGCAAGGCGCTGGCCATCGTCACCGATATCCGGTCCGACGAGCAGGTATACGCGGCGGTCGAGCAGGCAGCGCGGCGCTTCGGTGGCATCGACATCCTGGTCAACAACGCCAGCGCCATCAGCCTGACCGGCACGCTGGAGACGCCGATGAAGCGCTTCGACCTGATGATGGGCGTCAATGTTCGCGGGACATTCCTTTGCTCGCAGGCCTGCTTGCCCCATTTGGAGAAAGCTGCCAACCCGCACATTCTGACGCTGGCGCCGCCGCTCAACCTGCGCGCGCGCTGGTTCGCGCCGCACCTCGCCTATTCGCTTGCCAAGTACGGCATGAGCCTGTGTGTGCTGGGCATGGCTGAAGAGTTCCGCGGCGCTGGGATTGGGGTCAACGCGCTCTGGCCTCGGACCATCATCTCGACCGCCGCGTTGCAGGTCATTCCTGGCGCCGAGCCGGAGCGCGGGCGCAAGCCTGAGATCGTCGCCGAAGCCGCCTGGCACATCCTTACCCGCGACAGCCGCACTACCGCCGGGAATTTTTTTATTGACGAGGAAGTGCTCGCCGCAGCCGGTGTGACGGATTTGTCCGGCTACGCGGTGACCGCCGGCGCGGATCTCAGGGCGGACATCTTTCTCTGAGGCTTACAGGTCGATGTGCAGCCGCAGCCCGGGCACGATAACCGGCCCGCGGTCGCGGTTGTAGCCGGGATTGGCGACGAACTGCAGATCAAAGGACGTGTACACGCCGCGCCACAAGTGCAGGGTGTAGAAGCTCTCCAGAATACCTTCGTGCCCGTAGTTCAGTTTGCCGTCGCCCAACAGGAACCCGCGCCCGCCCAGCGCCAGGTAATCGCGGTGGTCGCGCGCGAGGCCATTGAGAGCGAAGGCAAAGCCCACTTTGTCCAGCTTGCGCCCCCACCAACCGCCCAGGAGCAGCAAGCCGCCCTCGCCGTGGCGGTCCACCTCGGTGTAAACGTAGGACTCGGTATGGCCGTCATTCCATCCCAGGCGGCCGTAGGCGCACAGGTGGGCGGTGAGCTGCTGCTCGGCGTTCAGCCCGACACCATACTTCATCTTCACCTGCAACGGATGCGCAGTGATGTCCGGCCGCTCCGGGGTCAGCCCGTCCAGAAAGTTGTGGATGGCTTCGCTGTACACGCCCATGTTGGCGTGGTTGACGAATCCCAGCAGCCGCACCACCGTCGCGCGTTGCGCAAGCAGTTGGCCGCGCACTTCGAACTCCACGTTCTCGGCATGGGCGAGCGAGAGGTCGGTCTGGAACTTGATGCCGTTGGCCACCGTGGGCATGGCCACTTCGGCAAAGCGCGCGCCCCAGTGCCGGTCTTCGAACTCCGCGAGCACTCCCCAGGTATAGCCGCGCGTGTCGGCGGCATAGTCGTAGGCGCCATTGTTGTCCACGGTCCCATTGAGAAACTGGGTATGGCTGTCGCTGCCGACGGAGTTCAGGTCGAAGAAATCCACCATGCTGAATTTGCCGGCCCGCAGTTCGAGACGACGTACCGGCAGTTGGGTCGCGAGGGAAAGCGGCCCAGGCTCCGCTTCGATCTTCTGCTTGCTGAGCGCGATCACCTGGTGAAGCATGGCGCGAGCAATGTAGGGAGTGCCGCCAAGCGAAGTGCTATGCACCACATCAAGATTGGTGAACCCGGCGAGTCCACTGATGGTGATGCCTCGTCCGCTGGCGCTCTCCACGTCGAAGAGGAAGTCGGTGGTGCGCGTGAGCTGGACACCGGTGTACAGCGTGGCCAACCGCGAGGTGGCGCTCTGTGCCCAGGGCTTCAGGCTGTTGGCGCCGGTGTAAGGCGAGTGGAACGCCGGATGGGCCTGGAAGACGATGTTGATCTGTCCGGCGATGTACCAACGCGTGTTGCTGGGATGGCGGAAGACGGTGGTGGGAGCGTCGTCGGAGGGCGGCTCGGTGGCGGGCGTCTGCGCACGCACGATTACGCAGGCAAAAAGCGGCAACAACAGCGGCCATGGGAAACCATTGCGCACGGCAAGCTCGGCAGAATTTGTCAGGTTAGCAGAAGGGCGAAGCTTCCATCCCGCTGCTGTGTAAATTTTCGGTTACAGCGGTGTGAGGCTGCCGAGAGCGGCGCCCGGCACGCCGCCCTCAGCGCGGGAACTCGGGCAGTGCCGGCTTGTGGCCCGGCGGCAGCGCGGTGCGCGCCGTGTTCATCACCATCGCCAGGAACGTGTAATAGCCGTTGACGCCGATCATGTCGATCACGCCCTGCTCCCCGAAGCGGGCCACGGCACGGGCGTAGGTCGCGTCGCTAACGCTCCTGTTGTCGTGCAGCTCGGTGAGGAAGTCGTACACCAGCTCTTCGTCGGCGGGCATGTTCTGCGGGCGGCGGCCGTCGGCGAGCGCTTTGGCGAGATCCGCGCTCAGGCCCTGCTTCAGGGCGATGGGATAGTGGAAGTCCCACTCGTATTGTTGTGTCCACTGCCGCGCGGTGATCAGGATGGCGAATTCGCTGAGCTTGGGAGGCAGCACGTTCTTGAAGCGCAGGTAGTCGCCCATGGACATGGCGCGCAGCATCGCTTCCGGGCTGCGCAGCAGCGGAACAAACGGTCCGAATACGGGCATCTTGCGGTCAGCGGCGAATTCCTGCGCTGCTTTCTTCTGGGCTTCGGTCATCTTGTCGGCCGGAATTTCCGGCATGCGGTCTTGAGCCATCGCAACCCCCACCGGCGCCAGCGTGAAGAGCGCCGCCAGCAAAAGTATTTTCATCGGATTCCCTCCTGGGCGGAGCCAAGAATACGCTTCAGCGTGTGCAGAAGAAACCGAGATCCTTCGCTCGGGTGTCTCGCCTTGAAGAAAACAGCGGGAGCCCTCCCTCGCTCAGGATGACAGATTGGATTTTGATTTGTAGAGAGGTACGATGTCGCGCCTTTACTTACCCGATCAGCCCAGGAGTCGCAGGAAGCGCCGCGGTTCGTTTTCGAATCCGGGAAAGACAGCGGCCAAGTCCTTGTTGCCGAGATGGCGATAAACGCCCTCGCCCAGCACTTGGCGGAAGTCAGTGGTCAGCGCCAGATCGCGGCCTTCGTTGAGCTGGGATGGTTCGAGCCCGGGCCACTGTCCGTAAACCCGCCCGCCCCGCACCGGTCCGCCGAGGACGAACATTACGTTGGCGTGGCCGTGGTCGGTGCCACGGTTGCCGTTCTCGCGCGCCGTGCGCCCGAACTCCGACATGGTGACCAGCACGGTGTCTTCACCAAGGTAGCCGAGGTCGGTCCAGAACGCCGCAATGGACTGCGAGAAGTCGCGCAGCACGTGGGCAAGCTGCCCCTGTACGGAGCCTTCGTTGACGTGGTGGTCCCAGCCGCTGATGTCGGCGAAGGCGACTTCCACGCCCAGGTTGGCCTTGATGAGCTGCGCCAGTTGCCGCAGGCTGTCACCGAAGCGCCCGCGGGGATAATTCGCACCGCGCGCCGGCGTGTAGCGGGCCGGATCGGCGGCCTTCAGCATCCTGACGGCTTCGAAGGTCTCGCGACCTGTGCCGTGCAACACCGTGTCCGCCGACTGTGAGTACATGGCTTCGAAAGTATTGGTGAGGGGGGTGGCAGCAGGGCTACGTCCGCCTACGCCGAATTCATTAATGTTGCCGATGGCGACCGCAGGCGCCGCGCCCGCCAGCGCGCGGGGCAGCGTGCCGCCCATGGAGATGGCGCGAAACGGGGTCGCACCGGGCTCAAGCTTGCGAATCGTGCGGTTGAGCCAGCCATCCTCGGTCGACTTCACGCCCGGTGTTCCCGATTCCATGTAGTCTTGCGCATCGAAGTGCGAGCGAGTCCTGTCGGGGGAGCCGGCGGCGTGCACGATGGCAAGATGCTTCTGGTCCCAGAGCGGCTTGAAGGATGCCATCGATGGGTGCAGCCCAAAGAAGCCGTCGAGGTCGATCGAGGATTCCTGTCCGCGGTTGGGGCGCGGAATGGCGATCGAAGGACGCATGGAGTAATAGGCAGATTCGCCGTGCGGCACCACGATGTTGAGCCCGTCGGCGGCGCCGCGCTGGAACAGCACAACCAGGCGCTTGCGGCGCCCGTTGGTTTCGACACCCCAGACTGCGCGGGTGAGGAAACTGGGAATAGCGGTGGTGGCCACCAGCGCCAGCGCGCCATTCTTCAGAAAGATTCTGCGTGTGATCGACATGGAAACAGCTCCCGGTACCAGCCACGACTACAAATTCAGCGAGTTCCAATAACTCCCGATCTGTATCAGGGCAGGCTTCAGCCGTGCCGCAAAGAGGTCATTAGAAATCGGGCTTTAGCCGCTGAGCCCACATTTGCAGGGGCCGAAGCCCGGACTTCTGATTGCGTCCCGATCGGCACGACTAAAGTCGTGTCCTGATACAAACCTTGCGAGCCAATTCAATCCGCGTTCGTCCGTGCAAATCCGCGGTAGGAACGCCTTCACCGCTTCTGAAACTCCGGCGAGCCCATCAGCAGGCCGGCGAGCACGCCCACGTTGGGCGGGCGCGTGGAACCATCCGGGCGCATGCCTGTCACTTGAGGATCATTCATCTGCTTCAGGATGGTGTCGTGCGTGTTTTTCGAGACATCGCCGGCGAGCAGCGATGTTTCGAGCCTGGCCAGCGCGAGTGCCGGCTCCTCCGGCGCTTTGCCGCCCGCCAGCAGGCGATCGGCATTGAAGTTCAACCCGGGCAAGCGTCCTGTCCCCAGCGCCAGCGCGAAGTTCATGCGATTCAGCAGCGCCGCTGAGTTCACCCAGGTGGCGGCCTTCATCGAGTAGCCGGTGGGCGGCTGCGCGCCGTAAAGCGGCATGCCCATGCGGTTCAGGTTCTGCACCAGCGGCATGGCGTTCTCCACATCCGCGCCGGACGCGCGCACCGCCGAGACCACGAATTCAAGCGGCGTTTTCATCTTGGCGCGATAGGCTTGGGGCGACCAGAACTCGGGCGAGCGAAACAGCGTGCGCAGCACCTCCCGAATGTCACCGTCTTTCTTGAGGAAGGTTTCGGCCATGCGGCCCACCAGCGCCGGCGGCGGATCGTCGGAGACAAAACGCTGCGCCAGCTTGTAGCTGATGAAGTGCGCCGTCTTCGGGCTCGTGGCCAGCATGTCGAGCACTTGCTGGCCTTCCTTCTCGCCGTGTTCCTTGATCACCTTGCCCAGCACGTACTTCGCTCCGGGATCGTGCAGGCGCTCGTTGAACTCGAAGCCGCCTCCCTGGCGTGGCTGCTTGATGGTCCAGCCGGTGAACACCTTGGCGACCTCGGTAACGTCGCGCTGCGTGTATCCGCCGTTGACGCTGAGAGTGTGCAGCTCCATCAGCTCGCGGGCGTAGTTCTCGTTCAACCCTTCGCGCTTGTTTTTCCTCTGCCGTTGCGCATTGGGATTCTGCGGACGCGGCGGACGGTACACAGGCACTCCGAACGGACCACGACGCACGGCACGATAAGGGCGCTGCCGCGGCCGGCCCAGCGCCACATCCGAGTGCGGCCCTACGCTCAGCCAGTTGTCGAGGTAGAAGAGCATGGCCGGGCTCTTGGCTGTGGCTGCGAGCAAATCCTTAAATTTGCCCAGGGCGTGCGGACGGATCACGTCGCGCTCGTACGCCGTCAGCAGATAGCGATCCGGGCCCTTGCCCATGAAAACATTGAAGTGATTGAACCAGAAGTCGGTCATGACCTCATCGAGCTGACGCTCGCTGTAAGCGGCGCGCAGGACCTTTGCTTGCTGCAACTCGGTGGTGATCACCATCGGCGGATTGGCCATGGCCAGCACGGTCTCGCGCTGCTGCGGCGTGAACTCCTGCATGACGCGCTGGCGGTCGTCGAGATTCATGCCCCGGGCCAGCATGCGGCGTTCTTCCGGCGACATCTTCAGGATCTCCCGGAAGCGCTCCTCCGGCGGCAGATCCAGCAGTTCCTGCGCCTTAGCGTCGGCTTCGATGCGGGTTTCGCGCATTGCGGCCCTTTGGTCAGTGGTTGCGTCGTTAGCCCCGGCGTTGTTGGGATCCTGGTCAGCCTTGGCCTGCTTGCGCTCCTGGCGGTCGCGATAGGCGTCGATCTGTGATTCGTAGATGGCGCGCTCTTTGGGATCGCGCGGCATGTTCTGCTTGCCCTCGGCCACCTGTTTCACCACCTGGGGCGGAGGAAATTTCTCGATCATCTCCTTGGTGTCCATGCGCAAGGTGGCGAAGCCGGCCAGGCGGGCTTCGAGAGCGTGGTCATCGATCTTGTCGGGATGCAACTGCTGTTCGATCCACTTGTCCACGCCCATGGCGGCAACGCGCTGCACCTCACCCGGGCGCGGACCGAAGCTCAACCGGTTCAGGGCGTGGAGCGCGCGCTTCTGCTCGTCCTCCTGGGACACGGCCAGCTTCTTTTTGGCGCTCACCAGAACACAAGCCGAAAGGCCCAGAATCAGGATCAGCAGCAGGGCGAACTTCTTTGATCGCATGGCAGGTCCCCACCCGGCAGGCATGCTGAGCTTTTACCTCTCTGATTGAACCCGGAATAGCGGAATAGTTGCTGGAGCAGAGGTGCAGGGTGCCGCGTGATCGCGGCC
>Ga0335081_10003453_pt1 | contig 24853 bp, 20 predicted proteins | sample Lox_Sample_35_FD_206713 | JGI IMG/M metagenome (GOLD analysis project Ga0335081, IMG submission 206713) | Soil microbial communities from Loxahatchee National Wildlife Refuge, Florida, United States - Lox_Sample_3.5 | ecosystem: Environmental > Terrestrial > Soil > Wetlands | place: USA...
GTTGAGTTTGCACGGGACCTGCAACGGGAAGGCATGTCTTTGACCGAGGCAGCCATCGAAGCGACGAGCCGACGGTTTCGGCCCATCGTCATGACTTCCTTCGCGTTCATCCTGGGGGTTGTCCCCCTGCTGATCGCAAGAGGTGCGGGCGCTGCGAGTCAGCAAGCCATTGGCACCGTAGTTTTTGGCGGCATGCTCTCTTCGACGCTCCTGGCCATCCCCTTTGTGCCGGTTTTCTACGTGGTCACGCAACGTCTGACCGAAAAACTCGGCCGCTCTAAAAACGAAACCTCGACCGAAGTCAAAAAGTGAGCGGAGGTTGTGCCTCAGAAGGCCAGAAAAAATTAGAAAAACGATGACGGATCCAGCCCCACAAGGATGGTTCTCTCAGAGAACTTTGTTCTTACTGCCACGAATGGTTGCGGATCCGTGATGCCACGCTCTCTAAATTCCGGAAAGAAAGCTATCCTGAAAGGGCCGAGGACAAAAGTGGAAGACTTTTTACACCTTCTGAAGTATTACGGACGGAGGGAATGCATGGCCCAGAATCTATACGATGCGGTCATCATCGGAGGGGGGCCTGCCGGAGCAGCGGCGGCAGTCTACGCAGCGAGAAAGAAGCTGAAGACCCTCGTCATCACGGAGGCGTTCGGCGGGCAATCAACGGTCTCCAGTGGCATCCAAAATTGGATCGGCGAAGTCACCCTCTCAGGCTTGGACTTGGCCGAAAAGCTGAGAAGACACGTGGAAGCTCAAAAGGGGATTGAGATTAAGACTCCGGAGCGGGTTGTCGCCGTGAGCCAGGGGGCAGACTGTATCTTTGAGGTCAAAACGGATCGCAGCACTACCTACCGGGCCAAGACGGTGATCGTTTGCTCTGGAGGACGACACAGACGCCTCGGTATCCCGGGAGAGGAGAAGTTTGAAGGCAGAGGACTTGCTTTTTGCTCGACCTGTGATGCTCCTTTGTACAACGGGCTCGATGCGGCCGTGGTCGGGGGCGGGAATGCAGCCCTTGGGACCGTGATCGATTTATTTCCCTACGCTCGCAAGATCTATCTTCTCATTCGAAGCGACAAGCTAAAGGCCGATCCAGTCACTGAGGAAAAGGTAAAAGGGTCGGCCAAACTGCAAATCATCAGCAATGCAGAAGTCGTGGAAATACTGGGGGACCGGAGCGTGAACAGATTGCGGTACAAGGATAAGAGGGCCGGGGAGGTCAAAGAGCTGGCAGTCAATGGCGTGTTCGTCCAGATCGGTTTGTCCGCGAATTCGGATTTTATCCGATCCGTGATCGATACCAACCAGGCGGGAGAAATTATCGTGGAACACAGGACCGGGCAGACATCGAAGAAGGGCATTTTCGCCGCGGGCGATGTGACCGACGACCCTTTTAAGCAAAATAACATTTCGGCAGGGGATGGGGTAAGGGCTGCGCTCTCTGCCTATAATTTCATCCTCAATATTCAAAAATACAGCCATTGCGCGGAAAAAGAGGAATAAACCCCGGCTAGGAACCCTTCAGATCCCGCTCTGCGCATAATCTTGCGCGGGCCGAAGGGTGAAAATACAACATTTCTCACCTTAAAATACTGGTTTTGCTGCATTTACTTCCTAAACCACCCGAGGAAAAATAGAGAGAAGAATTGCAAGGAGAAGGCAGGATTGCAGCCCTCGATCAAAGAGACCGGGATGGGCCGGTCCTAAATATGGATCGGGTCCGCAAATGTCCTGACTTCCTAATACGGTGAAGCGTGGAGGAGCCAATGGCGACGGAAAAGAGGGTCGAAAACTTAAAAAAAATAGCCAAACTGATGCGCTACTATATCCTTTTCATGACGACGGAGGCCGGCTCCGGCCATCCGACTTCTTCCTTGTCGGCGACGGAGTTGATGGCCTGTCTCCTTTTTGGCGGCTTTTTTCGGTACGACGCCGACCATCCTCAATGTCCCAATAATGATCGACTCATCTTTTCCAAGGGCCATGCGTCCCCGCTTTTCTACGCCCTGTGGGCAGCCGCAGGCGAGTTGACTGAGAAGGAGCTTCTCACCTACAGGAAATTCGGAAGTCCTTTGGAGGGCCATCCTACGGTTGCCTTTCCTTTTGTCGAAGCAGCCACAGGCTCGCTGGGGCAGGGCCTTTCGATTGGCGTGGGGATGGCCTTGAACGCCAAATATCTGGATCAGCTTCCGTACAGGACATACGTTCTTCTTGGCGACAGCGAAATGGCAGAAGGCTCTCAATGGGAATCGATGGAAATTGCGTCCTATTATAAGCTGGGCAACTTGATCGGGGTCCTTGACGTGAATCGGCTGGGTCAGCGGGGAGAGACCATGTACGGGTGGGACCTCGAAGCCTACGAGAAAAAGATTTCATCTTTCGGATGGAAAACGCGAACCTTCGACGGCCATTCCATTCCGGAAGTGCTCGTTGCCTACGAAGAAGCCGTGCACACGACCGACCAACCAGTCATGTTGATCGGAAAAACGATCAAAGGCAAGGGGGTCTCTTTCATTGAGAATAAGAACGGGTGGCATGGAAGAGCGCTTAAGAGGAAAGAGTACGACCGGGCGGTCAAGGAGTTAGGAGAGATCGATAAATCGACTCGAGGAGAGATTTCCCTTCCGGAGGACCTGAAGCCGAAGGAAAAGGCTGCCGGAGGACTGGTCAAAAAAATGAATTATCCGGCAGACAAGCCTGTTCCCACCCGGAAGGCCTACGGAAATGCGCTGGTAAGAATCTTTCCCCGATTTCCCAATCTCGTGGGCTTGGACGGTGAGGTCAGCAACTCCACCTATGCAGAAATTTTAAAAGAGGCTTTTCCTGAGCGTTTCTTCGAGATGTACATTGCAGAGCAGAACATGGTTGGCGCGGCCTTGGGTCTGTCGCGCCGGGGGAAGATTCCTTTTGTCTCCACCTTCGGGGCATTTCTTACCCGCGCCTTCGATCAAATCAGGCTGAGCCAGTACTCCGATGCGAACATCAAATTTGTCGGGTCCCATGCCGGCGTTTCGATCGGCGAAGACGGACCCTCTCAGATGGCCCTTGAAGACATTGCCATGTTCAGGGCGATCTTAGGCAGCGTCGTCTTATATCCATCCGACGCCGTGTCCACAGAGAAATTGGTTGAAGAAGCCGCTAAATATGATGGCATTGTTTTCATCCGGACCACGCGAATGGAGACGCCTATCCTGTATGGCCCGGAGGAAACGTTTGTCATCGGTCGAAGCAAAGTTTTAAGAAAGAGCGATAAGGATAAGGCGACTGTGATCGGGGCAGGAGTGACGCTACATGAAGCACTGGCAGCTTACGAGACCCTGAAAAAAGAAGGTGTCCTCATCCGTGTCATCGATCTCTACAGCATCAAACCGATTGACGAGAAGACCTTACGCCAGGCGGTCGGCGATACCAAATCCATCATCACTGTCGAGGATCATTATGCTGAAGGAGGCATCGGAGAGGCTGTGAGAACTGCTCTGTCTAATTCGCCGGTTCCCATCTACTCTCTGGCCGTTAGAAAGAAGCCGAAGAGCGGCAAACCGGAAGAACTCCTCGACTATGAAGAGATCTCCCGGGCCGCTATTATCAAGAAAGTAAAAGAGATCGTCTGAGAGCCGGGGTTTCAATGACGATTGAGATATGCTTCCGGTACAAAAAAAACATGTCTAAAGTCGGTTGGGTGTGCTGAGAAAGCCTTACAGCGGAACCTTTTAGCAATTTGGCACTATGCCTCCAAGCGCATTACAAAAGTCGCATTGGGTGAAATCGCATATTACCCATAAGGAATACTAAAGAACCGCTTTGTAAGGATTTAGAAGCGCACCCAACTGCCTTCCTACTGCGACATTAGGGCTACAGGAGAAATGCGATGAGCACCGTGAGAAGAATCAAAAAAGTCTGGAAGAGCGAGCCGACCATCGAAGGGGCGGGAGTCCATCTCAAGAGAGCCTTTGGCTTCTACCAGGTGCCGCAGCTTGACCCGTTTCTCCTTCTCGATGATTTCCGCTCGGACAACCCCGACCACTACCTGAAGGGCTTTCCCTGGCATCCTCACCGCGGCATCGAGACGATTACCTATGTCCTGCGAGGCGTTGTCGAGCACGGTGATAGCATGGGAAATCGTGGCCAGATTTCTTCGGGTGACGTGCAGTGGATGACCGCCGGAAGCGGCATCATCCATCAGGAGATGCCGAAGGGTGACAAGAAGCGAGTTATGTCAGGGTTCCAACTCTGGGCGAACCTTCCTGCTTCTCATAAGATGATGGATCCCCGCTACCGCGACGTGAGAAATCAGCAGATCCCCGAAATTTCTCTCAACGGCGGGGTAAAGGTGAAGATCATCTGCGGAAAGTTAGAAGGGGCGGAGGGACCGGTTCGAGACATCGTGACCGACCCTGAGTATCTGGATGTAACGGTCCCTACAGGTGCAACGTTTACCCACGCTGTGAGGCGGGGGCAAAACGCGTTTGCTTACGTGATTGAAGGGGAAGGCTACTTCGATCCGGAACGTGACTCGTACGGTCACGAGGTGATCGGCGCCAACTACTTCGATTTCAAGCGGAGCTGTATCTGTAAAGACGGGACCGTTGTCCTTTATGGCGACCGCGACGAGGTGTCTGTGAGCTCTGAGGAGAAAGGGGTCCGTTTCCTGCTCATTTCGGGAAGGCCCATCGCAGAGCCGGTAGCCTGGTACGGCCCGATTGTCATGAACACGCAGGAGGAGTTAAGGCTCGCCTTCGAGGAATACCAGAACGGGACATTCATCAAGCATGGCAAGAGGTAGCGGGGCGGCGGGGAAAGGGCTCCATGGCTGCCCGGGAGGTTGAACATGCCCGCATTGCGATCGGACGCGTTCGTTTTTTTCGGTGCCACGGGTGATCTGGCATACAAGATGATTTTCCCCGCTCTTCAGGGGATGATCCGCCGCGGCTTTCTCGACATGCCGATCATCGGCGTGGCAAGGCGCAATTGGACTTCTGATCAGCTCCGGGCCCGTGCCCGCGACAGTCTTGAGAAGCACGGCGGCCTCGATCCCGATGCCTTTGCCAAGCTCTCGACGCGGCTCCAGTACCTCTCTGGAGATTACGGGGACGAAGCGACCTATGAGCGTCTGCGCAAGGCCCTCGGCAGCTCTGGGCGGCCTCTTCACTACTTGGCCATCCCGCCGAGCGAGTTTGAGATCGTCGCAAAGGGGCTGGCGGAGTCCGGTTGCGCAAAGGACGCCCGCGTGATCATTGAAAAACCCTTCGGTCGCGACCTCGCCTCTGCACAGGAGCTCAATCGAACGCTTCTACAATTCTTCCCCGAGTCGGCGATTTTCCGGATCGACCATTACCTTGGCAAGGAAGCGGTCCAGAATCTGCTTTACTTCCGTTTCGCCAATTCCTTTCTCGAGCCGATCTGGAATCGCAACTACGTCGAAAGCGTTCAGATTACGCTTTGCGAGAGTTTCGGGGTGGAAGGCCGCGGCCGTTTCTACGAAGAGGTGGGCGCGATCCGGGACGTAGTGCAGAACCACATGCTCCAGGTCATGGTGTTGCTCGCCATGGATGCCCCGACTGTCAACGATCCGGAGGCGATGCGGGATGAGAAGAGCCGCGTCTTTCGAGCGATCAAACCCCTTTCTCCCCGGGACGTCGTGCGAGGCCAGTTTCGCGGCTATCGTGAGGAGAACGGCGTGGCCCCTGATTCCCAGGTGGAGACGTTTGCGGCGGTACGGCTGCGTATCGATACCTGGCGCTGGGCAGGCGTGCCCTTCTGCATACGGGCGGGCAAGCGACTGCCGTTCACAGCTACCGAAGTGGTGGTCGAGCTCAAGCGTCCGCCTCAAACGGTATTCGATGAGGTCAAGCTCGGCCAGTCGAACTACGTTCACTTTCGCCTCAGTCCCAATGTCTTTATCGCTCTCGGGGCGCGAACCAAGGTGCCCGGAGAACCCATGGTCGGAAAAGGGGTGGAGCTAGTCGCCTGCCAGCACTTTGGCGATGAGATGTCGCCCTACGAGCGGCTCCTCAGCGACGCCATACGTGGCGACGCCACTCTCTTCGCCCGAGAGGACAGCGTCGAGGCCGCCTGGCAGATTGTCGAAACGACCCTGAAAGAGCCGACACCGGTCCGGGAGTATGAGCCGAATACCTGGGGCCCGGCCGAGGCCGACCGGATCCTTGCGGGTGATAGCGGTTGGCACAACCCTACGGCTATGGAGCCCATGGATGACGCCGTGCGCGAGATTTGTGCTCCCTCTTAACGTGGGGAATGCGCTGCTCACTCAGAAGTTGAAAGGTCGAAACCGGGCGGGGATACTTCCAAAGCTTTGCAATTGCGGATTTTTGGGAAATGAATGTTTTCACAGGACCTTGCTTTAGGCGAAACGTTGGTTTTACCTGGAAACGCATGTGGTCACCTCTCAAAGGTGCCGCTGTAAGACTTTGTCAGTACCCCCGCCCGGTTTCGATATTGTTCTTATGTGACTAGGGAGAAGAGATATGGCGATCAAGGTGAGTCCGCTTGCGGGAAAGCCAGCCGAGCCATCCATGCTTGTTGACGTCCCAAAGCTCATCGCAGCCTACTACACGGAGATTCCTGATCCTTCCGTGTCTGAGCAACGAGTGGTGTTCGGTACCTCGGGACATCGTGGCTCGGCCCTGAAGAAGTCTTTCAACGAAAGGCATATTCTCGCTGTCACTCAGGCCATTTGTTTTTACCGTAAACAGCAAAAGACTACTGGCCCTCTGTTTCTTGGAATTGATACGCACGCGGTCTCGGTGCCAGCCTTTCGGAGCGCCCTGGAGGTCCTCGCAGCAAATGGTGTGGAGGTCATGATCTCGGAAGGCGACGAGTACACTCCCACGCCCGCTGTCTCCCACGCCATTCTTACTTACAACCGGGGCCGGAAGGGAGGGCTTGGCGACGGCGTCGTGATCACGCCGTCCCACAATCCGCCCGAGGATGGCGGTTTCAAGTACAACCCACCCGAGGGTGGACCGGCCGAGCCTTCTGTTACGGGGTGGATCGAGGCTAAAGCGAATGAGTACCTTCAAAACAGTCTGAAAGGTGTGAAGAGAGTTCTCTTTGAAAAGGCATTGGCGGCTTCGACGACGCATCGACACGATTATCTCCGCGCCTATGTCAGCGATCTGAGCGGTGTGATCGACATGGACGCGATTCACGCCTCGAAGGTCAGCTTGGGAGTCGATCCCCTCGGAGGCGCTGGCGTCCACTACTGGAGGCCCGTTGCGGAGCACTATGGCCTGAACCTGACCATCGTCAACGATGCCATTGATCCCACTTTCCGCTTTATGACGGTTGATTGGGACGGCCGGATTCGCATGGACCCGTCGTCGCCTTACGCGATGCAGCGGTTGATCGGCCTGAAGGACCGCTTCGACATCGCTTTTGCGTGCGATACGGATCACGACCGGCACGGGGTGGTGACGCGGAGCGTCGGGCTGCTCCAGCCGAATCACTACCTTTCTGTTGCCATCGACTACCTCTTTCGCCATCGACCCGGGTGGCGGCAGGATGCGGCCGTGGGAAAGACTCTGGTGAGCAGCCAGATGATCGATCGTGTTGCCGCGAGGCTTGGCAGAAGACTGTACGAGGTGCCTGTTGGCTTCAAGTGGTTTGTTGTCGGCCTGCTTGACGGCTCGCTCGGCTTCGGCGGGGAAGAGAGCGCGGGTGCGTCGTTCCTGCGCCGGGACGGCAGCGTCTGGGTGACGGATAAAGACGGAATCGTCCCGGCTCTGCTTTCGGCGGAGATCACGGCACGCACGGGCCGCGACCCCGGAGAAATTTACCGGGACCTGGCGCGTGAGTTCGGTGAGTCTGTCTACGACCGGGTGGAGGCGGCTGCCACCCCGGAGCAGAAAAAGGCGCTGGAGCGGCTCTCGCCGGAGCAGGTTCGATTCACGGACCTTGCCGGCGAAAAGACTCAAACCGTGCTGACGCGTGCGCCGGGCAACGGGGCTGCGATCGGCGGAATAAAAGTGATTGCCGAGAACGGGTGGTTTGCGGCGCGCCCCTCCGGAACGGAGAATATTTATAAAATTTATGCCGAGAGCTTCCGGGGGGAGGAACATTTACGACGCATCCTTGAAGAAGCGCAGACGATCGTTGACGAAGCATTGAAGGCCGCGGCATCGCGTGATAAAAACGCGGCGTAACGGAGAAGGGCGTGCGTAACGCGGAGGAAGCCATGAATAAGCCAAAAAGAGTCGGCAGTCCGGTTTATCCTTTTTTCCCCACCGAGATCGAGGGGTTCGATTCCCTTGCTGAGCTGGCCCTGGATATGCGGTGGTCGTGGAATCATTCTGCCGATGAAGTGTGGAAACAGCTTGATCCGGCACTCTGGGAGCTGGCCTATAACCCATGGGTTGTCCTGCAAACGCTCTCGCGAGAGCGGCTTGAACGCACGCTCGCCGATCCCACCTTCCGCAGGAAGGTGGATGACCTTATAAGGTCGAAGCGTGAGGAAGCAGAGTCGCCCGCGTGGTTTCAGCAGAACCATCCGGAGGCGCCGCTGACCTCTGTGGCTTATTTCAGCATGGAGTTCATGTTAAGCGAGGCCCTTCCCATCTATTCGGGCGGGCTTGGAAATGTGGCCGGCGATCAGCTCAAAACAGCGAGCGATCTGGGCGTGCCCGTGGTCGGCGTAGGGTTGCTCTACCAGCAAGGTTATTTTCGCCAGGTGATAGACAAGGACGGAGCGCAACAAGCCCTCTTTCCGTACAACGATCCCGGGCAGTTGCCGATCACGCCTTTGCGCGAGCCGAATGGGGAATGGCTGCGGCTGGAGATCAAGTTGCCCGGTTACTCGGTCTGGCTGCGTGCCTGGCAGGTTCAGGTCGGGAGGGTGAAGCTCTACCTGCTTGACACCAATGACGCGGCGAACTTTCCAGCCCATCGGGGGATCACGAGCGAGCTTTATGGCGGCGGACCAGAGCTTCGTCTGAAGCAAGAGATGTTGCTCGGGGTCGGCGGATGGCGTCTGCTCAACGCCCTCGGCATTAAACCGGAGGTCTGTCATCTAAATGAAGGGCATGCTGCCTTCGCCGTGTTGGAACGGGCTCGAACCTTTATGAAAGAAACAGGCCAGCCCTTCGAAGTCGCGCTGGCCGTCACACGGGCGGGCAACCTCTTCACCACACACACACCGGTGGAGGCGGGTTTTGACCGGTTCGCACCTGCCCTCGTCGAGCAATACCTCGGCTGGTACGCACAGAACAGGCTTGGAATCTCGCTCCACGATTTCCTGGCCCTCGGCCGTTTGAACGCCGATGACTCATCCGAACCTTTTAATATGGCTTACCTGGCTGTGCGTGGGAGCGGGGCAGTCAATGGAGTGAGTCGTTTGCACGGGCAGGTCAGCCGGCGCATCTTTCAACCTCTCTTTCCACGCTGGCCTGAGGACGAGGTGTCGATCGGACATGTGACCAACGGGGTTCATATGCCAAGCTGGGACTCAGAAGAGTCCGAGGCCCTGTGGACAGGAGCCTGTGGAACGGATCCCTGGATGGGCTCGCTCGAAACTGTCGAAGAAGAAATGCGCTCCGTTTCTGACTCTAGGCTCTGGGAGTGCCGGGCTTCCGCCCGCGAATCGCTCGTCAGCTATGTCCGCGAGCGGCTTTCCAGGCAACTGGAGGCTTCGGGTGCAGCACCCGAGAAATGTGAAGAAGCGAATCGCGTCTTCGATGTTGATGCCTTGACGATGGGGTTTGCCCGGCGTTTCGCCACCTACAAGAGGCCGAACCTCCTGCTGCACGATCCTGAGAGGCTTCTTCGAATCCTGACGCAGCGCGACCGCCCAGTTCAACTCGTCATCGCCGGCAAGGCCCATCCCGAGGACCGGGCAGGACAAGCCATGATCCGGGAATGGACCCGTTTTATCCGTAGTAGCCCCGAGGCACGCAAACATGTGGTCTTCCTGAGTGACTATGACATGCTTTTGACCGGAGAGTTGGTCCGTGGAGTGGACCTCTGGATCAACACGCCGCGCAGGCCCTGGGAGGCCAGCGGCACGAGCGGCATGAAGGTACTCGTCAACGGGGGCATCAACCTTTCCGAGCTGGACGGCTGGTGGGCGGAGGCGTATACGCCCGAGGTCGGTTGGGCGTTGGGCGACGGGAACGAGCATGGCGAGGATCCGGCCTGGGATGCTGAGGAAGCAGAGGCGCTCTACGCGCTGCTCGAACAGGAGGTGATTCCCTTGTTTTATAACCGGGACCGAAGCGGAAAGCCTTCCGGTTGGATCGCACGAATGCGCGAGAGCATGGCGCGGCTGACGCCTCGGTTTTCGGCCAACCGCACGGTCCGGGAGTACACGGATGAGTACTACCTTCCCGCCGCAAAAAACTACCGCCTGCGTGCAGCGAATAAGGGGGCAACGGGAGCCGAGTTGGTTTCTTGGCGGCACGGGATCGAACAGAATTGGTCGAAGCTCCGCTTCGGCGAAGTGAAGGTTGTGAGTGACGAAGAGAAGCACACCTTCGAGGTCCAGGTCTATTTCGGCGACCTCGACCCCGATGCGGTGCGCGTGGAGCTTTATGCAGACGGAACCGATCGTCCTTCGCCGGTGCGGCAGGAGATGACCCGCGGCCAAAGGCTGACGGGTGGAAACGGTTACCTGTATAGCGGACAGGTCCAGGCGACGCGGCCGGCGTCGCACTATACGCCGCGAGTGATACCAAGCCGTCCCGGGGTTAGCGTTCCACTCGAAGTTTCTGAAATCCTCTGGCAGAGGTGAAGGGACCTCGACAGAAGAGACGGTCGGGTTGGAAAGTCTTAGAATGCGGTCTTTTAGGAATCGCTAATTGGTGCTTGTGGTAAGAGCGGTCATCTTAAAGCATAGGGGCGGTTGGAATCTGACTGTAAGAGGTTTCCGCTCTAAGACCTTTTCATCCGACCGCCTCTTCCGTCTTTGGCGGACCAGCTCTTACTACTGTGAGTGAGGTGCCGTGGCTGTGTGATTATGGAGGAACGATGCAGGAAGTTGAGCCGGTGAGGGTTCTTGCTCAGCTTGAGGCCGAGCTTGCCAAGAAACTCGACGAGGCACGTCGGTCTGCCGAGCAGAGGATTGCGACCGCGGAGCAGGAGGCGCAACGGATCCTAACCGAGGCCGATGCCCAAATCCGTCAGATGGCCGATACGTCGAAAGCCCGGATCGCTGAAGAGAGTGAGAAGTATGCCGAAGAGGCGGCCGGCCGGGCTGAAGCCGAGGCAGAGCGAATCCGCGAACAGGCCGAGCGGAATATCGACCCGGCAGTGGACTACATTTTCTCGGAGGTGCTGCCGTGATTGGCAGGATGGAAAAGCTCTTCATGGTAGGCCCGAAGCAGCTCGCTTCCACGATCTTGCTCGACCTGCAACGCGCAGGGGTTGTTCAAGTCGATCCGTTTCGTACTGATGGGATCAGCGGATACCGGCTCAGTCAGGAGGAAGAGGCTCAGCTCAGGCGCTGGGACGCCGTTGCAATCTCGGCAGATCATGCTATGAAGCTCCTCGAGCTCGAAGCGGACCCGTCCGTACGGCCCTTTGCGGGCACCTTGGAGGAAGCCGAGGAAGCGGTCTCACCTCATGAAAAGCGGGCTGCCGCCCTGGTGGAAAAACGGGAGCGGCTCCGGGATGAAATCGGGCTGATCGGCCAGTACCGAAACATTATAGAAGCGCTGGCGGAGATTGGACAGGGCTTGGACGGGAGTCGATGGCTAGCCGTGCTCGCTTTTGTGTTGGAAAAGCGCATACACGCCATTCCTCTCGAGCAGGAGTTCGCATCCGCAATTGGCGACCGTTTTCTGCTGGCGAAAAAACCGGTGGGTGGCAAGGTGGCCGCCGTGATCGTGGTCCTGAGACGCGACGCCGAGCAAGCCAGAGGCGTCTTGAGCCATCAGGGTCTGGCCGAACTTCCACGCACCGGAGAGTATGCCGGAATGAGCCTGAAAAAGATGGCTTCCCACCTTAGAGAACGTTCGCAGTTCGCACCCCAAGAACTGGTTGTTTCGGAAGAAGATCTGAGCCGGATGACAACAGAAGTGGCTGCTGGACTTCAGGGAATATGGAACCGGGCAAAGGATGAATCCATGCGCCTCCGTACCCTTACGGAAACAGCCTCCGGCCAGTACGGCTTTGCTTTATTTGGTTGGGTGCCGGTGAGCCTGAAGAGTAGAGCCGTGGAGGTGACAGACCGATTCGACAGCCAGACGCTCCATACGTTTGAGCCTGTGGATGAGCGTCACGAAGCCGCGCGTATTCCGGTCGTGTTGGAAAATCCGGGTTGGGTGAAACCTTTCGAGCCCTTGATCTCCTTTCTGAACACACCGCGTTACGACGGCCGGGATCCCACGTGGGTCGTTGCCTCGTTTTTTCCACTATGGTTTGGGATGATTGTCGGTGACATCGGGTATGCGCTGATGTTCGTGGCCTTGTCCTGGTATCTTTCAGGCTATGTCAGGCGCAACCAGAGACTGGTGGTCGATTTCTTCAAGATTCGGCTTTCACCCGAAGCCGTCAAACAGATGGTGCGCGTCATGAGGCCGATGATCGTATGGACGTTCGTTTGGGGGTTGTTATACGGCGAGTTCTTCGGTGACCTTTTCCAGCGGCTTGGCATCTTTGCAACCGGAGGACATGCGGGACTTCTCCCTGTTCTGATTCCGCGCATCGACACGGTTGCCACGGCAAACGGGTTGATTCTGGTTTGCATCGGCTTCGGCGTTTACCAGGTCCTTTACGGATTATATATGAAAGCGTCTCTGAAGCGTCGTCAGGGTGAGAAGCAGCATTTCTGGGAAGCGAGTGGCTACTTCGGCGGCGTTGCGGCGCTTGTCCTGTTTGCTTATGTCTTCATGACCGGAGATTTCCGACTCTGGTTAGTTATCCCGACCGTTGTGGGCGCAGTCCTCTTTTTCGTTGGAATGCTCCGATCCGGGATGCCCCTGATGATTGCCGAGCTGCCGACTCAGGCAGGCCATATCTTGAGTTACATCCGTATCTATGCCGTGGGACTGGCCTCAGCCATTCTCGCCGGCCTGGCCACGGACTTGGGCTTTTCTCTGTACCGGTGGTTGGGCGTTGCTGGCCTCGTTCTTGGGGTGTTGGCCGGTCTGTTGATGGGCTTGGTGATCCAGGTGGCCCTGGTCATTCTACTTACCGCGAGCCATGTGCTGCAACCTATCCGTCTCATCTGGGTCGAGTTCTTCACTAAGTTCGATTTCTACTCGGTCAGCGGCAGACCATACCGTCCCTTCAAATCGGTCTGCCGTTCGTCGTGACAGAGATGATTATATAGATAGATTGCAGCTATTACTTTCAAGGAGGAAAGATGATGAAGGTCAAGATTCTTTTGATTCTGGGGTTTGTGATCCTAAGCGCTGCTTCGGCATTTGCCGAACAGGCTGGCCAGGCAGCTGAGGCAAGCGGAAGTTCAAACAAGGGTCTCATCGCCATCGGCATGGGCCTGGCCGTGGGACTTGGGGCGCTTGGAACGGCCATCGCACAGGCACGCATCGGTGCAGCGGGCGTCGGCAGTGTGGTGGAGAAGCCTGAGTCGCTGGGCCTGGCGCTCATTTTCTTTCTGCTTCCGGAGACGCTGGTGATCTTCGGAATGGTCATCGCGTTCATCCTTTTCGGAAAGCTGTGATGTCGAAGCTTGGAGACATTCTTCAGGAAGAGGCCCTTGCGGAGATCAATTCGATCCTGGCCGAGGCGGATTCAAAGGCCGCGACGCTCATCCGCGAGGCAGAGAAGCAGGCATCCGACCGTGTGGCAGCGTTTCGGAAGAGATCTGATGCAGATCTTCGCGTTGCTACTCGCCGGGCAAAGAGCGCGGCGGAGCTCACGCTCATTACAGCCCGAATGCAGGCCAGGGGCCAGGCGATTGCCCTGGTGAAGAAAAGGGTCTTAACCGGGCTCGAAGAAATTGCAGGCAAGCCGAATTATGGCGAGATCTTGGAGACACTGGCCGAAGAAGCCGTGAAGGCGGTTGACGCGCCGGAGGCAGTGGTCGTGCATCCTAATGATAAGGCCAAACTCCACGCCTGGGCGACTCGAAAGAAACTCGATCTACGGACCGATCCCAGACTTCACCTTGGAGTGCGGATCGTGGCCTGCGGCGGTCAACGCAGTGTGGAGAATAGCCTTCCGGAACGACTTAAGCGCGCCTGGGAGAGGGTTGCCTCTGGTGTGGCCCAGCGACTCTGGGGCGGAGTGTCTGACGAAAGAGACAGTCGAGTTCGAAAATCTTAGGATGCGGACTTTTAGGAATAACTAATCGGTGTTTGCAGATAATGAAATCGTCTCAGGATATAGAACGTCTGAACCTCATATCTAAGAGGTTTCCGCCCTAAGACTTTTTCACTCGACTGTCTCTTTCGTCTTGTTTTGGATTGGTTTTATTACAGGCACATAGTCTCCAGGGAGACGGAGTTCATTTGTAGATGAGGCGTAATAGATGACTGACGATTTCGCTTATTTGAACGCCCGCATCCGGGCCAGGCACAGCCAATTGCTGCCAGAGGGTTTTTTCCGCGAGGCACTGAGGCTGAATTTCTCAGAGTTGGTCAAGGTCCTTGAGGAAAGTATCTATGGCCCTGACCTCACCGGAGAAAGTCTGAGTGATGTTGACCGTGCCGCAACGGTTCACTTGGACCGGACAGTAGCCGACCTGCCACGAATGGTCTCGGGTGAAGCACGCGAGGCTGTGAACCTGCTGCTCATGCAGGCCGACCTCGCCAATGTGAAAACGATTCTTAGGGGGAAGTCCGGAGGGTGGACAGCCGAAGAGATCACGGAGCGTCTGGTCGGCGGTACACTGCCTCGAGGCCTGTACAGCACCATGGTGGAGGCCCCTGACCCTGCATCGCTGGCACAGGTGCTTTCTTTACTGGCACATCCCATCGCCACGGTCCTGCGTGAGGTGTCTAAGACCAGCCATGAATCGATGCAGATGGAAGTATTGCTGGACCATGGTTTCTACGAGGAGTTGTTGCGTCGAACCCGGGAGCTGGATCAGCCGTACCTTACCGATTTCATCCTCTTCGAGATCGACGCGTCGAACCTCTCGACCGGTGTCAAACTGTCCAGCATCGGTTTCGAAGGGCTGGCAGAACGTTTTTTCCTGAAAGGTGGCCGTTTGGTTAGCCTTCCCCTCTTCCAGCGATTGGCAGGGGGCGAGGTCTCTGCACTTCAGGAGCTGAGCGATTCAGACTTCGGGCCTGTAGCAGAGGCAAGAGACCTTGTTACACTTGAGCGGAGCCTGCGCTGCGTCGTGCTGGCCAAGGCCCGCGCGCAATCGAAGGATGTCCTGGGGCCGGGTCTTGCCATCGATTATATACGTCGCAAGGAATGGGAGAGCAGCCGCATCCGGCTTCTTGCGCGGCGGGCCTATTACAACTTGCCCGCTGCATCAGTCGAACAGGAGGTCTTCTGCGAATGAAGATCGGGGTTCTGACCGATCCGGAATCTGCCGCGGGCTACCGCCTCGCTGGCTTAACCGTGATGGTTGCCGCGGATGCAACAGAAGCTCAGAAGGTTCTGGTCCGCATGATTCAGGGGGATGCCTACGCTGTGATTGCGGTAAGCTCAGGGCTTCTGCCGGACCCTTACCAAGCGGTCAGACGCGAGATGCACAGCAGAACTCTTCCCGTTCTGCTCTCGACACCGTCGCCCGTTGCTGCTGGAACAGGAGAAGGCGAGGATGCGGAGGCATATGTGCGACGGCTGATCGTGGCGACGATGGGCTACGAGATAAAGATATAGAAAAGGAAATCAGGCTACCAGGAAATCAGGAAGCAGGATACCAGGGTGTCAGGATATCAGGAGAACAGACAAAAAGGATTTGAACCTAGGTCCGGATATCCTGATAACCACGAGATCATCGTTGATTTGAATGACCAATGACTCAATGACCAATAAGGCAGTGACCAATGATTCTACGGTTCGAGGGGTGATCCGCAAGATTACCGGCCCTGCGGTGATCGCCAAAGGGATGCTCGGTGCCCGCATGTACGACATCGTCAAAGTGGGAGACGAGGGGCTCGTTGGCGAGATCATTCGGCTGGAAGGCGACACCGCATTCGTTCAGGTCTACGAGGATACCTCCGGCCTGGTCGTCGGTCAGCCCGTGGTCTCCACGGGCATGCCACTTGCGGTGGAGCTGGGACCGGGGCTTCTAAACTCCGTTTACGACGGAATCCAGCGGCCGCTTGAAAAGATTCGGGAGAAAACCGGAAACTTTATCACTCGCGGCGTAGAGGCAGAGGCGTTAGACCGCCGCAAGAAATGGGACTGGACGCCCATCGTGAAGCCCGGCGACCCGGTTACGCCGTGCATGACTCTGGGCACTGTCCATGAGTTCCGATTCGTGCATAAGATCCTGGTACCGCCGGAGGTGACTGGAACAGTCAAGAAAGTCGGAGAAGCGGGCGCTTATGCCGTGGAGGAGCCGGTGGTTTTTCTTGAAGACGGCCGGGAGCTCAAAATGTTCCACCTCTGGCCGGTACGGCGACCCCGTCCCGTTCAGGAAAAGCTCGATCCGAAGGAGCCCTTTCTTACCGGGATGCGGACCCTGGATGTGCTATTTCCCATCGCCATGGGCGGGACTGCGGCGATTCCCGGGCCCTTTGGCTCGGGCAAAACAGTGGCTCAGCAGTCCCTTGCAAAGTGGTCCAACGCTGATATCGTGGTCTACGTTGGTTGCGGCGAGCGAGGCAACGAGATGACGGATGTTCTCAAGGAGTTTCCCGAGCTCCAGGATCCGAGAAGTGGCCAGCCGTTGATGCAGCGCACGATTCTCATCGCTAACACCTCCAACATGCCCGTGGCAGCCCGGGAGGCCAGCATTTATGTGGGCGTGACCCTGGCCGAGTACTTCCGCGATCAGGGTTGTGCCGTCGCGCTGATGGCAGACTCCACCAGCCGCTGGGCTGAAGCGCTGCGTGAGATCTCCTCTCGGCTCGAAGAGATGCCTGCCGAAGAAGGCTATCCGCCTTACCTGTCTTCCCGTCTTGCGGCGTTCTACGAGCGCTCCGGCGTGGTTACCGGCTCAGCAGGAGAGCGCGGTGCGATCACTGTAGTAGGAGCGGTGTCGCCCGCTGGCGGCGACATGTCCGAGCCGGTCACGCAGTCCACACTCCGAATCGCTGGCGCTTTCTGGCAGCTCGATGCCTCACTGGCCTACCGCCGCCACTTCCCGGCGATCAACTGGAGCGGTTCTTACTCACTCTACATCCAGCTTCTGGACCATTGGTATCGGGAAAACGTGGACCCCAACTACCCCGAGATGCGCGACGCCATCCGGGAGCTGCTGCAACGGGAGGCCTCCCTTCAAGAAATGGTTCAGCTCGTCGGTCCCGACGCCTTGCAGGATCACGAGCGGCTTATCATCGAAGTCGGTCGCATCTTGCGGGAGGATTTCTTGCAGCAAAACGGTTTCCACGAGATCGATGCCTATTGCTCCATGAAAAAGGCCTATGGGATCATGCGGATGGTGACGACCTTTTATCAGGCTGCTGAGAAGGCGCTCAAAGAGGGGGTCCCTATCGACAAGATCATTCAAAATCCCGTACTGCAAAAGATCAGCCGTGCTCGTTACACACCGGAGAAGGATTTTGAGGCCTACCTCGAAGGCGTGCTAAACGAGATCAACGGAGCGTGGCAGACGAATTGAGGAAGTCGACTTCATGGATCTTTTGAAAAAAGAGTATCACTCGCCGAGTTACATTTCCGGTCCGCTCCTTTTCCTAAAAAATGCCGGAGACCTGGCGTATAATGCCATCGTTGACATCAAGGATGGGATGGGCCGGGTGCGAAGCGGGCAGGTCATCGAAGTTTCGGAAGAATACGCAGTGATTCAGGTATTCCAGGAAACGACAGGGCTCGATTTGGCACGCACTTCGGTGAGCCTCGTGGAAAATGTTGCGCGCCTGGGCGTAGCGAAAGAGATGCTGGGCCGCCGCTTCAATGGCGTTGGGAAGCCTATCGATGGACCGGAAGTGACGCCGGAGAAACGCCTCTCTATCGCCGGCATGCCCATCAACCCGGTCGCGCGACGCAAGCCCGAAGCGTTTATCCAGACTGGCATTTCTACCATCGATATTATGAACACTCTGGTCCGGGGGCAGAAGCTTCCCATCTTTTCAGGCCCTGGCCTTCCTGCCAACGAGCTGGCGGCGCAGATCGCGCGCCAGGCCATTGTGCCGGGTGAGGATGTCCAATTCGCCGTGGTCTTTTGCGCCATGGGTGTGACGCAGCGTGAGGTGAGTTATTTCACTGCGGAATTCGAGAAGACCGGCGCCCTCTCGCGCTCAGTTCTTTTTCTCAATAAAGCGGACGACCCCACGATTGCTCGCATCCTGACGCCTCGGATGGCGCTGACCGTGGCCGAGCACCTGGCCTACGACCACGGATACCACGTTCTGGTCATCCTGACCGACATGACCAACTACTGCGAGGCGCTGCGGGAAGTGGGGGCTTCAAAAGGCGAGATTCCGGGCCGGCGCGGCTATCCGGGCTATATGTACACCGACCTTTCCACGATCTATGAGCGGGCAGGCGTGATCGCAGACAGCCCGGGATCCGTGACACAGATCCCGATTCTCTCGATGCCCGGGGGCGATCGTACCCATCCCATTCCCGACCTCACAGGGTACATTACCGAGGGCCAGATTCAGCTTTCGAGCGAGCTGCACCGCAAAGGTTTTTTCCCACCGATCGATCCGCTGCCGTCACTTTCGAGGCTGGCAAACAGCGGGATCGGGAAAGGCAAGACCCGTGAGGACCACAAGCAGGTCTCCGACCAGCTCTTTGCCGCTTACGCGAACGGCGTGGACATCCGTAAGCTGGTGGCGATCATCGGCGAGGAGGCCTTGACCGAGAACGATAGACGCTACCTGAAGTTTGCGGACGCCTTCGAGAAGGACTTCATTCATCAGGGCGAGCAGAACCGTGATCTGGACGAATCGTTGACCATCGCCTGGGCATTGCTCTCGATGCTGCCTGAGTCCGAGTTGAAGCGGATTTCCTCGGACCACATCGGTAAGTACTACGGCACAAAACTCAGGGAGCTCTGGGGCACCCGCCAGGGGATTTAATAAAACCATGAACGGTACCAGTCCGACGAGAATGAACTTACTTACCCGGCGCAGCCAGCTTGGGCTGGCGCTCAGGGGTGTCGATCTCTTGCAGAAGAAGCGGGATGCGCTGGTGAGGGAGTTCTTCGGCCTGATCCATAAGACCCTCGAGGCCCGCAGGCAGTTGAACACTGCGGGCCGGGAGGCGCATATGGCCTTGTTTTTTGCGAAAGCATTCGACGGCCCGCGGGGGGTAGAGGTCCTCTCGCTCAGCATACCGGTCATCTCGAATGCTCAAGCCGAGGTGGAGAATGTCTGGGGCACCCGGGTGCCGAGGCTGGAGGTAGAATTGCCTCGAGGGACCACGGTTAGTCCTGTCGGCGTTGGAGGACAGACGCTGGCCGCGCAGGCTGCATTCCGAAAGCTTTCCGAAGCGTTGTTGCGGGTGGCAAACACCGAGTCGCGGCTGCGCCGCATCGGAGAAGAGATTAAGAAAACCGCGCGTCGGGTGAACGCCCTCGAGCAGGCGGTGATCCCCGGCATTCAATCTCAGATCCATTATATCCAGCAGGTCCTCGACCAGCAGGAGCAAGAAGACATCTTTCGGCTTAAGCGCATCAAAGACAAGGTGATTGCTCGCAGTGCGTGAGTCACCATTAACTCCCTCTCCCCCAGAGGGAGAGGGCGGGGTGAGGGGGGCAGAAAATAGGAAAGTCGCGAAGGAAAATCGGGATGACCACTAAGGTTAACACACAATACAAACAACAGGCGGGAGAGCGAGCCGTCAACTTTGTCCAATCGGGCATGGTCGTGGGCCTTGGCACGGGCTCCACGGCGATCTTCGCGACGCGGCGTATCGCCCGGTTGCTCCACGACGGGCAGCTTAAGAACATCTTAGGCTTCGCAACGTCCAAGGCTGTTTCGAAAGAGGCACAAAAGCTCGGTATCCCGATGATGTCGGAGGAGATGCCGGACAATATTGATGTGACCATCGACGGCGCGGACGAGGTAGACCCCGATCTGAATTTGATCAAAGGAAGAGGAGGTGCGCTGCTCCGGGAAAAGATCGCTGCCCAGGCCAGCCAGCGCGTGATCATTGTGGCGGACGATAGCAAAGTTTCACCCAGGCTGGGCACATACAGTGCAGTTCCCGTCGAAGTCATCTCTTTTGGCTGGCGCTCTCAGCTCCGTTATCTTGAGTCTTTGGGGGCGAAGGTCGAAGCCCGCCATAACGCCGACGGATCTCTGTTTGCAACCGACTCAGGAAATATGATCCTGGATTGTAGCTTTGGCCCGATTGCCAACCCTGCCGAGCTTGCAGTCAAGTTGAATACACGGGCCGGGATTGCGGAGCATGGGTTGTTTCTCGGGCTGGCAACGGATCTGATCGTCGCAGGCAAGGATGGCATCCGCCATCTTAAGCACAAAGAGTGAAGCGGAAGGAAGTCCGATGAGCAGAGGTCAGGAAGAGAAAATTCAGATCGCCGCATCCATTCTTTCGGCGGATTTCAGCCGCCTCGGAGAACAGGTCACGCAGGCATTAGAGGCGGGTGTCAGGTGGATTCATGTCGATATCATGGACGGCCACTTCGTTCCGAATCTGAGCATGGGTTCTCAGGTCGTGCGCTCGCTACGTCCGATTGCTGACAAGTTCAATGCCTTATTGCACGTCCATCTGATGGTTGAGGAGCCAGAACAATACTTGGCGGATTTCATGCGTGCGGGTGCAGACTCTGTCAGCGTCCACATTGAGACCTGCCCTCATCTCCACCGAACCATTCAGGAGATCCGTGCATTGGGAGCGCGTTCGGGAGTTGCGCTCAATCCGGCCACACCGCTGCTCGCCCTGCAGGAGATTCTTAGCGAGGTAGACTTTGTGCTGATCATGTCGGTAGAGCCAGGGTTTGGAGGCCAGGAGTTTATCCCCTCCAGTCTGGATAAGATCCTCCGGCTGCGCCGCGTGCTCACCGAGCGCGGTCTGGATCAGGTGCTGATTGCGGTGGACGGAGGTATCCATTCGCAGACCGCAGGACCGGTTGCAGAGGCCGGCGCCACGGTGCTTGTTGCAGGGTCGGCTATTTTCAACGACCATGGTTCGGTCGCGAACAACCTTCGAGAGTTAAGAGCAGCCATCGGGAAGGGGAAGACCTAATGTGGTGTCTAGAGATTGCTTTGCAAAGACCATCATTCCGGACTTGATCCGGAATCCAGGGCTCCCGATGGAAATCGTGACCGAGGGCATAAAATGGTTCCCGGCTTTCGCCGGGACGACAAACCCCATAATCATTGTAAAGAAAAGAAGTGTTAAATTTACTGCACTAGGCGGAATCCAGGAAAGGAGCAAGGAATATGCAACTCGGAATGATCGGCATCGGTAGGATGGGCGGGAATATGGCGCTTCGGCTGATCCGTGCTGGACATCAAGTCATCGTTTATTCCGCGCGGGCCAGCTCAAGAGAAAAATTTGCCAAGGAGACAGAAGCCACTGCAGCTTCGTCACTTAAGGATTTTGTTGCCAGGCTTTCCCCGCCTCGGGCTGCCTGGCTGATGATCCCTGCGGCTGTCGTGGATCAGACCTTGACCGATCTCGTTCCTCTCATGCAGAAGGGCGACATCATCATCGACGGAGGCAACTCTTACTACATCGATGACATCAGGCGGGCAAAGGATCTGGTCCCGAAAGGCATCCACTATGTCGATTGCGGGACGAGCGGGGGCGTTTGGGGAATGGAGCGTGGATATTGCCTGATGATCGGCGGGCCGGGCGACGTCGTTAAGCATCTCGATCCGATTTTTAAAGCCCTCGCGCCCGGCCGCGGCTCGGTCTCACGTACGCCTGGCAGAGAAAAGATTGGCGGGACTGCAGAGGAGGGCTATCTCCACTGCGGGCCTTCGGGTGCAGGCCATTTTGTGAAGATGGTTCATAATGGGATCGAATACGGCATCATGGCGGCCTACGCAGAGGGGTTCAACATCCTCTATCATGCGAACGTCGGAAAGCAGGAGCGCCCCGTCGACGCCGAGACCACTCCGTTGCGCCATCCCGAATATTATCAATACGACTTGAATCTTACGGATATTTCGGAGCTGTGGCGCAGGGGAAGTGTGATCGCCTCATGGCTTCTCGACCTCTCGGCAATGGCGTTCCTCGAGAATCCGGATCTGTCGAATTTTGCCGGTCGCGTGTCCGATTCCGGCGAGGGACGATGGACGATCGTGGCAGCCATCGAGGAGGGATCACCTGCCCCTGTTCTCAGCACAGCCCTGTATCAGCGATTCACCTCGCGGGGAGAGGCAGACTTTGCCGGAAAGGTCCTATCGGCCATGCGATACAAGTTTGGCGGCCACGTGGAGCGGAAATAGACCAGGTGTTCCACTATCGAGACCGGACGGGATACTTCCAAACCCTTGCAATTGCGGATCATCGATAAGTCAAGTGTTTCAGTGGACGTCAGTTTTTGGGAAGTCTCAGTTTTACCTAGAGACGCATATAGCCAGATCGTGAAGGTGCCGCCGCAAGGCTTTGTCAGTAGCCCCCGCCCGGTCTCGATACTGTCCTTGTGTAGGAGGCGGTGGAGTTACCTGGAAGGAGGATTTCTCAAATGAAAAAATGGTTGATTGATTCGGATCATGCCGTAGCAAGGTTTTCTGTCAGGCATTTCATGATTGCAAACGTCCAAGGTCTGTTTAGCAAAATGACAGGTGTGATCCAATTCGATCCGCCGGACCTTGCCAGTTTGTCTGTGGAAGCCGAAATAGACGTCAGGAGTCTCACCACCGGTCTTCCCGAGCGGGACGAGCATCTCCTGAGCCCGGATTATTTCGACGCGGAAAAATATCCCAAGATTTTTTTTAAGAGCACCCGCGTCGAACCCACGGAAGAAAATCGGGCCAAGGTGACGGGAGATTTGACCATCCGGGGAATCCGAAAGCCTGTTACTTTGGATGCTGAGTTCTTCGGTCCGGTCAAAAGCCCCTTCAGCGGGAAAACGTGTATCGGTTTTTCCGCGACCGGAAAGGTCAATCGCGAAGACTATGGTATGAAATGGAATGTGGCGATGGAAGGCGGCGGCGTGGTGACGGCCTGGGATGTCCAAATTCACATGGAGCTGGAGGCCGATCTGATGACATAACTCCCCGCGGGATTCTTATGGAATGGTTGAGTTCACTTTTGAAAGACCTGATTTCGCTGAAACTCTTTCTCCCCTTTATTCCCCTCTTCGTTGCCTTCGATGTCCTGGGGATTTTGCCGATCTTTGTTTCGTTCACGCTGGAGATGGACCCGCCCGAACGAAAGAGGGTCGTCCGTCAATCGATTCTGACCGCCCTTCTGATCAGCATCGGGTTCCTTTTGGTGGGCAAGTCCATCTTTGCTTTGCTCAACATCACGGTCTCTGATTTCAAGGTGGCAGGAGGAATCCTCCTTTTTATCATTGCCGTGGTTGATTTGATCTTTCCCGAAAGGACCCGGACCTTCCCCAAGGAGACAATCGGCGTCGTCCCCATCGGAATTCCGCTGATCGTCGGACCCGGCGTGCTCACCTTGCTTCTGATCATCGTCGATGCCTACGGCTATATTTCGTCGGTGCTCTGCTTAATCCTCAATCTCTTGATTGTCTGGCTTGCCTTCATCTACTCTCACCGGCTGATGAGAATTTTCAAAGAGGGAGGAGCCAGGGGAATCGGGAAAGTCTTTTCTCTGCTGCTCGCCGCCTTCGCCATGATGATGATCCGGACCGGAATCATGGAGTGGATCCGTCTCCTCCATCCGTAACGTAGTGACTCCTAAATCTCTTTCCTTTGCTCGTCATTCCGGACTTGATCCGGAATCCAGTGTTTCTGGGCTGGATTCCCGCCCTGCGGGATGAAGCAACCCCGTCTTGATCATCCGTTGAGCCCTGACACCGTCACCGACACCGATTCTTGCGTAGCTTTATGAAGCCAAAGATTAAGAGAAGAGGCAAGAGAAAAAAGTGGTTTGAGCGGCGAAAATAGCTAAGAAACATTCACGCTTTTTGCAAACATCTTGACACAAAATGTAATACATGAAGAATGGCCCCCTTGACTCCCGGTTCAATTTGCCCCGTCTCAAGGGCTGACCCCTTGGCTTCATATATTAACCTTCGCCCTTTGTAAATTCAGCTACAGGTACATAGAAGAGAGCATACTCACTTCTATTATGTTATATTGGTTTTAATTTGGAAATCAAAGTGGGTAAACTTTCGCTTAGGTTTTATACGGGGAAAACAAAACCTCTTTCTGAAAGGATTGGAAGTCTTTGAAACGAAGAGAATTTCTAAAAGTGATGGCAGGAGTATCAGCGATGGCTGTTTGTCCGTGGAAAGGGGTTGCAGGTGCATCCCAGACTCTTCAAGAGGGCAAGTCGCTTGCATCAGGCCGGCCAATCCGAGTCTTTCTGGCTGGGGTGGGCCGGGGGGCTTCTGAACAGGTTATGAAGTTGGCGGTTCGAGCCGCAGCCGGAGCAGCCACCGATTTCTCCTGGCTGTCCAAAGGCGATTCTGTATTCATCAAGCCGGCCCTTAATTCAGGCAATCCCTATCCGGCCACGACGAACCCAATCGCCCTCGGAGCTATGGTCGAGCTTCTCAGGCAAAAGGGAGCCCGTCGGGTGATTGTAGGAGACATGTCCGGTATCGAGCACGTGAAACTCTCACCCAAGGGACTTACCGGCAGTTCCCGCCGTTTGATGGAGGCCTCTGGCATGGCTCGGGCCGTCCAGGCGGCTGGTGGGGAGATCCATTTTTTTGAAGAAGCCGGATGGGACGCCTTTT
>Ga0335081_10003454_pt1 | contig 24842 bp, 15 predicted proteins | sample Lox_Sample_35_FD_206713 | JGI IMG/M metagenome (GOLD analysis project Ga0335081, IMG submission 206713) | Soil microbial communities from Loxahatchee National Wildlife Refuge, Florida, United States - Lox_Sample_3.5 | ecosystem: Environmental > Terrestrial > Soil > Wetlands | place: USA...
CAATTCCCCCGCTCCTGCTCCCACGATGCCGACGCCGAGCACGCGCTCGGTCTTGGGATCGATGAGCAGCTTGGTCAGACCTTCAGGCCGGTCGAGCGTAATGGCTCGTCCCGAAGCGGCCCAGGGAAATTTCGCCACCGTGACTTCGCGGCCCCGTTCCTTGGCCTGCGTTTCGGTCAAGCCCGCCCATGCAATTTCGGGATCGGTGAATACCACGGCTGGAATTGCGTTGGGCTCGAATGCGACCTTGTGGCCCGCGATCGCTTCTACCGCCGTTCGGCCTTCATGCGACGCCTTATGCGCCAGCATGGGTTCACCCACAACGTCGCCAATGGCAAAAACCGACGGGTCGTGCGTTTGCAACTGTTCGTTCACCTGAATGAAACCGCGCTGGTTCACCTGGACCTTCGTCTTGTCGAGGCCGGGAATCTCCGAATTTGGCTTCCGTCCGACAGACATTAGTACGCGGTCGAAAACTTTCTCGGTCGTTTTGCCGTCCTGCGCCTTCAGCGTCGCGCGAATACCGCCGCCCTCTTCCTTTAATGAAGCGACGGTCGTGTTCAACTGGATCGATTCGAAAAGCTTCTCCAGTCGCTTGTGCAGGGGCAGCACCAGATCCCGATCCGCGCCGGGAAGAAGCCCCGTCAACATTTCCACGCAGGTCACTTTCGTCCCCAGCGTCGCGTACACCGATCCCAGTTCCAGACCGATGTAGCCTCCGCCGATCACCAGCAGACTTTTCGGAATGTCAGGCAGGTCGAGCGCGCCGGTCGAATCCATGAATCGTTTGCTGTCGATCTTCAGACTGGGGATCACCGCCGGGCGCGATCCGGTCGCAATCACGATGCGGTCGAAACTGAGCGTCTCTTCGCCGCCGCCAGTCTTGGCAATCTTCAGCGTGTTCGAATTCTGGAACGCAGCTTTTCCCTGGACGTACTGAATGTGATGCTGCTTCGAAAGCTGACCCAATCCTCCCGTCAGCTTCTTCACGACACCTTCTTTGAATGTCCGCAGCTTGGCCAGATCGATCTTCGGATCACCAAACTCGATGCCCCAATTCTTGGCCTGTTGCGACTCCTCAATCAGCTTGGCGATGTGCAGCAGCGCCTTGGAAGGAATACAACCGCGGTACAGGCAAACGCCGCCCGGATTCACCTCGGGGTCGATCAGCGTCACTTTCATGCCCAGATCGGCGGCCAGGAACGCAGCGGCATAACCTCCCGGTCCAGCGCCCACAACTGCAATGTGCAAATTCGAAGTTTCGGCCATGATTCCTTGTGTCTTTCCTTCGATGTAGCTTCCAGTATCTTTTATCTATCTTCTATCCTTGGACGGAGAGAAGGAAGGGCTGTTCGAACGCTTCGGCGATCCAGCGCAGGAAGCGTGCGGCATCGGCTCCGTCGATCAGGCGGTGATCGTAGGAAAGCGAAAGCGGCAGCACCAGCCGTGGCTCAAATTTCCCGCTCACCCAGACCGGCTCCATGCTCGACCGGGAGATCCCGAGGATCGCCACTTCCGGGTGATTCACGATCGGCGAAAATCCCGTGCCGCCGATGCCACCAAGATTGGTGATCGTGAACGTACCGCCTTCCATTTCGTCAGGCGTCAACTTCTTTTCTTTCGCCTTTTTGGAGAGTCGTGTCAGCTCCGCGGCGAGCTCGACGATATTCTTCTTGTCGACATCGCGAATCACCGGCACCAGCAGACCACGGTCTGTGTCAACCGCCACTCCGATGTGTATGTACTGCTTGTAAACGATCTCTTCTTTCCCCATGTCGATCGACGCGTTGAACTGGGGAAAAACCTTCAGCGCCGACGCACAAACCTTTAACGCGATGGCGGTGACCGTCATCTTGCCGCCTGCCTCTTCGGCTCTCGGTGCGAAGCGCGCGCGCAACTGCTCGAGCTCGGTGATGTCGGCACGGTCCTGCTGGGTGACGTGCGGAATCGTGTTCCATGCCGCCGCGAGATGCTGTGCAGTCTTGCGGCGCACGCCGCGCATGGACACCCGCTCCACCTTGCCCCACTTCGCGAAGTCCGGCAGGGTGGGTTCGGGGAAGCCCGTTTTCGGCAACTGTACCGCGGTCACCGCCGACGTGACCACAGCCTTGGTGTGGGCCTTCACGTCATCTTCGCTGATGCGTCCGCCGGGGCCGGAGCCCTTGACGTCGTGGATGTCGACGCCGAGTTCTCGCGCCAGCCGCCGAACGTGCGGGGCGGCAGCAACGGGTTCGCGTTGTTCAGTTCCCGCCACCTTGCCCAATTGCGCCGGCATGGTGAAGGTTGGCAATGGCGGCGGAGGCTGGTCGCGCGGGAGAGCCTGCTCTTCAGTTTTGCCCTCGGCCTGCATTGCGAGCTGGAAGGCCAATCGCGCCGCCTGCTGTCCGGAAACATGTTCTACAGGGGAGGAGCGGGGGCGCTCCATGGAAGCGGGCGCAGCGGCGCCGCCTTCCAGCGTGAAGATGACCTGCCCCACCTTTACCTTCTGCCCCTCTTTGACTTTGATTTCCTTCACCGTGCCGCTCACCGACGATGGAACCTCGACGACTGCCTTGTCGGTTTCCAGTTCCATCACCGGCTGGCCCTCGGAGACTTTCGACCCGGGAGCGATCATCAGCCGAACCAGATCGCCCTGATCGATGTTCTCGCCCAGCTCCGGCAGAGTGAAAGCCGACGCCCCTGGCTTCGCCGTAGTCGCGCGGCGTTCCACCGAAGGCGGCGCCGGAGCCGCCGCGGGCTGAGCAATGGGCTGAGGCGCGGCTTGCGCCGCTGTCCGCCCGTCGCCTGTATCTGCTGAGCCAGCAGCTTGCGCCGCAGCCGGCTTCTCTTTCGGTGCCGGGGCTGCCTCGGCTTTTCCCGCTGCCTGCTTGGCGCCGGCGCCATTCTCTACCGTGAAAATCACCTGCCCGACCTTGAGCTTGTCGCCTTCCTTCACGCGGACTTCACTCACCGTGCCGCTCACGGACGACGGCACCTCGATCACCGCCTTGTCGGTCTCGAGCTCCATCACGGGCTGGCCTTCGCTGATGCTGGCGCCCGGCGCGATCATCAAACGGACCAGGTCGCCCTGATCGATGTTCTCGCCCAGCTCGGGAAGTTTGAATTCGGTCACTCTATCTCTGCCTTTCCTAGCTGATCACCGGATTGGCCTTCTCCGGATTGATCCCGAGATCCCTGATCGCCTGTTGCACTACCAGCGGCCCCAGCTGCCTCTCGCGGGCCAAGGCATGTAAGGTGGCGAGCACGATGTGCTTGGCGTCCACCTCAAAGAAATCACGAAGTGAAGCGCGGTTCTCGCTCCGACCGAAACCGTCGGTCCCCAGGGCCACCAGCCTGCCCGGCACCCAGCGCGCGATGCTCTCGGGCAAGACCTTCATGTAATCCGATGCGGCCACGAACACGCCCGGTGCGCCCTTCAAAGTCTGGCTCAGATAAGGCACCTTCGGCGTGGCTCCGGGGTGCAGCATGTTCCAGCGCTCACAGTCATTGGCCTCGCGGTAGAGCTGCTTGTAGCTGGTCACGCTCCACACATCCGCGCCTACACCATATTTTTCTTCCAGGATCTGCTGCGCCTTCAGCACTTCGTACATGATGGTGCCGCTGCCGAAGAGCTGCGCCCGCATGGGGGCCTCCTTCTTCTCAGAAGTCTTGAAGCGATACAGACCCTTAAGGATGCCTTCTCGAACGCCCTCGCCCGCGGGCATCTCCGGCATGGGGAGCGGCTCGTTGGTGACGGTCAGGTAATAGAAGATGGACTCACCGTCCACGTACATGCGTTTGATGCCGTCCTGAATAATGACGGCGATCTCGTACGCGAACGCCGGGTCGTACGCCATCAGGTTCGGCACCGAGAGCGCCAGCACATGGCTGTGTCCATCCTGGTGCTGCAGGCCCTCGCCCGCAAGCGTCGTCCGTCCCGCCGTGCCGCCAATCAGGAATCCGCGGCATCTCATGTCGGCCGCCGCCCAGATCAGGTCTCCGATTCGCTGCAATCCGAACATCGAGTAGTAAATGAAAAATGGGATCGTATTGATCCCATGATTCGCGTACGCCGTGCCCGCTGCGATGAACGAACACATCGAGCCAGCTTCGGTGATTCCTTCTTCCAGAATCTGCCCGTTCTTGGCCTCCTTGTAGTAAAGGAGCGTGTCCATGTCGACCGGTTCGTAGAGCTGGCCGACACTCGAATAGATTCCCACCTGCCGGAACAGCGCTTCCATGCCGAAGGTGCGGGCTTCGTCCGGGATAATTGGGACAATCAGCTTGCCGACTTCAGGGTCGCGCAGGAGCTTCGAGAGCATGCGCACGAACACCATGGTGGTCGAAGCTTCGCGGCCCTCGGTGCCCTTGTAGAATTCTTCGAAATGCGACTCTGAGACAGGCTTTAGCGGCGTGGCCCTGACTTTTCGCTCGGGCAAATATCCGCCCAGTTGTTTACGCCGCTCCTGCATGTACTTGATCTCGGCGCTGTCGTCGGCAGGGCGGTAGAACGGCGCGTTGTGCAATTCATCGTCGGGCACGGGAATCCCGAACCTCGACCGGAACACGCTCAGCTCCTCATCATTCAGCTTCTTCTGCTGGTGGGTGATGTTCTTGCCCTCACCCGCTTCACCCAGCCCATATCCCTTGATCGTTTTCGCCAGAATGATGGTCGGCGATCCGGTGTGGTCGACCGCTGCCCGATAAGCGGCATGGACTTTGATGGGATCATGCCCGCCCAGCCGCATGCGAGCCAGCTGCTCGTCGGACAAATGCTCCACCATCTTCAACAGGCGCGGGTCGGTGCCGAAGAAGTTCTGCCGGAAGTATGCGCCGCTCTCGACGAAATATTTCTGATACTGTCCGTCGGTGATCTCGCCCATGCGGCGCACCAGCAGGCCATCGCGATCGCTCTGGATGAGCAGATCCCAATCGCTGCCCCAGATGCACTTAATAACGTTCCATCCCGCGCCCCGGAAGATCGCCTCCAGTTCCTGGATGATCTTCCCATTGCCGCGCACCGGGCCGTCCAGCCGCTGCAGGTTGCAGTTCACCACGAAGATCAGATTGTCGAGGCGCTCTCGCGAGGCCAGCGTGATCGAACCCAGCGATTCCGGCTCATCCATCTCGCCATCGCCCAGGAACGCCCACACCTTTCCTCCGGTGGCGAGCTTCAGGCCACGATTTTCCAGATACTTGATGAAGCGCGCCTGGTAAATCGCCTGAATCGGACCCAGCCCCATCGAGACGGTGGGGAACTCCCAGAAATCCGGCATGAGCCAGGGGTGCGGATAAGATGAGAGCCCGCCCTCCGGCTTCAGCTCACGTCTGAAATTTTCCAGCTTCTGGCTGGGAATGCGTCCTTCGAGGAAAGCGCGGGCGTAGATTCCCGGGGCCGCGTGACCCTGGAAGTAGACGATGTCCCGGTCGCCACCGTCCGTTTGGGCATGAAGAAAATGGTTGAAAGCCACTTCATACAGCGTCGCGGCGGAAGCGAAAGTCGAGATGTGTCCGCCGATTCCGTCCTGAAGCTTGTTGGCCCGCACGACCATCGCGAGCGCGTTCCAGCGGACTAGGCTCTTGATCCGGCGCTCCATCTCCTGGCTACCGGGGAAGGGGGGCTGTTGTTTCGAGGAAATTGTGTTCTGGTACGGGGTGGTCGCGGTAAAGGGCAGGTTCACGCCTGCGGCTCGCCGGGCATGCAACGCCAGTTGCTGCAAAAGCCTTCCGGCGCGGTCCGGCCCTCCCCTGGACAACACATAATCCAGGGAATCCAGCCACTCGCGCGTCTCTAACACCTCCAAGCCGTTTGTCTGCTGAGTGTCAGCCACCTGAAATCACCATCCTTTAAGCGCTAAACATTCCATCATATTCAATAACGCGGATTTTTGCTGCCGGCGGCCTTAGAATTTGAGGCCCCGCGGAAGAAAAAATAGCAGCCGGACCGTTGCCCTATCATCTATGCGTTGTATCCTCCAAGCTGTCCCCGATAGGAGCAACTTCCATGTTACGTTACGCGATTCTGTTCCTGATTATTGCCGCCGCCGCGGCTCTACTGCCCCAGTTCCTGCATGGCAGCTCCGCGCCTGAGGTCGGCACCGTCGCCCCCGACTTCACACTTTCGTCGCAGGAAGGTACAACCGTCAGCCTGAAGGATTTTCGCGGCAAGTGGGTGGTGCTCTACTTCTATCCCAAAGATCAGACACCCGGCTGCACCATTGAGGCGCACAACTTTCAGCGTGACCTCGCTCAATACACGCAGAGGAATGCGGTCATCCTGGGAGTGAGCGTCGACAGCGTCGACTCCCACAAGCAGTTCTGCACCAAGGAAGGCCTGAATTTCAAGCTGCTGGCAGACACGGAGAAAGAGGTTTCAAAGCAGTACGACTCGCTGATGAACTTCGGTGTGATCAAGATCGCGGCACGACATACCTTCATCATCGATCCTGAGGGTAAGGTCGCGAAGAGCTACACGAGTGTCGACCCCAACAAGCACAGCCAGGAAGTGCTCGCGGCCCTGGACGAACTGCAGAGGCAAGGTGCGGGCGTAGGCAAGTAGGAACGGTTGCTTGGGTGGCTTAAGAATTTCGCGGAGAGCGGATGGTCGGGTTAAACGCCGGATTTCTAGCTGACTCCAACGCTCCCGCGCTGGCTCGTGTTCCGCGCTTCGTAAAGAGATTGGATCTCCTGGATCTGCGAGGTGACAATTGGCGTTGAGTAGCCGGGATGCCGGAACTCAAGGTGCATCCCCCGGCCAATGTACCGAGGCTTCAGCATGGAACCGCCCCAGGTGCAGCCTTCCAGCGTGACCAGCACCGGTTCGGGACAATATTGGGGATGCCCCGAGATCCAGGCTTGCCCGTCACCTTGCAGCACCAGGCGGTAGCAACTGTGCTGGGTTTGAACCAGAAGTGTTGTCTCCGGCGCCAAATCCTGTAGCGACACGCCGCCTTCAATCTCCGATTGCACAATATGGCGGTTCACCACGTCACTCAGGTTGGGATGCGGCCGAAAGTGCGTAATGAACGGATCCACGGGCAAAGTCCTTGTATCGTACCGGGAGTATATCCTGTATACCAATCGAGCCGTGAGCGGTATTTCATGACAGCTCGCCCACTGCCTAGGGCCAGATTCTTTCCTTGAGATGGGTTCCAGTTTGGGAGCAACCATCTCGAACTCTATGAAATCACTGGAGCGCGAGCCCTTTTCCAGAACTTTGGGCAGGTCCCAAGTCTGGGCCAGTATATGAGACTCTGCCGCGCGGAGAACGTTACCAAAGGTTGGGCCCAGGCGCCGATTACCTAGTCCGCCGGATGCGGTCGCGGCGGGAGGGGAGGAATTCCTTGCTGTTTGGCCGCCTTGCGTCGAACCGCCCAGGTATGGAAACGGTCGAGGTAGATGTACACCACGGGAGTCGTGAACAGAGTCAGAGCCTGGCTGACGATCAGACCGCCCACAATCGTGATTCCGAGAGGCCGCCGCAGCTCCGCACCCGTGCCCGTTCCCAAAGCCAGCGGCAGCCCGCCGAGCAACGCGGCCATGGTGGTCATCATGATCGGGCGGAAACGGAGGACACACGCCTCATAAATCGAATCCGTGGAATTCTTCCCTTGATTGCGCTCCGTCAGGAGCGCGAAGTCGATCATCATGATGGCGTTCTTCTTGACGATGCCAATCAGCAGGATGATTCCTATCAGTCCGATCACGTCCAGTGCATTATGAGTGAGCAACAGCGCCAGCAGCGCTCCAACTCCGGCCGAGGGCAGAGTAGACAGGATCGTGATGGGGTGGATATAGCTTTCATACAGAACACCCAGCACAATGTAGACGGTGGCCAGAGCGGCCAGAATGAGGATCGGTTCGTTGGCCAGCGACTGCTGGAAGGCCGCAGCGGTTCCCTGAAAGCTGGGATGAATGGTGGCCGGAAAACCAATCTGCCGCTCAGCGTTCTCGATGTCCCGTGTGGCTTGCCCAAGGGAAACGTTGAGAGCCAGATTGAATGAAATCGTTACCGACGGAAACTGCCCCTGATGATTGACCGCGAGGGCCGTGTTGTCAGTCTGGAAGTGCGTAAATGCGGACAGAGGAACCTGCGTCCCGGTGGTTGACGGGACATAGATGTTGTTGAGGCCGTCCTGGCTTTGATAGAAGCGCGGCTCTACCTCCATCACCACGTGATACTGGTTCAAAGGCCGGTACATGGTCGAAACCTGGCGCTGCCCAAAGGCGTCATAAAGGGCGTTGTCGATGGTCTGTGCAGTGACTCCCAGGCGCGAGGCGGTGTCCCGATCCACCACGATCCGCGCCTCCAGACCCTTGTCCTGCTGGTCTGTATTCACATCGCGGAGACTGGGAAGAGTTCGCAACTTGGCCAACAGGCGCGGCGCCCAGGTGTTCAACTCATCCAGGTTTTCGCCCTGCAGCGTGTACTGGAATTGCGCCTGGCTCTGCCGTCCACCAATCGTCAGATCTTGCGCCGACTGCAGATACAATGTCGCTCCAGGCACTACGGCGAGCTTTGGGCGCAACCGGCTGATCACCTGGTCGGCTGAAATCTTGCGTTCGCTCAGCGGCTTCAAGGTCATGAAAAACCGGCCCTGGTTCGCCGCCGTATTCCCTCCGGCAAACCCCATCACGGTGTTCACTGCCGGGTCCTTCATGACGATGTTCAGGAACTGCACCATCTTCCGCCGCATGGCGTCGAACGAAATGTCCTGCGAGGCTTGCACCGAGCCGCTGATCCGCCCTGTGTCCTGCTGTGGGAAGAAACCTTTGGGAACAATGACGTAGAGATAAACGCTCAATGCCGCTGTCGCCACGGTCACAAAAAGCGTGAATGCCTGATGTCGCAGCACCCACTTCAAGCTGTGTTGATAGCCCAGGTGAATATTGTTGAAGATACTCTCGCTGAAGCGGTAAAGCCTGCCGTGTTTCTCTTCGTCGAGCGGCCTCAGGAACTTCGCGCACATGGTCGGAGTCGTGGTCAACGACACAAGCAATGAGACTCCGATGGCAACGCTCAAGGTCACGGCGAACTCGCGGAAAAGGCGCCCGACGATGCCGCCCATCATAAGAATCGGGATGAATACCGCTACCAGCGACGTACTCATGGAGAGCACCGTGAAGCCGATTTCTCTCGCTCCCCGGTACGCGGCCTGCACCGGCTGCATGCCCTGTTCCAAGTAGCGCGTGATGTTCTCCAGCACCACGATCGCGTCATCGACCACGAATCCGGTCGAAATGGCCAGCGCCATGAGCGAAAGATTGTTCAGGCTGTATCCCAGCAGCCACATCACGGCAAACGTTCCCACCAGCGAGAGCGGTACCGCCACGCTGGGGATCACGGTGGACCTCACGGTCCGCAGGAAAACGAAGACGACAAGGATGACCAGGATGATCGAGATCAGGAGGGTCGCCTCAATGTCGTGGACCGAGGCGCGAATCGTGGTCGTGCGATCCAGAGCGATGCTCAACTTGATTGCTGGAGAAATCGAAGCCTGCAGCTCCGGCATCAAGGCGCGCACGCGGTCTACCGTGCCAATGATGTTGGCGCCAGGCTGCCGGAAGACGATGATCAACACGGCCGGCTTGCCATCCGACAGTCCGACATTTCTTACGTCTTCTACCGAGTCCTGCACACTTGCCACATCACCCAGCCGGACCGCCGCTCCGTTACTGCTGTTGTAGCCGACGATCAGGGACTGATACTGGTCCGCCTGGAAGATCTGGTCGGTGTCGTCGATGGTCCAGACGCGGGACGCGTCTCCGACCTCACCTTTCGGCCGGTTCGCATTGGCGGCGCCGAGAGCGGTTCGCACCTGCGCCATTCCGATCCCAAACTTGTTGACCAGGGTGGGATTGACTTCCGCTCGCACGGCCGGCCGCGCGCCGCCGCCCACGAATGCCTGCCCCACTCCTTCCACCTGCGCCAGCTTCTGCGCCAGGATCGAGTCCGCGGCGTCGTAAATGCGCGGCAGAGTGATGGTATCGGAGGTCAGCGCCAGAATCAGGATCGGCGCATCCGCCGGATTTGCCTTCCGGTAGTAAGGAGTTTGTGGAAGGTTGGCGGGAAGCTGTCCGCGCGCGGCATTGATCGCGGCCTGCACGTCGCGGCCGGCCGCATCGATGTTACGGTTCAGATCGAATTGCAGGACGATACTGGTCGAGCCCAATTGGCTCGTCGACGTCATCTGGTTGACACCCGCAATGCGCCCAAACTGCCGCTCCAGCGGCGTGGCCACGGCGGACGCCATCGTCTCCGGACTGGCTCCAGGGAGTCCGGCAGAAACCTGGATGACGGGAAATTCCACCTGGGGAAGCGGCGCCACCGGAAGAAAATTGAAGGCCAGAGCACCAGCCATCAGCAAAGCCACTGCGAGGAGAGAAGTGCCGATTGGCCGTTTTATGAATGGAGCCGAAATGTTCATGGCCTAATCCGCCGAAGCATGCTCCTCAACCGGTTCTTCAATCTGGTTGCCAATGCGGAAGCGTGAGAATCGTTGCGCCATCCGGTCAAAGGCCAGATAGACGACTGGAGTCGTATAGAGCGTGAGCAATTGGCTCAGGATCAACCCGCCCACAATCGTGATGCCCAGCGGGCGCCGCAACTCCGAACCTGTGCCGCCGCCAAGGGCCAGTGGCAGCCCGCCCAGCAACGCGGCCATGGTGGTCATCATGATGGGCCGGAAGCGCAGCAGGCTGGCCTGGAAGATCGCTTCTTCGGGTGGTTTGTGCTCCACGCGTTCCGCTTCGAGCGCGAAGTCGATCATCATGATGGCGTTCTTCTTTACGATTCCGATCAGCAGGATGATGCCAATCAGCGCCACCACGCCAAGATCATTTCCGGTGAGCAGCAGCGCGAGAATCGCACCCACGCCCGCCGAAGGCAAAGTCGACAGAATCGTGATGGGATGGATGTAGCTCTCGTACAGCACGCCCAGCACGATGTACACAGTGATCACTGCGGCCAGAATCAACAGCGGTTCGGAGGAAAGGGAATTGCGAAACGCCGCCGCCGTTCCCTGAAAGCTGGTGTGGATACTGATCGGAAGCCCGATTTCCTTCTCCGCTTCGTCGATCGCCTTCGTCGCTTCTCCCAACGACACGCCCGGCGCCAGATTGAATGACAACGTCACCACCGGGAACTGCCCTTGATGGTTGATCGCCAGCGCCGCATTGGAAGGCTGGAAGTGCGTGAACGACGCCAGTGGAACCTGGGTTCCGCTGCTCGATTTCACGTAGATATCTTTCAGCGCCTCAGGGTTCTGCCGAAATTGCGGATCCACCTCCAGCACAACGTGATACTGGTTCAGCTGCGTGAACATCGTCGACACCTGGCGCTGTCCGAACGCGTCGTAGAGCGTGTTGTCGATGGCTTGCGGCAAAATGCCCAGCCTTGATGCCGTATCACGATCGATGACCAGGTTTGCCTCGAGTCCGTTATTCTGCTGATCGCTGGCCACGTCGCGCATCTGCGACAGCGCGCGCAACTTTTCGACCAACTTTGTCGACCACACCGCCAGTTCCTGCGCGTCCGCATCCTCCATCGAATATTGGTACTGCGTACGGCTGACGCGATCCTCAACGGTCAGATCCTGCACCGGTTGCATGTAGAGGGTGATGCCTTCGATCTTCGCCAACTCAGGTTGCAGCCTCCGGATCACGTCCGACGCAGTGGTGTCTCTTTCGTCTCGCGACTTCAGATTGATCTGGATGCGGCCGCTGTTGGGTGTCGTATTCGTTCCGTCGACTCCGATAAAGGAAGACAGACTCTCTACATCGGGATCTTTCAGAATCACCTTGGCCAACGCCCGCTGCCGTTTGGTCATAGCATCGAATGAAACGTTCTCCGGCGCTTCCGAGATGCCTAGAATCACGCCTGTGTCCTGCACCGGGAAGAAGCCCTTCGGCACGACCACATAAAGAAAGAGAGTGAGAACCAGCGTTCCGAACGTCACCAGCAATGTAATTGTCTGGTGCTTCAGCACGAACTTCAGAGTGCGTCCGTAAAAGGCGACGACGCGGTTATAGAAATCTTCCGACGCTCGATAAAACCGTCCGCGTTTGTTGGGATCCTGGCGGCGAAGCAGCTTTGCGGACATCATCGGCGTCAGCGTCAAGGACACCATCGCCGACACCAGAATCGTTACCGCCAGTGTGACCGCGAATTCGCGGAAGAGGCGTCCTACGATATCGCCCATAAATAAAAGCGGGATCAGCACGGCAATCAGTGACACGGTGAGCGAAATGATCGTGAAACCGATCTGCCCCGATCCCTTGAGCGCCGCCTCCAGTGGTGACTCGCCTTCCTCCAAGAAGCGGTCGATGTTCTCGATCATCACGATCGCGTCATCGACCACGAAGCCGGTCGAGATCGTCAGCGCCATCAAGGTGAGATTGTTCAGACTGTACCCCAGCAGGTACATGACGCCGAACGTGCCCACCAGGGATAGCGGCACGGCGACGCTGGGAATCACGGTGGCCGAGAGATTCCGCAAGAACAGGAAGATCACCAGCACAACCAGCGCGACGGTCAGCATCAGCTCAAATTGCACATCTTTGACGGAGGCGCGAATGGTCTGCGTGCGATCGGTCAGGATCTGAACTTTCACCGCGGAGGGCAGGGAGCCCTGCAGCTGAGGCAAGAGCTTCTTCACCCGATCCACAACGCTGATGATGTTCGCGCCCGGCTGGCGCTGGATATTCACGATGACCGCCGGCGTCTCGTTCATCCACGCGGCCTGTTGCGTGTTCTCGACGCCATCGACTACGGTCGCGACATCGGCAACTCGCACCGGTGCGTTATTCCGGTAGGCGATGATGATCGGCCCGTACTGGCTGCTCGCTAATAACTGATCGTTGGCCCCGATGGTGTACGACTGCCGTGGCCCGTCCAGCACGCCTTTGGCCTGATCGACGTTGGCCGCCGCCAGGGCGGTCCTCAGGTCTTCCAGGCTCAGCCCGTAAGACGCTAAGGCCGTGGGATTCGCTTGAATGCGCACCGCAGGTTTTTGACCGCCGCTGATTGAAACCAGGCCAACACCGGGAAGCTGAGAAATTTTTTGCGCCAGCGCCGTATCTGCCAGATCCTCAACCTTCGAAAGCGGTAGCGTATCCGAGGTCAGCGCGAGGGTAAGAATGGGGGCATCGGCAGGATTTACCTTGCTGTAGATCGGCGGATTCGGAAGGTCGGTCGGCAGATAAGTCGACCCGGCATTGATCGCCGCCTGCACCTGCTGCTCTTCGATATCGATATTCTGATCGAGGTTGAATTGCAGGGTGATGACCGAGCTTCCAAACGAGCTCGTCGACGTCATCTGCTGCAAGCCGGGAACCTGGCCGAACTGGCGTTCCAGTGGCGCCGTGACTGAAGACGCCATGACGTCCGGGTCGGCGCCTGGATAAAAAGTCACAACCTGTATGGTGGGATAGTCGACTTCAGGAAGCGCGGAGACCGGCAGTTGCGTGTACGCGACCATGCCGACCAGCATCAGGCCGACCATCAGCAAGGTCGTCGCGACCGGCCGTAAGACGAAAATCCGCGACGGACTCATGGCGCTCCAGCAGAAGCGGCAGACGCAGACTGTCCCGACCTTCCCGCGCCGGGTGTACCCGTACGCGGTTCCACCTTCGTGCCCCCCTGCAGCTTGTCCTGGCCATCGGTCACCACGACGTCGCCGGGCGCGATGCCCGTCGCAATCGCGGTCAGATTGTTTTGCGTAAGAGCTACCGTTACCGGTCTCGCTTCCACCGTCTTATCGGGCTTTAGCGCGTACACGAAGGTTCCTTGCGGACCGCGTTGGATGGCGGCTGCGGGCACGATCGTCGCATCCTTCTTTACTTCCAGCAGAAGCTGCACATTCACGAACTGGTTCGGCCACAGGGCATCTTCTTTGTTCTCGAAGATGGCTTTCAATCGCCCCGTGCCCGTGGTCTGGTCAATCTGGTTGTCGATGGTCAGCAACTTTCCCGTCGCCAGCTTGGTTTGATCGTCGCGGCTGTAAGCGTCCACGGCCAACGTTCCCCTCGCCATTCGTTGCGACACCGAAGGAAGCTGATCTTCGGGTAGGGTGAAGATCACAGCGATCGGTTGCAGCTGTGTGATCACCAGCATGGGATTGGTGTCGGTCGCATGCACCATGTTCCCGGGATCGACCAGCCGTAGCCCGATTCGCCCGCTGATCGGCGCCGTGATGTGACAGTAAACGAGGTTGAGCTTCGCGCTGTCGACCGCTGCCTGGTCAGCCCGGACTGCTCCTTCGAGCTGGTCGGAAGTTGCCAGCTGCGTGTCGACCTGCTGTTGGGACATCGCTCCCGACTGCTGTAAGAGATCTTTGTAACGCTGATAATTCAGTTTGGCATCGCGTAAGGACGCCTGGTCTTTGAACAAAGTGGCTTGCGCCTGGCTGAGCGCTACCTCATAGGGGCGGGGATCGATCAGGGCCAGCAGTTCACCCTGGTTCACGTGTTGCCCCTCTTTGAAATTGACCTGGATGAGCTCGCCGTCCACCCGGCTCTTTATGCTCACAGTGTTGTACGCCGTTACCGATCCCAAACCCGAGAGATACACCGGCATGTCCTGCTTTTTCGCTGTCGCTACTCCAACCGGAACGATTTGCGACGCTGCGGCTCGCGCCGTGGTGGGTTTGGGGTCACTATTGCTGCAGCCCCACAACATGGCACAGAGCATCACGAGAACTGCAATCTGCGCGTTGATCCTCAGCGTCAAGATGCGCTCTCGGACCTCGGGAAGCGCTCCCCAATTGACCGCCAATGAATTGTTCCCCCCGGCTATAGAAAACCGGGAAACCTTGCCATCATGATGCCCTGTATCAAGGAATGGTGTCAGTATCGTCATAGACTCTGCACTGATTGGACGTACCACCTCGCCCCCCGGATGCGGCATATCTGATGCTGCCGGTTTCAGACAGGATGTTTGGAAGACAAACCCGAGGTCGCCGCCCCGTGACTCCATCTTCATTGTTACAGAAACCGGTTTGGGGCCCCAGAGTTATCAAAAACCTTTACAAAACTTTACCTATATTGAATCAGGAAGTGCGAAAAGACTTATCGAATGCGGTGAGGGGCGCTTCCGCCGACCACGTGAGCGCCTCCGGCTACAGCAATATTCCCGCGATGGATGCAGACATCAGGTTCGCCATCGTACCCGCCATCATGGCGCGCAGCCCAAATCGTGCCAGCTCACTCTTCTTGTTCGGTGCGAGCGCTCCAATGCCGCCGACCTGGATGCCGATAGAACTCAGATTCGCGAATCCGCACAGCGCAAACGTGGCGATCGTGAACGAGCGAGGATCGAGCGTTGCCCTTTGTGCCCCCAGTCCTGAGTAGGCCACCAGTTCGTTGAGGACCATGCGTGTGCCCAGCAAATTGCCCACTGCCATGCAATCATGCCAGGGGATTCCGATTACCCATGCCACAGGCGCGAACAATGTGCCCAACACCCGCTCCAGGCTCGTCGGAAACCACATGAAACCGTAGTGCGCCAGCCCGTTGTGAACTCCACCCATGATGCCGTCGGCCAGCGCGATCAGCGACAGAAATGCGATCAGCATGGCGGCCACATTCAGTGACAGATTCAACCCGTCGGTCGTGCCGCGCGCGATTGCGCCCAGCAGATTCTCGCTCTTCTCGGTCGCCACTTCCTCCTCGCTCATCACCACGCGTCCGGCGGTCTTGGGAAACTCTGTCTCCGGGACCAGCATCTTGGACATCAGGATCGTTCCCGGCGCCGTCATGATCACTGCGCTCAGCAGGTGTTTCGGTTCCGCGCCGAACGCAATGTAGGCGGCCATCATGCCGCCTGAAACGTGCGCCATGCCGCTGGTCATTACGGTCATCAGTTCGGACTTGGTCAAATCCGGAAGGAAGGGGCGAATCGTCAGCGGCGCTTCCGTCTGGCCCATAAAGATGCTCGCCGCCACGTTCAGCGACTCAGCTCCACTGGCGCCCAGGAACCGCGTCATCACGCGCGCCGCCAGGCCGACAACGAACTGCATGACCCCGATGTGATACAAGATGGCGAACAGCGCCGCGATAAAGATGATGGTCGGCAATACCTGAAAGGCAAAATAGAAGCCGAGCTTCGACCCAGGCTTTCCCAGGTCGCCAAAAAGAAACTGCGATCCTGCGATCGCATAGCTGAGCAGCCGATTGACTCCGTCTCCCGCCTTCTGAAACATTACGCGCCCGATTTCCGCCCGCAGCACGAACACGGCGAAGGTGATCTGCAGCCCCAGTCCCCAGGCCACGGTTTTGAGGCGAATGGCTCGTCGGTCGGTGGAGAATGCGTATCCCAATCCCAACATCGTCAGCAGACCAAGAATGCCGGTGAATCGCCCCATTTAGCTTTTCCCTCCGGATGTTTCTATGACTCGATGAACGAGTGGCCGCCGTTGCGTCGGCGCCACTTTGCCGATTTGATAACTGTCTTCGAGCAATTGCTTGGCCTTATCCGCTTTTGCCTGAGAATTGAAGTGAAGGGTGGCTAGCGACTCGCCTCTTTCCACTCGATCCCCAACTTTCTTGTGCAGCACGATCCCGACGCCGGGGTCCACGGAATCTTCTTTCTTCTCGCGGCCCCCGCCGAGGATCACGCATGCCGTGCCCACGGCCTCGCACTGGATCGACGTCACGAATCCGGCTTGCGCAGTCTCTACTTCGAGTGTCTGTTTTGCGTGCGGCAGACGCCTGGGGTCGTCGACCGCCCTGACATCCCCGCCGTGCAGCGTCACCATCTGGCGAAATCTTTCGAGAGCTTTGCCTGACTGGATCAGTTCCGCCGCCATCTTTTTCCCGTGCGCCACACTCGCGACGCTTTCTCCCAGGTAGAACATCCATCCCGCCAGTTCGAGACAGAGCTCTCGCAGATCTTCCGGCCCTCCGCCCCGTAGCACGTCGAGGATTTCCTCGACTTCCAGCGTGTTGCCCACTTTGAGGCCGAGCGGTTGGTCCATGTCGGTGATCAGAGCGACCATGCGCTTTCCCATGCGCTCGCCCGTTTCCACCATCAGTTCCGCCAGGTGAACCGCATCTTCTTCCTTCTTCATGAAGGCGCCGGAGCCGGTCTTCACATCCAGAACCAGGGCATCGATTCCTTCCGCCAGCTTCTTGCTCATGATCGAGGCGCAAATCAGGCTGGGGCTCTCCACCGTGCCGGTCACATCCCGCAACGCGTACAGTTTTCGATCTGCGGGAGCAATCTCCGCCGTCTGCCCGATCATCGCGCAGCCGCACGCGTGCAACACTTCGCGAAACTTTTCCACCGAGAGATTGACGTTGAAGCCCGGAATCGATTCCAGCTTGTCCAGCGTACCGCCGGTGTGTCCCAGCCCGCGTCCGCTGATCATGGGGACCGCCAGACCGCCGGCCGCCACCAGCGGCGCCAGGACCAGCGAGGTCTTATCCCCCACGCCGCCGGTGGAATGCTTGTCCACCTTCTTCGCAGGATGCGACGAGAGATCCAGCACCTCACCGGAGTGCAGCATGGCGTGCGTCAGCGCCGCGGTTTCGGCGCGCGTCATGCCGCGCAGAACCGTCGCCATGAGCCACGCGGACACCTGATAGTCAGCCGTCTCGCCGCGCGTGTAACTATTAACCAGGTGTTCGATCTCGGCCGAGGACAGTTCATGTCCGTCGCGCTTGCGGCGGATCACGTCGATGGCACGAATATGGGAGGTGGAAGGTTGGGGCTTATTCACGGAGGCGAAATCCTTCCGGCAGCAGATCGGTGATCGGCGCCTCCGTCCAACCCTTCCCGCTCTTGAAGAAAATCGTGGCCTCCGGACCGAATTCATAGATTACTTGACGGCACGCGCCGCAGGGCGAGCACGCGACGTCCTGCTCAGTGACGACCGCCACCGCGCGAATGGCGAGTTTCGGCCCCGAGTGGGCCACCGCGGAGAAAATGGCCGTCCGCTCCGCACAGTTCGTCATGCCGTAGGAACTGTTCTCCACGTTGCAACCGGAGAACACTTTTCCGGCGCCGGTCAGTATCGCCGCGCCCACCTTGAAATGGGAAAACGGAGCATAGGCATTCTTCATGGCCTTGCGGGCTGTGGTCAGCAACCGGCCACGTTGCCGGGAAGAAATTTCCTTCTGAGTCCGTGCCATAAATTAACTGGAATCGACGCCGTGCGACGCCAAATTGCGCGCCTGATTGTAAACCTTCGCGCCGCGAAACTCAGTATTGTTTGTGGCGGAGTGTTGAACGCGAGATATACCGAAAAATGGCTGGGGAAGCGCAGCGCTGCCTCGTGCGGAGACTGGAAAGCGGGACCAACTCAGACCGTTGTCCCGCACATCGCGACATTCTCAAACATCTGGGATAGTTTTCTCTCATCGAGCTTTCCCTCGGTTCGCACGCCGGTGCAGACATCCAGCCCGTACGGTCCCACCTCTTCGATCGCCTGCTTCACGTTTCCTGCATTCAGGCCCCCGGCCAGGAACATGGGAACATCGATCGCCTTCCGAATCATGCGGCTCAATGCCCAATTGTGTATCCTCCCCGTTCCCCCGAGTTCCTTGGTGGCGAGCGCCGGATTGCCCGAGTCGAGCAGGATTCCGTCAACGTGGGGCGCCACCGCAATTGCCTCGTCCACCGACTCCGGCCCTACCACGTGTATTACCTGCACGATCGAAATTCCGGGCAAGGCACTCTTCAAGTCATCGTAGTTGCCGCTGGTCAGACGGTCGCAGATTTGTATCGTGTTCGTGCCGCATCGCCGTTGCTGAGCCACGATCGCTTTAGCATTCTGCTCGCAGGTGAGCAGAAACGACGCCACGGCGGGAGGCACCCGCGCCGCGATTTGTGCGATGAGTTCTTCCGCAATCACACCCGGGCCGCTGGGCATGCGGGAAACCAGGCCCAGCGCGGACGCTCCACACCTGACGGCCAGCCTCGCCTCTGCAAGACTCGAGATACAACAGATCTTGACTCTCGGTTTTCCACTTGGTTCCATATGCTGAATTATCCGACGTTTAGCACGAAACGTGCCAGCGGGGCGTGCAAAGCGAACCGGGACTTGCCTAACTAGTCTAGCTAACTCCCATATATTCACCGCGGCCCGAAATCCGCGCCCAGCAAGACATCTGTACTTTCGCGACTGTCACTAGTGCCCTTTTTCCAGAGCCCGGCATGTACTTCTAGACATCTTGACTCTGTTTCTGTTCCAGCCTACAGTCGCGTCACACATTTCGGACCACCTGAGCTACGAACATTCAGGTTGACCTTCGAGTCCGCCGCTGCCGCCATTTTTTATTGACTGGCTCCCACCCAGGTTGTTTGGCCAGTCCCTAGCGGAGACTCGGGTCGCAGATCGACGGGATGGGCCGCGCGCCAATCCTCCCTTGTCAACAACTCAAGAGCCCGGAGTGTCTTCATTCCGGGGAAAAGGAGTAGCGCATGCAAAGCAAGAAATTGCTCGTCGGGGTTACGTGTGTCTGCACATTGATTGCGGCGTCCGCGCGTGTCGGCAGGAGTTCCGGTCCCGCCGCCACCGAAGCTCCCACCGGTTTCACGACGCCAACCCTAATTGACAATCCGGGCTCGCAAAGTACGAGCAACGGGATGGCTGAACCCCAAGGCGATACCTTTGCCCTCGATCAGTCAACCTTCGAAGAAGAGGAAGGACTCGACAAAGGGCTTGGCCCCGTCTACAACGCCCGTTCCTGTTCCGACTGCCACCAGAATCCCGTGACCGGCGGCGGCAGCCAGGTCGCCGAACTTCGCGTCGGGCACAATAACCGCGGCCTGTTCGTCAATCCCAGCATCACCGTTAACGACGGCCAAACCGTAATTCCCAACCGTTCTCTCGTGAACGACCGTTCCACCTGTGCTCAGGCGCAGGAGCGCGTTCCCGGAACCGAAAATATTCGTGCCTTGCGCATGTCACTCAACACTCTTGGCGACGGCTTTGTCGAGGCGATCGCCGATGGCACATTCCAGTTGATCTCCGCCCAGCAGGCGAACGCCACCCGTGGCCAGATCTCCGGTCAAGTCGTTCAGGTGCCGGTCCTCGAAGCCCCGGGACAAACCCGAGTCGGCCGCTTTGGCTGGAAAGACCAGCACGGCAGCCTCCTCTCCTTTGCCAGCGATGCCTACCTCAACGAGCAGGGCATCACCAACCGCCTCAACCTCACCGACACGACGAGTCTCTGCAAGACCAGCAGCGACCCCGAAGACTTGCCCGATGCCAATGGAATGGCGGATATCGACCACTTCGCGGTTTTCATGCGGGCGACCATGGCTCCTCCGGTCGACTCGGCATTGCTTGCGACTTCCGATGCGCAGACCGGCCAGCAGTTGTTCTCCAGCATCGGCTGCGCCACCTGCCACGTGCCCTCCATCACGACAGCCCCGCCGGGTAGCGTAATCAATGGGGGTACTCTTACGGTGCCGCCAGAACTGGGCAACAAGATCATCCACCCTTACGGCGACTTTCTCCTGCACGACATCGGAACCGGTGACGGAATCGTGCAGAACGGTCCCCCGTCCACCGCCAACAAGATGCGTACCATGCCGCTCTGGGGCTTGCGTACCCGAGACCGCCTGATGCACGACGGCCTTTCCAACACCCGCGATGACGCCATCATGAGGCATCGTGGCGAAGCAGGGTTCGTTACGGAACGCTATGCCCGGCTCAGTCAACAGCAGAAGAATCAGCTGATCACTTTCCTGAATTCTCTGTGAGCAGATTGACGTGAATGAAAAAGGGGGAGAGACTGGGACTCAGCCTCTCCCCGTTCTCCCCCCGGAAAAGCGCCTAATCGGCAACCACTGCCGAGTTTATGGCTTCGGGTGTGCGTGCCGACAGTTCGATTTCCTGTGCGTCCACGACCGCGATAGCCGCCACGTTCACGATCTCCTCGACCTCGGCGCCTCGCGACAGCAGATGCACGGGCCGGCTCATGCCCATGAGGATGGGGCCGAGGGTCTCGGCGCCGCCAATTTTCGACAGCAGCTTGTAAGCAATGTTAGCCGAATTCAGGTCGGGGAAGATCAGTACGTTGGCTCCGCCCTTGAGCGTGCTGAACGGGTAAGTCTGCTCCAGCATCTCGGGGGACAGCGCGGCGTCCGCCATGATCTCGCCGTCCGCGGTTAGCTCGGGATCGGCCTGGTGCAGCAGTTCGACCGCCTTGCGCACCTTGTCGCAAGCCGGATGTTTCGTGCTGCCAAAGCTGGAGAATGACAGCATGGCCACGCGCGGCTCCACCTCGAAGCGGCGCGCCACATCGGCCGTGCACAATGCAATTTCAACCAAATCCTCCGCGCTGGGTTCGACGTTCACGCTGGTGTCAGCCAGGAAGTAGATTTCTCCCTTGCGTGTGATCATCGCGTAGCAGCCGGAAACCTTGTGCAGGCCCTCCCGCACGCGCAGGATCTGCAGCGCCGGGCGGATCACGTCGGGAAAATGCTGGGTAACGCCGGAAACCAGAGCGTCCGCGTCGCCCATGTGCACCATCATCGAGCCGAATACATTGTGATCGTTGATCAGGCCCGCGGCTTCGGTCAGGGTTACCCCACGACGCTGCCGCAGACGGAACAACTCCTGGATGTAACGCTCACGCCAGGGAGATGCCGACGGGTCCACGATCTGCACGTCTTTCAGCTCCAGGCCCAGTTCGGTCGCCTCGCGTTGGATCGTCACGGCCCTCCCGAGCAGGATCGGCACCGCAATCTTCTCCTCCACCAGCGCATGGCAGGCCCGCAGAACCTTTTGATTTTCGCCCTCGGGAAAGACCACCTGCTTTGGTTTCACCTGCGCCTTGTGGATCATCATGCGTGCGATCTCATGGCTCTTGCCGAGGCGCCGCTCGAGCTGTTCGCGATAACTGGCCAGGTCCACCGGTTCCTGCGCCACGCCGCTCTCCATGGCCGCTCGGGCCACGGCCGCCGCCTCCCACACCAGCACGCGCGGATCGAACGGCTTCGGAATCAGGTAGTCAGGACCGAACTTCAGCCGTTCCACCCCGTAGGCCCGGCACACGGAGTCGGGAACATCTTCCTTAGCCAGGGCCGCCAGGGCGCGCGTGGCCGCCAGCTTCATCTCTTCATTAATAGCCGTGGCTCGCACGTCGAGGGCTCCCCGGAAAATGAATGGGAAGCCGAGCACGTTGTTGACCTGGTTGGGATAGTCCGAACGCCCGGTGGCCATGATGACGTCGTCTCTGCACGCCTTGGCATCTTCGTAGGTAATCTCGGGATCGGGATTGGCCATGGCAAACACGACGGGCCGCGGTCCCATCGACGCCACCATTTCCTGCGTCACCGCCCCTTTGGCCGACAGTCCGACAAAAACGTCCGCCCCACGCATCGCCTCTGCCAGCGTCCGGAGATTTGTCGGATGCGCAAAGCGCTCCTTGTAGGGATTCATCCCTTTGGTGCGTCCCTGGTAGATCACGCCCGTGGTGTCGCACATCGTGATGTGTTCACGCTTCACGCCCAGCCGTACGTAGTGTTCCGCGCACGAAATTCCTGAAGCGCCTGCGCCGTTGAACACCACACGAACCTTGCTGATTTCTTTGCCCGTGACTTCCAGAGCATTCAGCAGTGCCGCCCCAGTGATAATGGCCGTCCCATGCTGGTCGTCATGGAACACCGGGATTTTCATAGTCTTTTTCAGCACCTCTTCGATGTGGAAGCACTCCGGCGCCTTGATGTCCTCCAGATTGATGCCTCCGAAGGTGGGCTCGAGCAATTGACAGAACTTGATCACCTCTTCGGGATCGTGCGAATTGACTTCGATGTCGAACACGTCGACATCGGCGAAGCGTTTAAACAGGACGGCCTTGCCTTCCATTACCGGCTTGCCGGCTAGCGCGCCGATATCGCCCAATCCGAGAACCGCCGTGCCATTGCTCACCACAGCCACCAGGTTTCCACGCGCCGTGTATTTATAGGCATCGTGCGGGTTCTTCTGAATTTCCAGGCAGGGATCGGCCACGCCGGGCGTGTACGCGAGACTCAAATCGCGTTGCGTGCGGCAAGGTTTGGTGGAAACCACTTCGATCTTTCCCGGGCGTGCGCCAAAATGATAATCAAGTGCCTGCTGCTTGGTTACGGGCATAAAATTCCTCCTGTTTGTATCTCTGCCGTGAGCCCGGCTGTGCTGATCTTCTAACCGCAGAGCCCTACGACCCTACCCCCATCACGATGCGAGACGTCTTGCCGATCACCTCATCGCTGCAGTCGTCCACCGTGGTCCCCTAAACGGTGGCCCACGCTTTCTCGTTGACGATTTGCAGCACAGTCGGCTTTACCAGGCGCTCGAAGTCGGCCCACGCCAACCGCATCAACTCCCGATGGGACCCGGCGTTGAAGGCAATCTCCTTGTCGGCCGACAGCGTTTCGTCGACGAATACCTTCATGCCATAGAGATTTCCAAACGGCGGCATCGCACCGGTCTCGCAATCGGGGAATCGGTTCTTGAATTCCATCTCCGAAGCCAGTTCGGCGGTCTGCGCTCCCGTGACTCTCTTCAGCAGGGCCAGATCGACGTGCACCGCCGCCGGGACTACCGCCATGGCAAACTGACCGTCGAGCTTTACGATCACGGTCTTCGCCAACTCCCGTCCACGTACGTGCGCCAGGGCGGCTACGCCCTGCGCGGTATAGGCCACGGAGTGTGAAATGACGACGTACTTGACCCCGTAACTATCCAGAAAGTCCTTAAGCCTGGTGAGCGACATAGATATCTCCTATCGCGTCGTCTAATGCTGTGTGCGGCTCCCAGACCCGGCGCTCCATGCCCTCTCGAAGCTGACTCAGCAGTTGTGGGAAATTTTGAACCACCTCTCTTGCCGCTGTTTTGACCGCCTCTGACAACTCGGTGCCGGGCGCGGTGCTCTCTATTTCAATTCCCAAAAGAAACATTCGAGGGGAATGCAGTCCCAACGCGCGGCGTAGCTCAAGAATTTCCTTCAAGCTCCATCCGTGCAGAGAAAAAGCTGCTTCATTGCGCGACTCCATCTCCGGAGCCGGTAAGGCGAGTAGGCGGACGGTCCCCGGCGCCGACCCCGATACCATGGCGTCCACGAAGACGATGGTGTCGGCCGCGTCCAGAATCTCGAGCACATCCATCTGAAAAAGCTCGAGGAAGTGGCAGGCCACGAGGCCCTGTGCGCGTAATTGAGAGATCAAGTGAATGCCCAACCCATCGTCACTGGCCAGGCCGTTTCCTAGGCCAACCACCAGGATCCGCCCCAGGGTGTCCCTATCCCCCCGCGACATCGGATTGGGCTTGAGTCTCTCCATGTTCAGTTCCGCCGGATTCTCACCTTCGTGAAATGGGTCGAGCAGGAAATGCATGGGTCATAGTTCCGCACCAGAAGCTCGCAGGCGTGGATGATCTCTTCGTCCGGACGCTGCATGAGGGTCGGCACCAAAAGCCGGAGGTCGTCTTCGATGCGCCGCAAGTTCTGCGACGTGGGCGGCACGATCTTGGCGAACTCGATCAGTCCCTGCTCGTTGAAGCGATAGCGATGGAACAGAATTCCGCGGGGCGCTTCGGTGGCTGCGCATCCTTCTCCCTTTCGCAGCGCAAACTCCACCCGGCTCCGCTGCGGCTCCCGGTAGGACTCGATGATGGCAAGAGCCTCTTCGCAGGCATGCACCAGCTCTGCGGCTCGGGCGACAATGCCCAGGTAGGGATTGCGAACCGGCAGTTGGAGGCCAGCCGCCGCCCACGCCTGCTTCGCCTGCGGAAGCAGTTTTTCGTGATTCAGATTCAAACGTGCCAGCGGTCCGACAAGGTAACTGGTTCCCGCGTGCGCGCGGACAGCGTGCAGCGCCGTGGAATGCCTAACGTGCTCCTCCAGGAACGCCTGATCGCATTCGGAAACCGGAA
>Ga0335081_10003455_pt1 | contig 24842 bp, 22 predicted proteins | sample Lox_Sample_35_FD_206713 | JGI IMG/M metagenome (GOLD analysis project Ga0335081, IMG submission 206713) | Soil microbial communities from Loxahatchee National Wildlife Refuge, Florida, United States - Lox_Sample_3.5 | ecosystem: Environmental > Terrestrial > Soil > Wetlands | place: USA...
CGCGCCCAGGGCGGCCTGACAGCCGTGAGCGCGCGCGCACCGCGTGCGGAGCGGCTGACCATCGAGGGCCCGGTCGGGGCGCTGGAGGTGCTGCTCGAGGAGCCGCCGGCGCTGCGCGCCGACCGCTTCGGCGTCGTGTGCCACCCGCATCCGCTGCACGGCGGGACTCTGGACAACAAGGTCGTGCACACCCTTGCACGGGCGCTGCACGGGCTCGAGATCCCGACCGTCCGCTTCAACTTCCGCGGCGTGGGCGCGAGTGCCGGCAGCTTTGCCGAGGGTATCGGTGAGACCGACGATGCGCTCGCGGCGGTTGCGTTCGGCCGGACGCGGTGGCCGGCAGCGCGCCCCTGGCTGCTCGGCTTCTCGTTCGGCGGGGTGGTTGCGATCCGGGCCGCGGAGCGCGCGATGCCGGAGCGCCTCGTCGCGGTAGCGCCGGCCGTCGATCGTCTCGGGCCGGTTCCCACGACACCGCGCTGCCCGTGGCTGATCGTCATCGGAGGCGCCGACGAGGTCGTCGCGCCGAGAGTCGTACTCGAGTGGGTGGGGCGGCTCGACCGGCCGGCGAGCCTCGTGACGCTGCCCGGCGTCGGGCACTTCTTCCACGGCCGTCTCGGCGAGCTGCGCGACGCCGTGCTCGCGTTCGCTCAGGGCTCGCCATAAAGCAAAAGCCCGGATGAGACCATCATCCGGGCTTTGCCGAAGGCGGGGCGACTGGCGTCGCGCCGCGCCTGCCTCACGGGCTTCCCTGGCCCGTCAGCCGTCTCCGCTTCAGGAGTTCACCATGGCCTTGAGGCTCTTCAGGGGCATGACGCGCACCTTCTTGCTCGCCGGCTTCGCCTTGAACATCATCTTCTCGCCGGTGAACGGGTTGATGCCTTCGCGCGCCTTCGTGGCGGGCTTCTTCACGACCTTCATCTTCAGCAGGCCGGGCATCGTGAACAGACCGTTGCCGCGCAGGCTCTTCTTGATCACGCCGCCCAAGGAATCGAACACCCCGCCGACTTGCTTGCGAGACAGCCCCGTATCTTTGGAAATCTGGGTCAGGATCTCCGACTTGGTCGGTGCGCCACCCTTTTTCGCCATATCTTGTTACTCCTCGAATGTGTTGCTGTGAGCGTCGAACGTATCGCGCCGAACGAATCGCCGCGGAAAATAGCACATGCGTGTGCGATAGCAAGCGATTTCTCGCGCTCGCGCACGCCGCAAATGCCTTTTTTTTCAGGGTTTGCCGCATCGCTCGAGCGATGCGGCCCTTGCGGTTTCGCGCGCGTTGGCGCGCGGCGAACGCGCTGGCGCGATCGGACGCTGCGCGTGGGAGCGCGCGCCTCGCTTAAGGTTCTCGTTGCAGTGTTTCAGCTAAGACACTGGCTGGAAAGCCCGCGTCCGCGCACGCTCACTCGAAATAGCGCAGCAGGATGAGCAGCACCTGGATCGCGATGCATGCCCACAGCGGAGACAGATCGAGGCTGTTGCCGATGGGTGGGATCAGTCTGCGGAACGGCCGCAGGATCGGCTCGCACAGGCTCGTGAGGAGAGACTGGACCGGCGAGTACCCGCCCGGGGCGATGAACGACAGGAGCGCATAGACGATGATGGCGACGTAGTAGGTCGTGAGCACGCTGCTCACGATCTCCAGCGCCGCGAGCCGTGCCCACAGCGTGAGCGGGGGCAGCTCGCTTCTGACGACGTAGACTGCGGCGGCCACCTTCGCCACCGCGATGAGCACCACGGTGACGACCGAGGCGGTGTCGATCTTGCCGACCGGCGGCAGGATGCGACGCAACGGCATGATCACCGGATTCGTCAGCTGCACCACTGCCTGACTGATCGGATTGCGGAAATCCGCCCGCGACCACTGCATGAGCAGTCGCAGCAACGCCACGTAGAGCGCGCACGCCAGCAGCGTCCGCAGGACGAAGTCGACGGCGTCGATGAGCGGATTCACCGCCGGGCCCCGAACTCGTCCGCGAGCTCACGGCCGCGCTCGGTGGCAGCCGCAAGCGCACGCGCCACGGTGCCGCTGAGGTCGGCAGAGGCGAATACCCGCAGCGCGGCCTCCGTCGTGCCGCCCTTGGAGGTGACCTCGGCGCGCAGCCGCGACAGATCGCCATCGCTCGCGTGCGCGAGGCGCCCTGAGCCGTGCAGCGTCTCCACCGCAAGAGTGCGAGCCGCGACCGGGTCGAGGCCCAGGCGCACCGCCGCCTGCTCCATCAGCTCGGCGAGCAGAAAGAAGTAGGCCGGGCCGCTCCCCGAGAGCGCCGTGACCGTGTCGAGATCCTCCTCGCGCGCGACCCAGACGACCCCACCGACGGCGCGCAGTACTCGCTCCGCGAGCGCGCGATGCCCGGCGCTCACCTCTGCGGGCGCGAATGCGCCGGTGACGCCGGCGCCCACGAGCGCGGGGCGGTTGGGCATGGCGCGCACCACTGGCACGCCCCTGCCGCACCAGGCAGCCAGGGAGCGCAAGCGCACGCCGGCGGCGACCGAGAGCACCAGCGGGCGTCGCGCCTCGAGCTGCGATGCGAGCGGCCGCATTGCCTCGGCCGCATCCTGCGGTTTCACGGCCAGTACGATGACATCCGCATCCCGCACTGCAGCGTGGTTTTCCGGCGAGGCGTGCACGTCGAGCTCGCGCGCCAGGGTGGTGCGACAGGCCTCGATTGCCTCGCCGACCCGGATGGCATCCCGCGGCACGCCGCTGCCGATCAGGCCCCCGATGAGCGCGCGGCCCATGTTGCCCGCGCCGATGAATGCGATCTTGGTAGAGTCCACGCGGGGATTGTATATGGTCAGGCGCAGGCGCTGCGCTCAGGGCTCGCGCACCGGCCGCGGTCCGAACAGCGCAGTGCCGATGCGTACCATGGTCGCGCCCTCGAGCACCGCCGCCTCCAGATCGGCGCTCATCCCCATCGACAGGGTATCCAGCGCGGCTCCCCGCGCATTGAGACTCTCAAACAGCCGCCGCACCTCGCCGAACCAGTGGCGCTGACGCGCCGGGTCGGGTTCGGCCGGAGGTATGCACATGAGTCCCCGCAGCTTCAGGCGCGGCAGCGCCGCGATCGCCGCCGCCAGGGCGGGAGCCTCCTGCGGTGCGATCCCCCCCTTGGTGGGCTCCCCCGCGATGTTGACCTGCACGCACACGTTGAGCGGGGGCGCGTGGTAGGGGCGCTGCTCGGCAAGGCGCTGCGCGTGCCGCAGGCGATCGACGCCATGCACCCAGTCGAAGCGCGCGGCGATGGCGCGCGTCTTGTTCGTCTGGATCTGCCCGATGAAGTGCCAGGTCAGGGTGAGATCCGCGAGCGACTCGAGCTTGCCCAGCGCCTCCTGCACGTAGCTCTCCCCGATGTGCTCGAGGCCGGCAGCCGCCGCGGCGCGCAGCCGTTCGGCCGGCTGCGCCTTGCCCACCCCGACGAGTGTGATCGAGTCGACACTTCGGCCGCATTGCGCCGCGGCGTTCGCGATGCGCGCCCGCACCTCACGCAGGCTCTCAGGCAAATTCTGCGGACCTATTAACATATGGGTAGAGGAACCCTTTCGCTATACTCGCCCTGGTATCGCAGCTCGAGGCCGGCGCGCGCAAAGCTTGCTGCGCGCGCCCTCGCCCGCTGTCGCAAGGAATCAAGATGGCCGTAGATATCGCGCAACTCCTCGCCTTCGCCGTCAAGAACAACGCGTCCGATCTGCATCTTTCGGCGGGCGTGCCGCCCATGATCCGCGTGGACGGCGACATGAAGCGCATCAACATGCCGGCACTGACCCACAAGGAAGTGCACAGCATGGTCTACGACATCATGAACGACAAGCAGCGCAAGGCGTACGAGGAGTTCTTCGAGACCGATTTCTCCTTCGAGATTCCGAAGCTCGCGCGCTTCCGCGTCAACGCGTTCAATCAGAACCGCGGCGCCGGCGCCGTGTTCCGCAACATCCCTTCCGCGATTCTGAGTCTCGACGATCTGCAGGCGCCGAAGATCTTCCGCGACCTGTGCATGCTGCCCCGTGGTCTGGTGCTGGTGACCGGACCTACCGGGTCGGGCAAGTCCACCACGCTCGCGGGCATGATCAATCACTGCAACGACAACCGCCCCGATCACATCATCACCATCGAGGATCCGATCGAGTTCGTGCACGAGTCCAAGCGCTGCCTGATCAATCAGCGCGAGGTGCATCGCGACACCCTCGGGTTCTCCGAGGCACTGCGCTCGGCGCTGCGCGAGGACCCGGACGTGGTGCTCGTCGGCGAAATGCGCGACCTCGAGACCATACGCCTGGCGCTGACCGCGGCCGAGACGGGCCACCTGGTGTTCGGCACGCTGCATACGAGCTCTGCCGCCAAGACGATCGACCGCGTGGTCGATGTGTTCCCCGCCGCGGAGAAGGAGATGGTGCGCTCGATGCTGTCGGAGAGCCTGCGCGCCGTCATCTCGCAGACGCTGCTGAAGCGCATCGGCGGCGGGCGCCAGGCCGCGCACGAGATCATGATCGGCACGCCTGCGATCCGCAATCTGATCCGCGAAGGCAAGATCGCCCAGATGTACTCGGCGATCCAGACCGGTCAGGCGCAGGGCATGCAGACCCTCGACCAGTGCCTGACGGAGCTCGTGACCAAGGGAATGGTGAGTAAAGAGGAAGCCCGCTACAAGGCCCAGAACAAGGATGCCGTCTAATGGATCGCGATCAAGCCATCAAGCTGATGCAGGACCTTCTGCGGCGCGTCACCGAGAAGAAGGCCTCCGACCTGTTCATCACCGCAGGCTTCCCGCCGGCGATCAAGCTCGACGGCGAGATCCGCCCGCAGAGCGAGCGCGCGCTCACCGCCGAGCAGTCCGCGATCCTGGTGCGGGCCATCATGAACGATCGCCAGACGCGCGAGTTCGACGCGAGCAAGGAGTGCAATTTCGCGATCGCCCCGCCGGGCATCGGCCGCTTCCGCGTCAGCGCGTTCGTCCAGCAGGGCGCCGTCGGCTGCGTCGTGCGCCTGATCAACGCCAAGATTCCGACCTGCGAGGAGCTCGATCTGCCGCCGATCCTGAAGGAGGTCGTGCTCTCCAAGCGCGGACTCGTCATCATCGTCGGGGGTACGGGCTCGGGCAAATCGACCTCGCTCGCCGCGATGGTGGGCTACCGCAACGAGAAGACCCGTGGCCATATCGTGACGATCGAGGACCCGGTCGAGTACGTGCACCAGCACAAGGGCTGCGTGATCACTCATCGCGAGGTCGGCGTCGATACCGAGTCCTGGCACAGCGCCCTCAAGAACACCCTGCGCCAGGCGCCCGACGTGATCCTGATCGGTGAGATCCGCGACCGCGAGACGATGGAATACGGCATCCAGTTCGCCGAGACCGGACACCTCGTGCTCGCCACCTTGCACGCCAACAGCGCCAACCAGGCGCTCGACCGCATCATCAATTTCTTTCCCGACGAGCGCCGCGAGCAGCTGCTGATGGATCTGTCGCTCAACATGCGCGCCTTCATCTCCCAGCGGCTCATTCCGCGCGAGTCCGGCTCGGGCCGCATCGCCGCCACCGAGATCATGCTCAACTCGCCCCTGGTGCAGGACCTGATCTTCAAAGGCGACGTGGCCAAGATCAAGGAAGTCATGTCGCGCTCCAACCGGCTGGGCATGAAGACCTTCGACCAGTCCCTGTTCGAGCTCTACGAGACGGGCTTCATCTCGTACGAGGACGCGCTGCGCAACGCGGACTCGAAGAACGAGCTGCGCCTGCGGATCAAGCTCGAAAGCAAGCGCGAAGCCAAGAACGTCGATGACGGCGGCGCGCTGCGCATCGTCGAGGAAGAGCAGGGCCGCAACATCTGATCCGCTGACACCGTATGGCCGTTACATCCGCAAACGAGGCCCCGGATCTCACCGCGGCGCCGCAGCAGAGCGTGTCCGACACCGGCGGGGCGCACCCAACGCTCAACACCAAGCCGCTGTTCAAGCTGATGGTGGAGAAGAAGGCCTCGGATCTGTTCTTCACGGCCAACGCGCCGATCAAGATCAAGATCGAGGGGCAGATCTTCCCGGTCAACAAGCACGTGCTCACGCCGGAGGTGGTGCGGCAGACGGCGCTCGCGCTCATGAGCCCCGAGCAGCGCGAGGCGTTCCTGCGCGAGCTGGAGATGGACTTCGCCATCTCCGAGGCCGGCCTCGGCCGCTTCCGCGTCAACGTGTTCATGCAGCGGGGCTTTCCGGCGATCGTGCTGCGCTACATCTCCGCGGACATGCCGCGCCTGGAGAATCTCGGCGTCCCCGAGATCATGCGCGATCTCATCATGCTCAAGCGCGGGCTGGTGCTGCTCGTGGGCGCCACCGGCTCGGGTAAGTCGACCTCGCTCGCGGCGATGATCAATCATCGCAACGAGAACTCCTCCGACCACATCGTCACGATCGAGGACCCGATCGAGTTCCTGCACACCAACAAGCGCTCGATCGTCAACCAGCGCGAGGTGGGGCTCGACACCAAGTCCTTCGCCCGGGCGCTGCGCGGGGTGATGCGCGCCGCGCCGGATGTGATCCTGATCGGCGAGATCCGCGACCGCGAGAGCATGGAGGCGGCGATCAATCTTGCCGGAACCGGCCACCTCGTGCTCGCGACGCTGCACGCCAACAACAGCGCCGAGACGATGGACCGCATCATCAACATGTTCCCGCGCGACCAGCACACGCAGATCTTCCTCGACCTGTCGCAGTACTTGCGCGCGATCCTCGCGCAGCGCCTGGTGATGACGAAGGACGGCAAGCGCTGCGCGGCGGTCGAGGTGATGCTCAACACACCGCACATCTGCGAGCTCATCAAGAAGGGCGACGTGGTCTCCATCAAGGAGGCCATCCAGGCGAGCGGCGAGCGCGGCGTGCAGAGCTTCGACGCGGCGCTGCACAATCTCTACAAAGAGAACCGCATCGAGCTGGAGGAGGCGCTCGCCAACGCCGATTCGCGCGCCAATCTCGAGACCAAGATCAACTTCGGATAGGCCTATTCGAGCCCCGCGACGCTCAGCGCATCGAACACGGGCCCATCCACGCACACCCGCTTCATCGCATCCCCCTGCGGCGTATGCACGAGCACCGTGCAGCCGGCGCAGCCGCCGACCCCGCAGGCCATGAACTCCTCCAGCGAGGCCTGGCACGGCACCGCATACCGGCGCGCGAGGCTCGCGGTGGCCCGGAGCATCGGCGTGGGCCCGCAGCTGAAGATCTCGACCCGCTCGAGCTCGGCGGGCTGCAGGCGGGCGAGCCAGGCATCGGCAAGCTCGGTGACGAAGCCGTCGAAGCAGCCCGCGAACCCTGAGCGGCTCGCGAGCCGGCTCGCGATTCCGGCCTCATCGAGAGGGGGCAGGCAGGCGATCGCGCCCGCAGGGATGCCATCGACCACGATCCGCGACGGGCGCGGGCGAAACGGGAACGGGATTTCCGAGCCCATCAGCACCAGCGGCTTCCAGTGTGCGTCGGTGCGCGCGGCGAGACGCTCGGCGAGGAACACCATCGGCGGGATGCCGACGCCGCCGCCGATCAGCAGCGCGAGCGGCCGCTCGGGATGCGCAGTGAAGCCGCGGCCGATCGGTCCCAGCAGGCTCACCTCATCGCCGGGCTTGCGTCGTGACAGGGCCTCGAGCCCTGCGCCGACGACCTTGTAGAGGATCTCGACGGCACCCGAGCCTGCATCCGCGTGCATGATCGAGAGCGGCCTGCGCAGTGCGGGATCGCAGGTGATGTGCGCGAACGACCCCGGCTGCGCGTGCGCCGCGCACTGCGGTGCCTCGAGCCGGATCACGAACTGGCCGGCCGCGTGGGCCTGCTGTGCCAGCACCCTGGCGGATTCGAGAAAGATCGTGCCGCGCGTGCCGCGGCCCGCCGTGCCTGGATCGGTCACGTGCCGAGGAGGTGCATCAGGGGGCCCCGGCGCGACGACCGGCGACCGCGGCCAGGACCGCCATGCGCACGGCGACGCCGTTGCGCACCTGGTCCCGGATCGCCGACTGCGGACCGTCGGCTACGTCCGAGGCGATCTCGATGCCACGATTCATGGGCTGCGGATGCATGACGATCGCATCGGGCTTGGCGAGCGCGAGGCGCTCGGGTGTGAGCCCGTACTTGGCGAAGTAGCGGTCCCCATCCGGCAGCGCCGCATGGCTCATCCGCTCCTTCTGAATGCGCAGCATCATGATCACGTCGGCATCCTTGAGCCCTTTGGCCAGAGTCGTGTGCCGCACACACCCCACGAATTCGCTGCTGTCGGGCATGAAGGCGGGCGGTGCCACGATGCGCAGCTCGCCCGCCCCGAGGGCGCTGAACGCGTGATACGCGGAGCGTGCGACCCGCGAATGCCGCACGTCGCCGACGATCGCGATGCTCAGCGTCTCGAATCGGGGCTTGCGTTGCCGCACGGTCAGTGCATCGAGCAGCCCTTGAGTCGGATGCGCAACGTGCGCCTCGCCTGCCGAGAGGACACTCACGTGCGGACGCACGTGCTGCGCCACGAGGCCCGGCACTCCCGCCTCGGCGTCGCGGATGACCAGCACGTCCACGTACAGCGACTCGAGCGTGTAGACGGTGTCGAGCATGCTCTCGCCCTTAACGCGCGAGGAGAGCTGCACCTCCAGGTTCACCACATCGGCGCCCAGGCGCTTGGCGGCGAGCTCGAAGGACACGCGCGTGCGCGTCGAGGGCTCGGTGAAGAGGTTGGCGACGGTCACACCGGCGAGCTCCCGGCCGGGCGGCGGGGCTGGCGTGCCGAGCGGCCGCACGAAGCTCTGCGCCCGATCGAGCAGCTGCTCGATGCTCGCGCGCGGCAGATCCTCGAGCGTCAGCAGGTGCCGCAGGGTACCGTCCGTCCGCAGCTGCGGGACCGCCGGCACATCGGTGAGGCCGCGAGCGTCGCTGGAGGCGTTCATCTGTTGCTATCCCCCTCGCCGGCAAGCCAACGTTTCAGAATGACGGCGGCGGCGACACTGTCGATATCGTCCCGACCGACACGCCGGCGACGCTGCCCGGCCGCCCGCATGCGCTTCAGCGCCGCGCTCGCCTCGAGCGATGAGCCGTGCTCATCGACATATTCGACGGGAAGGCCGAAGCGCTGCGCCAGAGTCTCACCGAAGCGGCGCGCCGGGACGGTCAGGCGGCCAGGCGTGCCGTCCTCATTATAGGGGACGCCTACGACGAGAACGGCCGGCCTGAGCATCTCGACTTCGTGCGCGATCGCAGCCCAGTCCGGACCGTCATCGCGCATCGCGACGGCGCGGCGCGGTGCCGCCGAGGTCGTCACGGAGTCGCCGGCGGCGATCCCGATTCGCCGCAGCCCGAAATCAAAACCCAGGATCGTGATGGCGGGGCGGCTGGCCCGGCCGGCGTCACGCATTGCCCGCGACGAGACTCATCTTGTCCACATCGACGCCGAGCAGCTGCCATGAGCCGGTCCAGCGCTCCTCGAACGGCAGCTCGAACACGACACGCTCGCTCGCGGGCACGGTGAGCCAGGCGTTCTCACGCAACTCACGCTCGAGCTGACCCGCCTCCCAGCTGGCATAGCCGAGCGCGATGAACGCATCCGACGGCCCCTCACCCCGTGCCATCGCGGCCAGCACATCGCGGGAGGTCGTGACCTGGATCGAGTCGGAGACCTTGTGGGTGGCGTCCCATTCGCCCCCGGGACGGTGCAGCACGAAACCGCGATCCGTGTGGACGGGTCCGCCGCGCAGCACCGGTTGCCCCCCGATGTGCTCGTCGCGGGGCTCGAGCTTCATCTGCGTGAGCACGTCGGACAGCTTCATCGGCAGTGGCTTGTTGAGCACGATACCGAGCGCACCCTTGTCGGTGTGCTCGCAGATCAGCGTGACGGTGTGCGAGAAATTGGGATCTGCGAGCGAGGGCATCGCAATCAGGAGGTGATTCGTCAAGCTCGAGCTGCCCATATATCCAAGTATGGGCGCCGGAGGGCCGTCACTCAAGGAATGGCCGACACCGTGCCCGCGGCGAGTCTGCCGCCTACGAACTGATACTCGTACACGACGTGCAGCGTGCGAGTCTCGCGCGCCAGCTCGGGCGGGAACGGGTCGAATGGACTCGCCAGCTTCAGCACCTCGAGCGCCGCCTGGTCGAGATCCGGGTACCCGCTCGAGCGACGGATCTGGACTTTTTCCAGCTTGCCGTCGGCGGCGATGGCGACATCGAGTACGGGGCTCGCCTGTACGCCGGCGCGGCGCGCGATCGCCGGGTAGTCGATCTCGATCCGCTCGACACGACGCCGCCACGAGTCGACATAAGGGGCGAGGGCCGCCTCACGGGTGTCCGGGGTCACCCAGAGCTCGTCGCGTCGAGGTCCGCGAAGCTGCCCAGGGTCCGTTTCCTTGTCCGGCCCCGGGGCCTCGGCCGCGACATGCGTGAGCAGGGGTCTCTCGGCGCCCTCGACCTGCTCACCCGCGTCGGTGACGTAGCGGATGTCCGGCTTGGGGGCGGTCGTGACGAGCACGCGCTCGTCCTCGCCGCCGCGCGCCTGACCGCTCCTGCTGAGACTCGTACCCTCCTCCACACCGTCGTGCGAGGGCATGACCGCTGGAGTTGCCCGCTGATGGGGCGGAAGGGCGCGCACCTGCTTGCCCGAGCCGAGCTGCGTGCGCTGTGCAAGGTAGGTTGCCGAGTCGTTGCGCTCGGCGGCTGGAACCTCGTCGGACACCAGGAGGACGGGCAGCCCGGGCGAGTCGTCAGCGTCCGAGGCACCGGCACCGAAGGTGAGTCCGAGGATGATGATGCCGTGCACGACGACCGCCAGGAAGATCGTCATCACGAGGCGGTCGCGAACCGGCGCGATCCCCTCGCGCAATGCCAGTGCTCGGGATGCCAACTCCACTTCACCAAAAAAAGCGAGCAACCTCCGCAGTATAGCGGCTGTAGCAGCTGCGTCGCGCGAAGTGCGTCCGGTTTTGGAATCGCGCCGCGCGGCCTCCCGCCGTCGGGCCGCAGCGGCGCCTGGGACTTAAGCGAGCCGCCGCTCGATCGCCTGGATGAGCAGATCGCCGATGTCGATGCCGAACTGCTTGTCGAGCTCACGGATGCCCGTCGGGCTCGTCACGTTGATCTCGGTGACGAAGCCGCCGATCACGTCGAGTCCGACGAACAGCATGCCTCGGGCAGCGAGCGTCGGCCCGATCTGACTGGCGAGCCAGCGGTCGCGGTCGTTGAGCGGCCGTCCCACGCCGCGGGCTCCGGCGGCGAGATTGCCGCGGTGGTCCCCGGATGAGGGAATGCGTGCGAGCGCATAGGGGATCGGCTCCCCATCGATCAGCAGTACCCTGGAATCCCCCGTCGTCACGATATCGGGGATGTAGCGCTGGACGATGGCGAAGCGCTGGCCGTAATCGGTCAGCGTCTCGAAGACGACGTTGGTGTTCTTGTCGTTGCGCTCGATGACGAAGATGGAGCGCCCGCCCATGCCGTGCAGCGGCTTGCAGACGACCTTGTCGTGCTCGCGCAGGAAGGCATCCATGTCCGCCATGTCACGCGTGATCAGGGTCGGCGCACAGCACTGCGGGAACCACGCCGTGAATACCTTCTCGTTCATGTCGCGCAGCCCCTGGGGCCGATTGACGACGAGGGCGCCCTGCTCGGCGGCGCGCTCGAGGATGTAGGTCGTGTAGATGTACTCGGTGTCGAAAGGAGGGTCCTTGCGCATGAGCAGGCAGCTCAGCGATCCGAGCGGGGTGACGTGCGGCTCGCCGAGGCTGAACCAGTCGCTCGGATCGGCGCGCACGGTGAGCGGCCGCAGCCGCCCCAGGGCGCGCCCGTCGCGCAGCGACAGATCCGGCTGCTCCAGGTAGGCGAGCTGAAAGCCCCGAGCCTGCGCGGCGAGGAGCATTGCGAGCGTCGAGTCCTTCGCGAACTTGATGTCCGCGATCGGATCCATCACGACACCCAGGGTCCGGTTCTTCATGACAGTGGCACCTGAGATACGGGGAGCACGGAAAACTGCATGTTATGTAAGCCTTCTGGCGGTGCAAGACGCATGTCGCGCGCGGGCTTTCCGAAAACGTGACGTGGGTGGCATAGCAGGGGGTATGCCGATATGTTAAAACGCCCAGCGCCTGCAGATCGTTGCGGCCACCATAGCTTTTTTGGGTGGCCACAGTGTTCGGGTGGAAGGAGTGCTCATACCGTGACCGGCGCCAATTCGAAGCTCCAGGGCCTGAAGGTACTGGTCATCGACGACAGCAAGACGATCCGACGCACCGCCGAGACTCTCCTCGCCAAGGAGGGCTGCGAGGTCTTCACTGCGATCGACGGCTTCGATGCGCTCGCCAAGATCGCCGATCACCAGCCCGACATCGTTTTCGTCGACATCATGATGCCGCGGCTCGATGGCTACCAGACATGCTCGCTCATCAAGCACAACAAGGTGTTCCGCTCCATTCCGGTGATCATGCTGTCATCCAAGGACGGGCTGTTCGATCGTGCGCGCGGCCGCATCGTGGGCTCCGAGCACTATCTCACCAAGCCGTTCACGAAGGACGAGCTGCTGAGCGCGATCGAGACGCACATCGGGAGATGATGGCCATGCCACTCATACTCATCGTCGACGACTCACCGACCGAGCTGCATGTGATGCAGAAGGCGCTCGAGCGGCACGGCTACCGTACGGCCGCGGCCGCCGACGGCGCCGAAGGCGTGCGGCTCGCGCGCGAGATGGCGCCCGACCTCATCTTCATGGACGTCGTGATGCCGGGCATGAACGGCTATCAGGCGACGCGCACGCTCGTGAACGATCCCAAGACCCGCGCCATACCGATCATCATGGTGACTTCCAAGGGCCAGGAGACGGACAAGATCTGGGGTTTGCGGCAGGGAGCGGTGGATTACATGGTGAAGCCGGTCTCGCCCGACCAGCTCGTCGCCAAAGCCCAAGCCACTCTTGCCCCGTAAGCAGGCCAGGTGATGGACGGGGTACCACTGAAGTCGCTGCGCGACCGGCCGTTTGAGCTGCTGGCGGAGCTCGAGCGCCGCGGTCGCGCCGTCTCGGCCTCGCAGAGTCAGGAGGGCGCGGCCGGACGCGAATGGGTCGGCGTCGCGATGCGGATGGCGGGTGAGCTGTTTCTCGCCGCGCGCGAGGAGACGCGCGAGGTCTTGAGCGTGCCGGGCAGCATCACGCGGGTGCCGGGCGCCAAGGCCTGGATCCGCGGACTTGCGAACGTGCGCGGCCAGCTGCTGCCGATCATCGATCTGCGCCAGTTCATCGGCAGCGGCGTCGCCCCGGCGACCCGCAATACCCGCATCGTCGTGGTCAATCACCGCGAGATTCCCGCGGGCCTGCTGGTGGATGAGGTGCTCGGATTCCGGCGCTTCGCCGAGAGTGAGTTCACCGGCGACGTCCCGCCGACCGTGGCGCGCTGCGAGCGCTACCTGGCCGGTGCGTTCAAGCGAGGCCAGGAGCAGTGGCCGGTCCTGTCGCTGCGCACCATCCTCGAGAGTCCGGGCTTTGCAGAGGCCGCAGCGTGATGAGCAATTCCGGCGGTCAAATCGAGATCAGCCGTGCGGGCGGCGCGCGCGAGGAGCAGCGGCCAGCCGCTTTCCCCCGCCTCGACCTCCTCGCCGCCATCGCCGGCGTGCTGGTGATCGCAGCGGCGGTCCTCACCTTCGTGCAGATACCCGCCCTCGGGCTGTGGCTGCCGCTCGCCCTCGCCGGCGGAGCGCTGCTCATGCTGGTCGTGCTGTGGCTTGGCGTGCAGCGCCTGCGCCGCTCGACCGAGCGGCAGCGCCAGGCCGTCGAGATGCAGCGCCGGGAGAGTGAGCGCGATCAGCAGGCGATTCTGCGGCTCCTCGATGAGCTCTCCAGCCTCGCCGACGGCGATCTCACGGTGCAGGCCACGGTGACCGAGGACATCACCGGCGCGATCGCCGACTCCATCAATTACGCGGTCGATGCGCTGCGCGGCCTGGTGACCACGATCAACGGGTCGGCCATTCAGCTCGACAGCGCGGCGCGTCAGACACAGGCGCTGTCGCAGCACCTCGCCAAGGCGAGCGGCACGCAATCCAAGCAGATCGCCTCGGCCACGGAGACCGCCGGCACCGTCGCTTCCGCCACCGAGGAGGTGTCGGGCAATGCGGAGCGGGCCGCGGACGTGGCGCGGCACTCGGTCGATGTGGCGCACAAGGGCGGCGATGCGGTGCGCCGCACGATCGACGGCATGAACGCGATCCGCGAGACGATTCAGGAGACCTCCAAGCGCATCAAGCGCCTGGGCGAGAGCTCGCAGGAGATCGGCAACATCGTCGAGCTCATCAACGATATCGCCGAGCAGACCAATATTCTGGCGCTCAATGCCTCCATCCAGGCCTCGATGGCGGGCGAGGCGGGCCGCGGCTTCGCGGTGGTCGCGGACGAGGTGCAGCGCCTTGCCGAGCGCGCCGCGAATGCGACCAAGCAGATCGAGGTGCTGGTGCGCACCATTCAGACGGACACCAACGAGGCGGTGGTGTCGATGGAGCGCAGCACGACCGACGTGGTCGGCGGCGCGCTGCTCGCCGAGAACGCGGGCGCGGCGCTCGAGGAGATCGAGCAGGTCTCCAACCAGATCGCAAGCCTGGTGCAGAACATCTCGGCGAGCTCCCGGCAGCAGTCCTCCGCCGTGCAGCACATCGCGCGCAACATGCAGGTGCTCAAGGAGATCAGCGCGCAAACGGCCGATCAGACGAGCGCCACTTCGGTCTCGATCGCCAAGCTCGCCGAGCTCTCGGCCGGGCTGCGCAAGTCCGCCGCAGGCTTCCGCCTGCCCGGCGGCGATGCGGCGGCGAGCGGCACCTACAAGCGCCCGCCGGCGCAGGCTGCAGCTGCGGCCGCGAGTCCCGGCGCGGCACCCTCCGGCACCCCGCCGCCTGGATCCCCCCCCAAGGGCGCGCCGCGCGCCGCGGCACGGCCTGCCACGGCGGTCGGCGGATCCTAGACGGCCATGCCGGAAGTCGCCTCACAAACACTCGAGTTCGTCGGCCGCGAGCTCAACGTCGCGCTGGGCGAGGCGCGCACGGCGCTCGAGACGTACGTCGAGCAACCCGACAACCATGCATTGCTCGAGCGCTGCGCCGACGAGCTGCACCTCGTGCAGGGCGTGCTGCGGGTTCTCGAGATCTACGGCGCCGCGCTGCTCGCCGAGGAAATGGAGCAGGTCGCGCGCTATCTCGTGGCGAGCGCCGCCGAGCGCAAGAATCAGGCGGAGAGCCTCGATGCGCTGATGCGCGCCATGGTGCAGCTGCCGAGCTACCTCGAGCGCGTGCTCGCGGGCGGCCGCGATCTTGCCCTGGTGCTGCTGCCGCTGCTCAACGACCTGCGCGCCGTGCGCGGCAGCGCGCTGTTGTCCGAAGGCACGCTGCTGCTGCTCAACCTCAAGTCCGATCGACAGGCGCAGCCCGTGGCGAACGTCGCCGGCGAGCCGCCCATGAGCATCGAGCAGTGGGCGCGCAAGCTGCGTGCGCGCTTCCAGGCCGGGCTCATCGGCTGGATCCGCGGCGAGCGGCTCGAGCAGAACCTCGAGACGCTGGCCTCGGTGGCGCAGAAGCTCGAGCAGGTGGCAACCCGCCAGCCGGTGTTCCAGCTGTGGTGGGTGGTCGGCGCGGTGTTCGAGGCGCTGCAGGAGAACGGGCTCGAGGGCGGCGTGTCGGTGAAACGGCTGCTCGGCCTCGCCGACCGTGAAATCAAGCGCCTGTACGAGCAGGGCGAGGGGCGCTACGCGCAGGCGCCTCCGGTCGAGCTGCTGAACAACCTGCTGTACTACGTCGCGCGCGCGAGCTCGAACGGCCCGCGCGTGACCGCGGTGCGCGCCTCGTTCCGGCTGTCCGAGCTGCTGCCGGTCGATGAGTCCGTCGAGCAGGAGCGCGAGAATCTCTCGGCACCGAGCGTCAAGCTCATGCAGACCGTCGCGGCGGCGATCCGCGAGGATCTCGCGAAGGTCAAGGACGTGTTGGACATCTTCGTGCGGCGCGGCTCCGGTCAACTGCAGGAGCTCGGGCCGCAGGTGGAGCTGCTGCGCAAGATCGGCGACACCCTGGGAGTGCTCGGCCTGGGCGAGCTGCGCGCGAGTGTACAGGGGGAGACCGAGCGGCTCGAGCAGATCGTCGCCGGCAAGCTCAAGCCCGACGAGGCAGCGCTCGTGGATATCGCCGCGACCCTGATCGCGGTCGAGGATCGGCTGGATGATCGGCTGGTGGGAATGATCCTGCCGCGCGAGCAGAAGGGCTCGACCCCGCAGGACAACGACGCGGACTTCCAGCAGGTGCAGTCCGCGGTGCTGCGCGAGTGCATCCTCAATCTCGCCCGCCTGAAGGAATCCGTCGCTCTGAACGTCGGTGGCACACTCGATGCCGCCGGCCTCGATGGCTGGCCGGAGCTGGTGCGAGGGCTCAAGGCGGGTCTGCTGATGCTCGGCAAGACCCGCGCAGTGGAGCTCGTCGAGGCAATTCACCTGCGACTGAAGCCGGTGATGCAGCCCGGCGGCGGCGCCCTGCGCGATGCGGGCCTCGACCGGCTCGCCGATGCGATCGTGAGCCTCGAGTACTACATGGAGACGCTGCAGGCCGGGCGCAGCGACCCGTGGTACATGCTGGACAATGCTCAGGCGTGCCTCGCGGCGCTCGATGCACAGCCGGCGCCGACCGTGCCGACCGTCGAGCCGCTCGAGCCCAGCGCGTATGCACAGACCCTGCAGCTGAGCCCCGGCCGGCCGCCGCAGCGCCTGCAGGAGGCGACCGCGGCCACCCAGGCGGTGCCGGTGCTGGCGCCGCGCGCGACCCAACCGCCTGCGCTCGCAGAGCACGCAGACCCGGAGCTCATCAAGCTGTTCATCGAGGAGGCGCGCGAGGAGCTCGAGAAGATCACGCGCCAGTTCCCGCTGTGGGAGCAGAACCCTCTCGAGCAGGGTGCGCTCGTCACGGCGCGGCGCTCCTTCCACACGCTGAAGGGCAGCGGCCGCATGGTCGGTGCCCGCGACCTGAGCGAGTTCGCCTGGGCGATCGAGAATCTGCTCAACCGGCTGCTCGACAACACCCTGACGCGCACGCCCGCCATTACCGCGGCACTGCACGATGCGGTCGCGGCGCTGCCGCAGCTCGTGGAGCAGCTCGAGAGCGGCACCGTGCCGCGTACCGACATTGCCGCGATCATCAACCGTGCGCACTCGCTCGCCGCCGGCCGTCAGGTCGTCCGCGACGAGGACTCGCAGCTGGTTCAGGCGCTCGCTTCGCCGGCGGCATCCGAGGCAGCCGCAGCGCCCGCCGCCGCCCCGGCCGCGGCGCCTGCGACGGAGTCACTCGCCGTCACTCACGATGATGCGCTGCGGGACATCTACTCCCGCGAGACGGCATCGCACATCGCGGTGGTGCGCGCCTACCTCGGGCGCGAGGCGGGCAAGCCCGAGCCGCATCAGCTGCCCGAGGAGGTGTATCGCGCGTGCCATACGCTCTCCGGCAGCTCGAAGATGGCCGACGTTCGGCACGGGGTGCGCCTCGCCCAGCCGCTGGATCACTGGCTGCGCCGCGTCTTCGACAGCGCCTTGGGGCTCACCACCGGCGAGCTCACGCTGCTCGCGGAGTGCATGTCCGCGATGGAGGCGGTGGCCTCGCACCTGGATGAGTCGACGGGCTACTTCGCCGATCACAGCGCGCTGTTCGGACGCATCGCCCTTGCCGAGAGGGCGCTCGACCGCCGCATCGGCGAGACCATCGACGACAGCGAGCCGACGGGCATTCGACCGCTGCCGCGCGAGGAGCCCGCAGGTGCCGTGCAGCCGCCGGAGGCACCGGCGCTCACCCCGGATTTCGATCCGGAGGTCGCAAGCATCTTCACCGAAGAGGCGACCGAGCTGATCGAGGTGTGCGAGTCGGCCCTCGGGAGCTGGCGCGAGGAGCCCGCCAGCGCCGAGCTGCGCGCCGCGCTGAAGCGGCCGCTGCACACCCTGAAGGGTGGCGCGCGCATGGCGGGGATCTCTGCCATGGGCGACCTGAGCCACGAGCTCGAGACGCTCGTCAATCAGATCGACAGTGGCGCCGTAGCCGCCGACTCCGCCGCGTTCGATGTGCTGCAGGGGAGCCTGGATGAGCTGGCGCGCATGCGCGATGCCGTGGCCGCAGGCCGCGGAGTCGCGACACCGCGTGAGTCCATTGCCCGGATCCGTGCGCTGTCGCTTGGCGCGACGCCCGAGCCGGCAGCGGCCGCCCGTGCGGCACCGCCTGCAGCTCCCGCGGCCCCCACCGCGCCGGCAAGCCCGGCCCCGGCCCCGGCCGCGGCGGCGCCGACCCCACAGCAAGCGCCGCCACCGCCGCGCCCAGCACCTCCCGCGGCCGCATCACTCATCGCCCCGGCAGCGCCGGCGGCACCGCCCGCACCGCGCGCTGCCGCCGCACCGCCCGAGCGTATTGCACCGGCGGCGGTGGTCGCACCGCCCAGGCCTGCGCCGGAGCCGCCTGCGCCGGTGATGACAACCGCGCTCGTCGAGCGCGCGGACGAGGAGCTCCACGCACCCCAGCCGGTGCCCCCCGGGCGCGAGCCCGTGGCGCCGTCCGACCGTCCGGAGATGGCGCGCGTCGATGCGGAGCTCCTCGATCAGCTGTTGAACATCGCAGGCGAGGTCAGCATCTCGCGCGCGCGCCTCGAGCAGCAGGTCGGCTCGATCGATTTCAATCTGGCGGAGCTGTCGCGCACCGTCACGCGCCTGAAAGAGCAGCTGCGCAAGCTGGAGATCGAGACCGAGACGCAGATCCTGCACCGGCACGAGGACGAGGGCGGCCACAAGAGCGAGTTCGATCCGCTCGAGCTCGATCGCTACTCCTCGATCCAGCAGTTCTCGCGCGCCCTCGCCGAGACCGCAAGCGACGTGGCGAGCATCCAGCAGCTGCTCGAGACCCTTGCGGGGGACACGCAGAATCTTCTGCAGCAGCAGGCACGCACCGTGACCGAGCTGCAGAACGGCCTGATGCGCACGCGCATGGTGCCGTTCCAGCGGCACGTGCAGCGCCTGGCACGCATCGTGCGCCAGGCGGCCGCCGACACCGGCAAGCGCGCCGAGCTCGTGGTCGAGGGCGCCTCGGGAGAGCTCGACCGGCAGGTGCTCGAGCGGATGCTGCCGCCCTTCGAGCACATGTTGCGCAATTCAGTGGTGCACGGCATCGAGCGTCCGGATGAGCGCGTCGCGCGCGGCAAGCCCGACACCGGACGCATCCGCCTGGAGCTGCACCGCGAAGGCGCCGAGGTCATGGTGAAGGTGAGCGATGACGGCGCCGGCATGAACCTGCACGCGATCCGCCAGAAGGGACTCGCGCTCGGGTTGATCCAGCCGGGGCAGAACCTCTCGGACGAGGACGCGATGCAGCTGATCCTGGAGCCGGGATTCTCCACGGCCGGGACGATCACTCAGCAGGCCGGGCGCGGGGTCGGCATGGACGTGGTCGCAACCGAGATCAAGCGCCTCGGCGGCGCGCTGCACATGGAGTCCCAGGCCGGTGTCGGCACGCAGTTCACCATCCGCCTGCCGTTCACGCTCGCGATCAGTCATGCGCTCGTGGTCCGCACCGGCGATGAGTACTACGCGCTGCCGCTGCCGACGGTCGAGGGCGTGCTGCGCCTGTCCAAGGCCGAGGTGACCGCGCACCTCGGCAAGGATGCGGCGACGTTCGACTACAGCGGGCAGAAGTATCGCTTCCAGCACCTGGCGACCTTCGTCGGCCTCGAGCCCTCGCCGCTGCCGGAAGGCGACCTCACCGTGCCGGTGGTGCTGGTGCGCGCCGGCGAGCACTCGACCGGCCTGGTCGCGGACGAGCTGATCGGCAGCCGCGAGATCGTGGTGAAGTCCGTCGGGCCCCAGATCTCCTCGATCCGCGGCATCTCCGGTGCGACGATCCTGGGCGACGGCCGCATCGTCATCATTCTCGACATCGGCGCGCTGGTGCGCAGCGAATGGCGTGGCCGCTATCCGATGCCACCCGTGCCGCGCGAGAAGGGCGATCGCCGCACGTTCGCGCTCGTGGTGGATGACTCGATCACCGTGCGCCGCGTCACGCAGCGCCTGCTCGAGCGCAACGGCATGCGCGTGCTGACCGCGCGCGACGGCATGGATGCGGTGACGCTGCTGCAGGATCACGTGCCCGACATCATCCTGCTCGATATCGAGATGCCGCGCATGGACGGCTACGAGGTCGCGGCCCACGTGAGAAGCGACCCACGGCTGAAGGACATCCCGATCATCATGATCACCTCGCGCGTGGGCGAGAAACACCGCGCGCGGGCCATCGAGCTCGGCGTCGACGACTACCTCGGCAAGCCGTATCAGGAGGCTCAGCTCCTCGATGCGATCGCCCCCCTCGTGGAGCGGCACCGCGAGGCACAGCGCGCGCGGCGCGTCTCCTAGGCAACTCGCAGCCATGGCCGAGCGCATCACCGAGATCTACAGCCTCCTCATCCCGCTCGTGGACGGGCGGCTGATCATTCCCCGCTCGTGCGTCGCGGAAGTGATCGGCTTCCAGACGCCCTCGGAGATGACCGGCGCGCCGCCATGGTACATCGGCACCGTGCCGTGGAACGGGCGTCACGTGCCGCTGATCTCCTTCGAGGGGGCTTGCGGCCAGAACATCCCGCCGGCTTCCGGGCGTACGCGGGTGGTGATCTTCCACTGCCTGGGAACGCGCCTGGAAGCGGGCTACTTCGGCCTGGTCTCGCAGGGCTTTCCGCAGCTGGTGCGGGTGAGCACCGATGTGGTGCGGCCCGACAATTCGCGCATGTTCGCCGAGCGCACGCCCGTCATCTGCCAGGTGCGCATGGTGAATGAGACCCCGCTGATCCCGGACATGGAGCGTCTCGAGGACATGATCGCCGACGAGACGACCTCGCCGCCGCAGTAGGCGCGCGCCGCTACCGCTGCCGTCTCGGTACGCAGCACGCGCGGCCCCAGTCGCAGCGCCAGGAACCCCGCCGCCCGTGCCGCACCCTGCTCGGACTCCGCGAGCCCTCCTTCGGGTCCGACGAGCAGCATCACAGGTCGCATGCCCGCTTCGAGCTCCGCGACCCGCGCAGCGCCCTCCGGCGAGAGCATCAGCCGCCGCTCCTGCGGTGCGGCCCCCGCGAGCAGCGCATCGAGGCTCGTGGGGGGCGCCAGCTCCGGGATGCGGTTGCGCCCGCACTGCTCGCACGCCGCGACGATCACGGCGCGCCAGTGCCGCAGGCGATTGTCGGCCTGCCGCTCATCGAGCCGCACGACGCTGCGCTCGGTGAGCACCGGCACGATCCGGGTCACGCCAAGCTCAGTGGCCTTCTGCATGACCCAGTCCATGCGCTCGCCGCGCGAGACACCCTGGGCGAGGGTGATGAGGAGCGGTGACTCACGCTCATCGGCCACGTGCGCACCGACGCTGATGAGCACGGTGTCCTTGCGCAGGTCGAGGATGCTCGCGGGGTAGTGTCCGCCGCGCCCGTCGAATACCACGAGCGCATCGCCGCGCCGCAGGCGCAGCACGCGCGTGATGTGACTGGCGGGGGCATCCGTCAGGGTCTGCTCGCTGTCGGAGGCGAGCCGCACCGGGACGAACAGGCGCGTTACTCGCATGTCGCCTTCTCGATACCTTCGGTGGCGACCTCGACCATGAAGTCGATCTCATCGGCCGTGATCACGTACGGGGGCATGAAGTACACGACGTTCCCGATCGGCCGCAGCAGCGCGCCGCGCTCGAGCCCGTGCCGGTACACGATGAGTCCGCGCCGCTCCTGCCACGGATACGGCTCGCTTCGTGCCTTGTCACGCGTGAGCTCGATCGCCAGGATCATGCCGTGCTGGCGCACCTCGGCGACATGCGGGTGCGACTCGAGCGGCCGCGCACGCGCACCCATGTGGGCGGCGAGCGCGCGGTTCGCCTCGAGGACGCGATCCTCCTCGAAGATCCGCAAGGTCGCGCGTGCCGCGGCGCACGCGAGCGCATTCCCGGTGTAGCTGTGCGAGTGCAGGAACGCGTTGAGACGCGTGTACTCGTCGTAGAAGGCCGCATACACGGGCTCGGTGGTCATGACGACCGACAGCGGCAGATAGCCACCGGTCAGACCCTTCGACAGGCACAGAAAATCCGGCCGGATCGCCGCCTGCTCGCAGGCGAACAGGGTCCCGGTGCGGCCGAAGCCCACCGCGATCTCATCGGCGATCAGGTGCACGCCGTGGCGGTCGCAGGCCGCGCGCAGCAGCTTGAGGTATACGGGGTCGTACATGCGCATGCTGCCGGCGCACTGCACCAGCGGCTCCACGATCACGGCGGCGATCTCCTCCGCATGGCGCGCGAGCGTCTCCTCCATGGCGGCGAACTTGCGCTGCGAATGCTCCGCCCACGACTCTCCGGGCGCGCGCTCGAAGCAGTCGGGCGAGGGCACGGTGATCACCTCCATGAGCAACGGGCGATAGATCGACTTGTAGAGCTCCACGTTGCCGACCGCGAGCGCCCCGAGGGTCTCGCCGTGATAGCTGTTGGCGAGTGTCACGAAGCGGCGCTTGCGCTCGCGCCCGAGGTTGCGCCAGTAGTGAAAGCTCATCTTCACCGCGACTTCGACCGCCGCGGAGCCATTGTCCGCGTAGAAGCAGCGCGTGAGCCCGGCCGGGGCGACCGAGGTCAGCGCCTCGGTCAGCTCGATGACGGGCTCGTGCGTGAAGCCGGCGAGGATCACGTGCTCGAGTTCCTCGAGCTGTGCGCGCACCGCCGCGTTGATGCGCGGGTTCGAGTGTCCGAACAGGTTGACCCACCAGGAGCTGATGGCATCGAGGTAGCGCCGGCCGGCGAAGTCCTCGAGCCACACGCCTGCCCCGCGCCGGATCGGAATCAGCGGCAGGTGCTGCTCGTGGTCCTTCATCTGCGTGCACGGATGCCAGATGTGGGCAAGGTCGCGCAGCACGTACGGTGCGTTGTCGCGAGAGGCGGGGTCCATCGGCTCACCCTTGCAGCGGTCGGGCGCGAAGTTTGGCATGATCTTGCCCACGACTTTAACCGGTTGTATCGATGCCCAAACCCTCGGCGCCGGCGGCGCTACGCGTGGACCTCGCGACAGGGCTCCTGACGGGGGTGCGCCAGGTGCTCTCGCCCAACTACGATGCGCGGCCTGCTGGAGTCGTGGCCGAGCTGATCGTGATCCACGGCATCAGCCTGCCGCCGCGCGAGTTCGGCGGCCCGTGGATCGATCGCATGTTCAGCGGCAACCTGCCGGCGGATGCGCATCCCTTCTTCCGCGATCTGGCGCAGGCGCGCCTGTCGGCGCACGCGATGATCCGGCGCTCCGGTGAGATCGTGCAGTATGTGCCGCTGCATGCGCGTGCCTGGCACGCGGGGGTGTCGCAGTTCCAGGGCCGCCCGGGGTGCAACGACTTCTCGATCGGCATCGAGCTCGAGGGCGTCGACGATGTCCCCTACGAGGAACGCCAGTACATCGAGCTCACGCGCCTCATCGGCGCGCTGCTCGCGGCCTATCCGTCGCTTGCGGCGCAGCGCATCGTCGGGCACTGCGATATCGCTCCGGGACGCAAGACCGATCCGGGCCCCGCCTTCGACTGGGAGCGTCTGCGGGCGAGTTTGCAGACGGCGCGCTAGCGTGCCCACCGCTCACGCGGTGCTGCCGCGATCACGGCGCCACAGCACCTCGGCGCCGCGCTCGTGACGCACCAGGACGCGCGCGAGCACGAACAGCAGGTCCGAGAGCCGATTGAGATAGCGTGCCGCGTCCGGCCCGACGGGCTCCTGCCGCGCGAGCGTCCACACGCGACGCTCGGCACGGCGGGCGATGGTCCGCGCCAAGTGGCAGGCGGCCGTGGCGGGTCCGCCGCCCGGCAGGATGAACTCCTTGAGCGGCGGCAGGGCGTCGTTGAACTCATCGAGCACCCGCTCGAGGCGAGTGACGTGCTCCGCGGTGATGATGCGATGTCCCGGGATGCACAGCTCGCCGCCGAGATCGAACAGATCGTGCTGCACCTCCGTGAGGCAGTGCGCCGCGCTCGGCGGCAGTCCGGGCACGGCGAGCGTCAGTCCGATCGCACTGTTCAGCTCGTCCACCGCGCCGTACGCCTCGACGCGCGCGTCGTCCTTGGCCACGCGGCGCCCGTCGCCCAGGCCGGTCGTGCCGTCATCGCCGGTCCGCGTGTAGATCTTGCTCAAACGGTTTCCCATGACCGCTGCGCTCCGCTCTTGCCAACCCCTGCCACTCTGTTCAGCATAATCGGCCACCATGGACAGCGACAGCTGCGGTGAGGGCTCGGCGGAGCTGCGTGCGGCGCTCGAGGCGGCGCGTGCCGCGGCGGAGGTGATCCGCGGCCTCTATCAGCGCAATCTGCGCGTCGAGACCAAGGCGGACAAGTCTCCGGTGACGGAGGCGGACGTGCGTGCGGAGCAGGTGATCCGCGGGATACTGCTCGAGCGCTTCCCGGGCTACGGCTTCTACGGCGAGGAGACCGGGCAACACGCGACGCAGGCCGACAGCGTGTGGCTGGTCGATCCGATCGATGGCACCAAGTCGTTCATTCGCGATTGTCCGTTCTTCTCCACCCAGATCGCGCTCGTGCGCGGCGGGCAGCTGCGGCTCGGCGTCTCGTGCGCCCCCGCCTATGGCGAGCTCGCGTGGGCCGAGCAGGGCGCGGGCGCCTACCTGAACGGCGCGCGCATCCGCGTCTCGAGCGTGGACGAGCTCGCCGGCGCCATCGTGTCCAGCGGCAATCTGAAGACCCTGGCCCAGTCGGAGCACGGCTGGCGGCGTTTCGGCGCGCTCGTCGGCCGGGTCAATCGCATCCGCGGCTACGGCGACTTCGTGCACTATCATCTGCTCGCGCGCGGCGCTCTCGATGTGGTGCTC
>Ga0335081_10003456_pt1 | contig 24838 bp, 25 predicted proteins | sample Lox_Sample_35_FD_206713 | JGI IMG/M metagenome (GOLD analysis project Ga0335081, IMG submission 206713) | Soil microbial communities from Loxahatchee National Wildlife Refuge, Florida, United States - Lox_Sample_3.5 | ecosystem: Environmental > Terrestrial > Soil > Wetlands | place: USA...
ATCAGCAGCGTAGGATTCACCCTGCTAGGGCCAGCTCTGGCTCTGATGAAGGCCCCTTCGAAAAATGTCCGGCGAATTTCCCGCGGGCTCGGCATGCTGGTGGGAGCGCTAGGCATCATTGCCATCCTGGGTTATAGCTACGACACGCAATCGCTGTATGGAGTGCGGCCTTACACCAGTACCGCGGTGAACACAGTGATCGCTTTCGTGATCGCCGCGATCGGGGTGCAGTGCGCCAATCCAGGCGAGGGCATTGTCCGGTACATTCACGCCAACAATGCTGGGGGCACGATGCTGCGCAGACTGCTTCCGGCAGCCTTGCTGATTCCCTATCTGCTGGGTTTCGCGGTGTGGATGGCGCACAAACATCTGGGATGGGCGATGGGATTTTCGCTCAGCGTGATGGTGGCAGCCAGCATGTTGTGCCTGGTGCTGGTGATGCTGGTGAACGCCGCTCACCTGGAGGTGGAGGACCGAGCCTTACGCGAACTTAACCGTGCGCTGGAGGAGCGGACAGGGCTGCTGCAAGCCCGGGAGGAGTTGCTGAATACCTTTGTACTGCACGTGCCGGCAGCGGTGGCCATGCTGGACCGCGAAATGCGGTATCTGCAGGCAAGCGATCGCTGGTGCTCGGACTATGGTGTTGGGCGAGACACCATCCTAGGTCGGTCGCATTACGATCTTTTCCCCGATCTTCCGGAACGCTGGAAAGACATACACCGGCGCGGCCTTGCGGGGGAGACTCTGCGTTCCGAGGAAGACCGTTGGGACCGCTCGCAAAATGGAGTTACCTGGCTGCGGTGGGAAGTTCGCCCGTGGGGCGGGCAGAACGCCTTGCCGGCGGGAATTCTAATCTTCTCTGAGGACATCACGCAAAGGAAGTTAGTCGAGGAAGAAATGCGCGAGTTGAACCGCACGCTGGAGGAGCGGGTGCGGCAGCGAACGGCGGATCTGGCGGCACAAATGCGGGAGCGTGAACAGATGCAAGTCACGCTGGACGCGCAGCGGGCGCAGATGATCGCGGCTTCCAAGTTGACATCCCTGGGAGAGATGGCTGGCGGCCTGGCGCACGAGATCAACAGTCCGTTGAACATTATTCAGGCCCGGGCGGCGGACCTGCAGGAAATTGCCGAAGCGCGCCCGGTGATTGCGTCGGACCTGGTATTGAAAGCGACGGGCAGCATCTTGCGCACGGGAGAAAGAATCATGGCGGTGGTGCGCGGGTTGCGGACTTTTGCTCGCGATGGCCGGAGCGATCCGTTTGAGAAAACCGCGATCAAGACGATTCTCGATGACACGCTCGCCCTGTGCCGGGAGAGATTCGTGGTCAACGGAATTGCGGTCGAAGTCGCTGGGCAGGGGTGCAATCTGGTGGTGGAATGCCAGCGGGTACAGCTTTCGCAAGTGCTGTTGAATCTGTTGAACAACGCTTTCGATGCGGTGCAGGGGCTGCCCCAAAAGTGGGTGCGCATCGAGGTTCGCGAAGCGGGAGAATTCGCTGTCATTACGGTCACGGACAGTGGCCGCGGGATTCCCCGGGAGATCGCAGAAAAAGCGATGCAGCCATTTTTCACCACCAAACCGGTCGGCAAAGGGACGGGACTCGGGCTGAGTATTGCAAATGCCATCATGGAAGCCCACCACGGCAGTTTGCGGATCGATTCGCGGGGACCGAACACGCGGATCGTCCTCTCAATTCCCAAACAACACTCAACTGAAAATGGAGGCAGGGATGAGAGATCCAATGCAAAAGACTCTGTTGTTTGCTGAAGACGAACCGGAGTTGCTGGAAATCTATAGCCGATGGTTTGAGCGATTGGGGCACAGAGTGCTCTGCGCCAAGAGCGGGACCGAGGCGCTCGCCGTCTGCCAAGATGAGCACGTGGATCTGGTGATCTCAGATGTGCGAATGGCGGGAGGTGGCGGAATCGAACTGGCCCGGCAGCTACAAGTGACCCTCGCCAGTAGCCCGCTACTGTTATTCCTGACCGGCTTCGCCGACGTCTCAGAGGAGGAAGCCTATGACCTCGGCGCCTGCGCCATTCTAAGCAAACCGATTCAGCGGGAGGAATTGACGAAGGCGGTCGAACGCTTTCTCAAACCGCCGCGAGAATTGTGGACAACCCCACTGGAGAGCCAGCCGAACGAGTTGGTGCAAAAGCAGTACGGTTCTCTCGAATCCGCCCTGCGGCGGGGCGAAATCAATCTTGGACGGGGCGGGATGTTTGTGCGTGACTGTGAGTGTTTGCCGGAAGAGGTTGCGTTCGGGTTCCGTCTTCAATTCGCAGAAGGGGTAACGCCTGGAGTCGACGGCTGCGGCATCGCTCGCTGGCAGAGAATGATACCGACGCAGAGCTTACCTGCCGGTGCGGGCATCGAAATTCTGCAACTGGATGAGCAGGCCATGGAACCCGTCGTGGGTTGGATTTCTCGCACCAACCCGCGGGCATTCATTCCAAGAGCATGAGGGGGACGGCGGCGGTTTGTTGCGGCACGGCTGAAGCCGTGCCCTTTCAAGACTCTCGATTACCGCACGACATTTGAAAAGCAGATCCCTCGACGGTGGAGATCGAGTCGACAACGACTCGATCTCCTTCGCTCAGGATGACACCCGGCGTTCGCTGGGCGCGTCAGCCAATCGCTAACCAATGCCGCGCCGTTTCGTCTAAGCAGCAACGGTTTATTGCTGCTGAGTGGGAGGCAGCCTCCTATGAAAGCTCAGATTGCGTCCGGCAAGCGCGCCGTCGGACTGGGCATTGGTCTCGTTGTGCTCTCTTCGATTGTTCTCTCTGCTGATAATTCTGCCAAACCCAAGCTGCCCAGCGTACAAGAGGTGATGGACCGGTATGTGAAGGCGCTCGGCGGCCATGATGCCATTTTCAGGCACCGGTCGATGACCGTGCATGGCAAGTATGACGTCTCGGAAAAAGGTCCGAACCTGGACCGGATCGCTTATTACAAAGATGGCAAGATGCTTTACCAAATCACACTGCCGGACGGCAGCCAGTACCAGGAAGGCTACGACGGCAAGGTGGCGTGGCAACTGCACCCGAAGAATGGTGCGGCGATTTCTGAGGGGAACGAGATCAAGTCGAAGCAGCGGGATGCGGACATGCACTATCCGGGCCGTATTCTCAACTATTTCAGTTCCATGGAGGTGGTCGACGTAACAGGGTTCGAAGGCCACCAGTGCTATCACTTGAAAGGCGTGAACAAGTGGAGCATTGTCAATGAACATTTCTACGATACCAGCAGCGGTCTGCTGATCGGCTACTGTTTCAACTCAAAATGGCGGGGCGGGTCCGGGGATGAGAGCGAAGTCTTCTCCGACTACAAGGACTTTGGTGGATGGCTCATGCCCTCGCGGGCCGCGCACAAGAGCAGCGAGGGGACGCAGGTGGAGGAGACGACATCGGTAACTTTCGATGACGTTTCCGACTCTGTATTCGCGATTCCGGACGCGGTCAAAGTGCTACTGGCAAAGAAGGCGCCGCGCTAAGCGGCTACTTGGCGCTGTTTTTCTTCATCTTCTCCACAAATTTTTGCCGGCTGACAACGGCCCTGCCAACAGTGCCGCGGCCGATTTCCTGCACATCGTCACGGGCGGTGACGCGAACGGTATAGAAGCGGCCATCGAAGGATTCGAGCACGGCTTCGGCGCGAATTTTTGCGCTAATGCCGCTGGCCGCACGATGCTCAATGTTGATCGCCGTGCCGACGGTGATCTCGCCGGCTTCGCAAAAGGGCTGCAGGGCATGGAAGGCGGCGGTTTCCATGAGGCGAATCATGTCGGGCGTCGAATAAACAGGCGGCAGTTCGGGATGATGCGCAGTCAGCGTGTGCTGGAACTCGACAGTTTCTTCACAGGTCGCGCGGGCGCCGATGGGGATGGGTTGGGCCATAAGTCAGTCTGTTCGAATGGAATCTCTACTTTTTCAGAGGCAGTACCTGCCTCGTTGGAGGGTCTGGATCCTGCAGCGCTTCCGCAAGTTTCTTGCGATCGACGTGTTGCTGCTTCAGTTTCTTGTCGAGCCGCTTGCTATCTTCAAGAGTCATTTCTTTTTCAACCTGCTGTGCCAGCGGTTGAGCGGTTTTCTCGCCCGTGAGGTACGCTTTAGCAAGCCAGAGGTAGGCTTCGGCAGAATCCGACGGAACTCCTTCTGCTTTCCAATACATCTTGCCAAGCTCGAGCATGGCAGCGGGGTGACCACCATCAGCTGCTTTTCGATACCAAACGACAGCGTCCTTGAAATCTGGGGCGGAGCCTAATCCGTGCTGATTGATGTACCCGAGGCAATACTGCGCAGCGGCAGATTCCTTTGCGGCGTTGGCGCATAGCGTCCTTGCCTCTGAGTAGTCACGCTTCACACCCCTCCCATCAATATAGAGGGCGGCAAGCCGGACCATTGCTACAGAGCTATTTTCCGATACAGCCATCCGGTACCATTTGGCAGCTGCGGAATAGCTCTGTGGCAGATCAGAACCTTGTTCGTACATTTGAGCTATTTCCAAGTATGCCCTCTGTTTAGGGTGACCACTTAGCTCGCTTGTAGTACGTTGGACGGCTTCAATCGCGTTCGGACTTCCCGCATCCTCGGCAAGGAGAAACCAGTCGTATGCCGTGAAAATATTATCGGGGACACCGTCCCCGTTGTAATAAGAGGTTCCCAGATTGAACATGGCATTGGCGTTTCCCTGGTTCGCAGCCTTCTTGTACCAGGCGACGGCCTGGTCCTTGTTTTTTTCTACGCCCGCGCCAATGCGGTACATCGTTCCGAGACTGTTTTGAGCAACGGCATTGCCTTGATCGGCTGACTTCCGGTACCACTGCGCTGCCAAGGCGTCGTTTCGCGGTACTCCGGCTCCGTCTTGATACGCTTTTGCCAACGCGAGTTGTGAGGCGGCGTCCCCGGCTTCGGCTTTCGACTGAAGCTGAGACATGTCGACAGTTGAGAGACTGTTGTCCTGGATCTGCCCACCCGCAAGGTTTGGCGATTGCGCCAAGGAAAGGAAAAGAAGGATGCCGCTCAAATACATGGGGCAGAGTATAACGTCCCGGAGACGACTTAGCCACCGACCAATACGATCGGTAGCTTGAAAACCTGGATCGATTCCTGGCTACGCTACCGCCATCTTCGTCGTCCGTCTGGCTTCGATTCCATCCAGCGCATGCCACAGAGCTTTGGCAGCATTCTCGGCGGCAGCCAGAGCCTTCTCGGTCATTTCGGGGTGCGACTCCAGGCGCTTGGCCAGTTGCTTGCGCCAAACCTGCGAGTGGAAGACATCGGCGGTGGTGTGAAGTGTGAAGTATGCCGTGGTGCGATCGTCGGCGCCGTACATCTCCTGCAATCCGCGGGCTTTCTCTTTGGCAACGCGCGGCACCTGCGACTCATAGGCGTAGAAAGCTGCCAAGGCCTCTTCCGGTGAGCCGTCGCTGGCCACGCGATGGAAGAATGCGATGAGCTGCTTGATCGCGGGCAACGGCGTATGGCCATTCAGACTGCGGCGGGCTCCCATGCCTTCGGCAAAGTCCAGCCACAGCTCAGAATGGGCCGGTGAGGGCTGACCGAAAGCATCCTCTAAACCCTTTTCATCCGCCATGTTAGCGAGAATGGCGCGGCGCAGGTCGCCGTCGTCCAGGCGAATTCCCAGCTCGGCCAAGTAGGTCGGAAAGGATTCTACGTGGTGGTAGTAATCCTTGGCATACTCGCGGAGATCTTCGCGAGTCAGCTGGCCGTCTGCCCATGCTTTATAGAAGGGATGGCAGAGCAAGTCGTACTTGGCGATCCGCGCGTCGAGTTCTTTAAAAAATTCCGTGTGATCCATAAATGTCCTCCACCGCTTGAACAATATTACGGGGCGCGAAGCGGCGTGGCAACCGGAGTTTTGTTTTGGGAATTTCGGCGTGAACGGGGTGATTTTTTCGCGTGTCGCGAGTTCGGGCAAGAAATAATGTTGAGTGCGGTTCAAGAGCGTGATTTGCATAGGGTGCGTATGTGCCGGAGTGCTTGTCTGGGCCGCGACCACCCAACCACCTGAGATTCTGAGAATTGCTCCCACCAGCGGCCCGGAAGGTGCGAGGATCGAGGTCGTCGGACAAAATTTTCGGCAGGTCACGAGCGTTTCATTTGGCAGTTCGAGCGCGACGTTCAAGCTGATATCGGACGAAAGGCTGATCGCGATCGTGCCGCATCGCGCCGTGACTTCGCCAGTCGTAGTTTTCGGGGGACAAGCACGGGCGGAGAGTCCGTTCGCGTTTGTGGTAAGAAACGATCCGCGCGTGCCCGAAGAGGTCAGCTACAAAGCAGGGTACGTGAATACAATTCCGATCCCGGCGGGATTCAATTCAGTGTTGCTGTGGGGAATTGCGATCGCGGATACACGTGAAATTGGGTATGAAGCTGCGACGGTAGAAGTTGCGCGCACACAGTTGTCCTGCCGGGCGGATGGTAAAGAGATCGTACTCAACGACGACAGCGGAAGAGTTCGGGGAGGGTTGTACCGCCGCATCCCGTGGTTTGGCACCAACCAGCACGAGTCTATGCCGTTCGCTTATGACTCGCCGAATCGCGCAGTGGTCTTGCGAGTGGGCCAGCGGGCAGATAAAGTATGGCATTTCTGGAGCGATTCACCGAGAGCCTCGTTGCCTGCAGGAAGACTCGCTGGCTGCACGGTTAAGGCTTGGGTGAAAATTTCTGCCGGAGCATTGTTGCAGATGGGCATGGATTATTGGCGCAATCCCACAATCGAATATGGCGAAGGCGGCAATAATCACGAAGCCGGCGCCAGCAACTGGTACTTTTCCTCGGATCGCTGGCAAGAGGCCGTGTTCAGCGACATCGGCGGGCCACAGTTCTAATTTAAAAAAGCGCCACGGATTTACGCGGATCAGCACGGATAAATCTCTTGGGTTTACCCGTGGCGAGCCGCTAGAATCCGTGGCTTGTTCTTATGCCAGATCGAACAGCAGCACTTCGGCGTCTCGCACGCCTTTGAGGCTCAGCTTCGCTTCGTCGCTCACCGATGCGCCGTCGCCTTGGTTCAGCCGTTTGCCGTTCAGTTCGATTGAGCCTTTCGCCAGCTGCAGCCAGGCAAAGCGTCCCTTCGTCAAGTTATGAGTTACTTCTTCACCGGGCGCGAGGACCGTTACGTATAGTTTGGCATCCTGATGAATGGTCACAGAGCCGTCTTTGCCATCGGGGCTGGCGATGAGGCGCAATCTCCCCCTCTTCTCTTCATTGGGGAAAGCCTTCTGCTCGTAGCTGGGCTCGTGGCCAGGCTTATCGGGCCTGATCCAAATCTGCAGCAGATGCACCGGGTCCGTCGCCGAGGGATTCATCTCGCTGTGGCGAATGCCGCGGCCGGCGGTCATGCGCTGTCCGTCGCCGGGGCGGATGACCGAACCGGTGCCGAGGCTGTCCTTGTGCTCAAGCGCGCCATCGAGAACATAGGTAATGATTTCCATGTCGCGATGGGGATGAGTGGGGAAGCCTTCGGAGGGCGCGACCACATCCTCGTTGATCACGCGCAGCGAACGAAATCCCATGAAGCGGGCATCGTAGTATCGATCGAAAGAAAACGTGTGGCGGGTATTGAGCCAGCCATAGTCGCCGCCACCGCGCTGTTGACTGGGTCGAATGCTGATCATAGAAATTCCTCGTTATAACGACTATTTAGATGGCAGAGGGAGCGAAAGGATTCAAGCGGGGATTAAAGCAGGTTAAAGATTGCGCCTGCGGTGGCCGATGAAATCTGCAGGAGGCCCGCTTGGGGCGTATCTGGTGGTGGACACTTCTGTCGGTCCTTTCGCTGGGGTGCGGCGGCGGACATCCTGAGCCGGAAACTGTTGCCTTCCTCAATCAAACCCAGCATTCCGATAGCGATTTGTGGGCGATCTGGCACGCGGCTCAGCAAAACCTCAGCAATCAGATTGACCTCAATCCTCTGCAGCAGGAAGCGCCTGCGAAAGTGCTGCCGGGCGATCCGCGTGCACTGAATGTCCAGCCAAGTGAAATTGCCGTTGCGCCCGTGCTGGATGTTTCGTCGGCAGCATTGGCGGCGGCTACCGGAATGACGCGCTCGGACCCGACCGGGTTGATCGCCTGCCCACAACCCTGCAACGTCCGTTACGCGACGGCGTATTCGCGTTATCAGCCGGCAAGCACACAGTATGCGGCTTCGTGGGAGGCATCAGAGGCGAACTTTCGAGCCATTCTCGAATATGAGTTTGAAAATCAGATTCTGTTCGCGCTGGGATACGACATGCGATGGCGGTAAAAGCTTCGCCGCAGAGGGCACAGAGGTTCACGGAGGTCGTGAGTCAGATCCTACAGGTGAACGACTGACAGCGATCGAGAAGACCGTCGCTACTTTTTTTCCGCCTTCTTCGAAGACGACTCCGACTTCGGCTTGTCTTCTTTCTTGCTGGTTTCGGATTTGGTTCCTGAGTCGGAGCTCGCGGGCGCGCCCGATTTCTTAGCGTAATCGGTCACGTACCAGCCTGATCCTTTGAACTGCACCGCCGGCGCGGAGATGGTCTGCTCCACCGGACCGCCGCACTCCGGACACTTCTTGGGATGAGGGTCGGAGAATTTCTGGATACGCTCAAAGCGATGGTGACATTTCTTGCACTCGAACTCGTAAAGTGGCATGGACTCCTGAAGCGGCCGCGCTTGAGCAGCCTTGGTTCGATTTCTCGATTTCGATTCTAGGGTGGGGCGGCGTTTTACGTCAATTTCACGGACACGACCGCCGAAAACGCAGAGGCTTCGCAGAGATCGCAAGCGGCCAAATGTTAGACTCGCGTCGATGGAAAAGAACTCGGCAACGGATGGCGGACACAGTGCGCTCGCGCCGGGACTGTATCTGGTCGGAACGCCGATCGGAAACTTAGAGGACATCACGCTGCGCGCGGTGCGGGTCTTGAAAGAAGCGGATGTCATCGCCTGCGAGGACACGCGCCAGACGCAAAAATTGCTAAATCATTACGGGATCAAAACCCGCACGACCAGCTATCACGAGCACAATGAAATGACCCGCGCGCCGGAGTTGGTGCTGGAACTCGAGCAGGGAGCGAAAATCGCTTTGGTCAGCGATGCCGGCATGCCAGGAATCTCCGATCCAGGCTTTCGCCTGATCACACTGGCCATCCGGCATGGCGTGCCAGTGGTTCCGGTTCCGGGGGCTTCGGCGTTCCTCTCGGCTCTGGTGGCGAGCGGTTTGCCCACGGATGCATTCCGTTTCAGCGGATTTCTTCCGACAAAACGAGGCGCGCGGCGGGCCTTGCTGGAAAGCATTCGGCAATCGCCTCGCACTCAGGTCTTCTATGCAGCGCCGCACCGGGTCAGCGAGGCGCTGGAAGATGTGGTTGAGATTCTGGGAGCGGATCGTCATGTGGTGATCGCGCGCGAGGTGACGAAGCTGCACGAAGAATTTCTGCGTGGACAGGCGGTAGAGGTTCTGGAAAAGTTGAAGCGGCGTGGCGAGATCAAAGGCGAGATTACGTTGTTGATTGGAAAAGCCGAGGAAGCGCAGAAAGAAGTGGTGTCTGCGTCGGGGATTCGTCAACGGGTCGAAGAAGTAATGCGGGAGGAAAAAGTTGATGAGAAAACTGCGCTGAAGAAGGCGGCGAAGGAAAGAGGGATTTCGAAGAGCGAAGCCTATCGGGAGATGCAGAGAAGCAAGTGAGAGTTTTAAAAAGCAGATTCCTCGACTCGCTTTCGCCGCGTTCCGAGACTGCAAGCGGCTCGGAATGACAAGGGGTTTTGGATTAATCGCTAGAGCGGAGCAAGGTTATTTCCCTTCCAATTCGCGCTTCACGGTTTCGCTTACCAGTTTGCCATCGACGCGGACGCCAGCGCCGGCGAATCTCGCCATCACATTTTTCATGACCGCGCCCATGTCTTTCATGGTGGGAGAGCCCATTTCTGCGATGACGGCTTTGACTCCGGCGATGATCTGTTCGTCGCTGGCGGCTTTGGGCAGGTAGGCCTCGATAAGCACGATCTCGGCGGCTTCTTTGTCCGCCATTTCTTTTCTGCCGCCTTTCAGAAATTGATCGATTGAGTCCTTGCGCTGCTTGATCAGAGTGCTGAGGACCTGCTGCGACTCTTTGTCATCGAGGGGTGACATCTTCTCGATTTCGCGGTTCTTCAGCGCCGTTTTGACCATGCGCAAAGTAGACAGACGCTGCTCGTCGCGCGCCTTCATGGCGGCGGTGATGTCTTTCTGAATCTGCTCGATCATGCTCATGAGGGAATTATAGTCGGGTGGAAGACGAACCACAGAGGACACAGAGGTGCACGGAGGACCTGTCGAAACCACGAAGGGCACAAAGTACACGAAGGAAAGCGGAGGGACATGCTTTTGGGTTTGCCCCTGAGATGTCACAGCGCGGTGCGGTGCTTCCGGGTAAACTAGCGACATCTTTCTTCGAGGACTTATCCATGCTGCGCAAAAATCGGTTGTTCACACCTGGCCCTACGCCCCTTCTGCCCGCTGCACAGAATGCGATGGCGGCGTTTACCGCGCACCACCGCACAGCTGATTTCCGCGCGCTTTTTACTCGCGTGCTCAGCGACATGAAGGATTTCATCGGCACTCGGAATGATGTTCTGGTGCTGGCGTCTTCCGGCACCGGCGTGATGGAAGGCGCGGTTTCGAACCTGACTTCGCCCGGCGATCAGGTGCTGGTGATCACGGCCGGCAAGTTCGGAGAGCGTTGGCGCGATCTGGCGAAAGCCTTCGGCTGCGTGGTTGACGTGGTGAGCGCGCCCTACGGCGAGACGTTTTCTTTGGAGCAGGTTCGCAGCAAGCTGACTCCGGCGGTGCGTGCGGTTTACCTGCAGGCGACAGAGAGCTCGACCGGGGTGCGGCACAACGTAAAGGACGTCGCCGATCTGGTGCGCGGAAGCAATGCATTGGTGGTTGTCGACGCAATCACCGGTCTAGGCACGACCGAATTTGATGTGGACGGCTGGGGAATTGACGTGATTATCGGCGGATCGCAAAAGGCGCTCATGATTCCGCCGGGGCTTGCGTTTTGCGCTGTGAGTGAACGCGCGTGGAAGCGGATGGAAGAGACGAGGTCGCCGCGCTACTACTTCGACTTTCGCAAGGAACGAAAAGCTGCTGCCAAAGGCGAATCGGCGTTCACGCCAGCGACGTCGTTGTTTGCTGCACTGGGAGCGGCGCTGGATTTCGTGCGGCAGATGGGCGACGGCGATCTGGTGGCGGGTCGTGACGCCTTGATCGCCAATGCAGAACTGGCGGCGGAGATGACACGCGCCGGCGCGAAGGCGCTGGGTCTTGAACTGTTCGCATCGTCTTCACCGGCGGCGGCGCTGACTGCCATTCGATCTCCGCATGGGGTTGACTCCGGCGTCATGGTGAAGCAATTCCGCGAGGCTTTCAATGCCGTCGTAGCCAACGGTCAAGGCGAAATGAAAGGGCAGTTGTTCCGCATTGCACATCTTGGCTATTACGACTATCTGGACACGATCGGCATTCTGGCGGCACTCGAGCACGTGCTGGCTGCAGCGACGCAACACAGGATCGAGTACGGAGCAGCGGTTCGCGCCGCCCAGGAAGTCTATGCCACGGTCAATACGAAGGTAGAGGCGAGATGACGCTGGCCCGGGGGAGGAACTGGCCTGCTAATTCACCATAAAGGTGACCTTGTTGGAGTTCTGGTTGTTGGTGCGCACGTAAACCTGAACCTGCGCCGGGAAGGCAATCTGGGAAGCAGGAATGGTTGCCACAACCTCATTTGCGTTCACGAACATGGTGGCCTGCGCCATGTTTTGCCAATAGACCATCGAACTAGCGGAGAACCCAGTTCCATTGACGGTGAGCATGAATCCTTGTCCTCCGGCGGAAATAGACTGCGGAACCAGCTGCGCAATGTTTCCGCTCATCATGCCTGAGTTGTAACCGGAGCCGTAGCCGCACCCCAGCGTGACGACCGCGAATGCGGCCAGTAAAACAGCGATACTGAACTTCATAATTTCTCCAAGACGGTATTTTCGTTCACTGAAGAGAGTGTAGGCAGGCCGCGGTTAGCAGGTGTCAGGGAGCTGTCATATTCCTGTCAAACGATTGCGGGGGCGGTTTGCTGCTTAAGCAATTCCTTGATTCCTGCTACGGAAATTGTTGAATCGAAGAGAACGCCCTCGTGGATTGCAGGTGAAGAGTTTCGATCGCACGAAAAAATGCTCAACAGGCAGGGCAGGAACGGACTTCGCGGACAGTCTCTGGACTATTCCTCTAACCGCGTTGTCCGGACCACTAATTGAACCCCACTACACTTCGCTTTCATCATTTGCGTGGCAAGATTCAGAATTCGATCGACTGCGTCTGCGATTCCCGTGCCGCGTGCGTGAATGTTCGACACCAGATTTCTGTCCGCATCCGTCTGGCTGAAGCGTGGCCGATAAGCCAGGTACGCGGACAGACTTTCCGGCGTTGCCAGGCCAGGCCGCTCGCCGATCAAAAGCACAGCAACGCTCGGCATCAAAAGTTCCCCTATATGATTCAGGATTCCCACGCGACAATGGCGAATCATGAATGTCTGGCCAATCGTCCAGCCAAGCGCGGTAGCTCCATCGCACAGAGCCGGCAGCAACTTCGGTACTTGTGCCGCGACGGCGGTGACCGACAGCCCGTCTCCGATGGCAATCTGTAGGTCGTTTCCTGTCGAACATCGCTTCCTTAACTCGTCTCGAGACGGCTCGCTGAATGTCCGACCTAGATTGGGTTGTAAGAGATAGTCATCCTTAGTGCGTGCCTGGCTTGAAACTTCGAACAGTCCCCACTGCTTGATCAGGTCCTGGCCGAATTGCGTCTCCATATCCAGTTCGGTGCGGACGGCGTCGCGGGCTGCGGCATGGGCTTCTCGCAGATCGAGCTGAGTCGCTGTTCGATAACTGGCTCCCACCCGTCCCTGGAGTACCCTGGCAGGAGTGCGGGCTCGAACCTGTCGCTCAAGCTCTGGCCATTCACTGATGAGGTCTTGCGAACTCACGTAAGACTCCCGAGCGACGACTCCAATCCCTGCATGAGTTGTCGCCTTTTCGGCGCGTCCAAAAGAGCCGGTTCCTCTTCGCGATAGATGCCCGCGGCTTGCAGCCAGGTCAAGAACTCCGGCGCAGGACGAAGTTTGAAAAGTCTCCTCATCGCCAGCGCGTCATGATAGCTGGTCGATTGGTAGTTGAGCATGACATCGTCGGAGCAGGGGACACCCATAAAGTAGTTGCAGCCCGCCGCTGTGAGCAGCACCAGAAGGTTGTCCACCGAGTTTTGGTCGGCAGCGGCATGGTTCGTATAGCAGACATCGCAACCCATCGGCAGACCAAGAAGCTTGCCCATGAAGTGGTCCTCCAATCCGGCGCGAATGATCTGGCGTTCGTCGTGCAGGTATTCCGGCCCAATGAAGCCAACCACGCTGTTGACCAGGAAAGGATCGAAGGCGCGCGCCACGCCGTAGGCGCGTGCTTCCAAGGTTAGTTGGTCCACACCGTGATGTGCTTCCGCTGACAGCGCGCTGCCTTGGCCGGTTTCGAAATACATTACATTGGAGCCTTTCCAATCTGCGGACCGCGTACGATGATGTTCAAGCACCCGGTCACAACCTTCGCGCAACATTGCCAAGGTGACGCCAAAGCTTCGATTTGCCGTTTCCGTACCGGCGATGGATTGGAATAACAGATCGACCGGCGCCCCCTTTTCCAAGGCAGCGAGTTGCGTCGTGATGTGTGCAAGACAGCAGCTTTGTGTTGGAATGCCGTGGCTCTCGATCAGCCGGTTGATTGCGCTTAGGATAGCGGCGACGGTGGAAACCGAATCCGACGCGGGATTCACTCCAATTACCGCGTCGCCGCACCCGTAGAGGATGCCCTCGAAAGCCGAGAGCAGAATACCGACCACGTCGTCAGCCGGATGGTTGGGCTGCACGCGAATCCCCAGCACACCCGGCTCCCCCATCGTGTTGCGGCAGCGGGTAACATTTCGAATCTTGGCTGAAGCCAGGACCAGATCCTTGTTGCTCATGATCTTGGCTGCGGCTGCAGCCATTTCCGGCGTGATTCCCCACTTCAAGGCCTTTAGGTCGCTTTCTGAAGTGCTGTCGTCGAGAATAAATTCGCGAAACTCTCCCACGGTCATGCTCTTGACGGGGAGAAAGGCCTGCTCATCGAACGATTCCGTGATGAGACGGCTTACGTCGTCCTTATCAGGATCGATCAACGGCTGTTGCAGGATTTGCGCTAATGGAAGATCGGCGAGGCAGCGCTTTGCTTTGACTCGCTCGGTCTCCGAATGCGCCGCCAGTCCGGCCAACTGATCGCCGGATTTTTCCTCGTTCGCCTTGGCAAGAAGTTCTCGCAGATCCCCGGCCGGCATATCGCATCAGCGTACCACGCAGGTCGACGCAAACAACGGAATCTAAACTAGGCGTTGCTGATTGCAGTTTAGCTTTGTCATCTCCGGGCAAGCCTTCTTTTGCGCCGCGAGAACAACGAGCGTTGCGGGAACAATCGGATTGCCTCCCGTTCGGATTTTAGGCAAAGAGCAGGTTGTGCAGACCGGCTGGTGGGAAGTTCTCGAGTTCCGAGTCCTAAATTCTGCAGCCCCTCCTGAGACTTTTCATGCCCCTGCGTCGTAATTACCTATGAGCGGGAGCTATTGCCGATGACACCCTCTTTGACCTTGCTTCTGGTTGTCTTCCTGGTGCTGCGCGTTCTGGCCGGAGAGCATCCGGCCCAAACCCGTCCAAAGGAACGGCCAGCGAGCACGGTGGAGTTGCGGGCTTCTGGCTCGGCCTCTGGCAAGGCTTTATTGCGCCTCTCGTGTTCGTGGTCTCGCTGTTTCGGAGAGATCTCGGTATCTACGAGGTCCACAACAACGGCGCTTGGTACAACTCGGCTACCTGTTCGGTCTAGCCTGCTTCTTCGGCGGCAAAGGTAACCGGGCGCGGCGGACGGTGAAGTCTGGTAGCCCTGACCGAGGCGCGGGTCATTGAGTGAAATCGCCTGTGGCTGTTGAAAAACTCTTTCTCGCGAAACTCACGAAAATAAAATGCGTCACGATGCGCTATAAGCGATCTTCTCGAATTGCAAGACATTTTCCATCCCCGAAATTTTGGCCATTTTGGTTGAATAGGGACTTTTTCAACACCCACTCGCGATTACACTCAGAACCAACATTCGTGCAGGAATGCTTCCTACGCTACCTGTTCAATTGGCCAGCGGTCTCCCGATGCGTGCCTCAGTTTGTCCGCTATTCGTGGACGGAGGTAAAGCGGAATGTCGAGTTCACGTCCCAACCCAAACCGCACGTATCGGAAAAATAGAATCCGCGTTCGAGAAATCTTGATTTCATCCCACCTAATTAGCAAGGGCGGATGCCTGAAACGGAACAGCGGCATGATGGCAAGATACAGCCCTTCGTGATTGCAGCCTAACGTTAGGCAGTTGCCATACCCGGCAATCCACCTCATCTGGCCGCTTTGCCCCCGCCACTTCTCGCCAAGGAAGGGTGTCCTGAGCCGGAACCGTTTCGCTAATGTATTCCACCCGCCGATGTAGCTGATAACAGCGGAAACGAGTAGCCAGAGGGCTACCCCATAACACGGCGCGATAATCCAGAGCGCATTTTGATGTTGATCCAACCAGTTCTGCATTTTGTCTGCGCGTTGGCGGTCGGCCCTAACCAGCCATTCTATCGTTAGGTTCAGCGACCGGAGTTCAATTGGTGAAAAATCCCCATTTCACTTATCGACTCTGTAAAAGGCGAACGGAAGGCGCAAAGTTGCGAGAACGCCTGATAACAGCACTCATTCAATCGCCGTTGCGATTGCAATGTTCGCATACCGAATGTTGGCACGAGACGCCGCACAAAACTGCCGGTCGGCGTGCCGCGCTAGCTGCTCGGACATCCCCTGATTTCCGTCATGCCTTAGGGCGTAATTGCGAACAACACGCCACAGCCGGTCGAAAAGTCCGCACTGCAGCTCAGATCTCCACCTTGAGATGCCGTGCCGTATAGGTTCCCCTCGGCGTCCGTTGTTACACCACCGACGGGAGAAGATCCGTTAGCGCCATCGAATCTACCAATCATGCTGAGGCTATAGCCGCCGCCGTCTTTCGGAAACAATTTGAAAATCGTGCCACAACCATACCCGTTGAAGCATGACGGGTCACCGCCCCCCCACGTGGTTCCGTACAGCTCGCCTTTGCTTCCAATTGTCAGGCCTCCTCTTGGGCTTGCTCCTTTTGAGCCGTTTAAGCCGTTAAATGTGTACACGACGGTGTAATTCCATCCGCCAGATATTGGAGAAAGCTCGAAGATAACGCCACAGCCACTTGTCGGACAGGCAAAGGATCCGCCATAGAGGGTCTCACCATAAAGATTCCCTGCACTGTCGATGGTCAAACCGCTACTGGGCCCACCACCGTCAAGACCGAAGGTAAAGTCATGCAGGTCGCTCTCCGTCCATGTACCGTCTTGATTAGGCGTGAGTTCGAAAACTATTCCACACTGGCACTGAGCGCCACCGCCCACGAACTTTGTGCCGAAGAGATCGCCTGCGTCGTCGAATGTCAATCCGCCACTGGCGAATTCATTACTTCCATTCGGGAAACTATACAGAGTGGTTTCCGTCCATTGGCCATTGCTCAGCGCCAGTTTGAACACCACCCCGTTACAATATGGATTGCAGATTCCGCCGCCTTGTGTCGTACCGTAGAGGTTGCCGACCGAATCAAGAATCACTCCTGCAGCGGGCTGGCCACCATCCGACGCACCTCGAAACGAATACAGCGTACTTTCGGTCCAAGTGCCACCTTGATTCGGCGACAACCTGAAAACTGTACCGGATGAGTTCGCGCCACCCCCTGTTGCGGTACCGTAAATGCGGCCCATGGAATCGAGCGTCAAATTACCTTGTGGATACGCCCCGTCCGGCCCGTTGGTGAACTTGTAGATGAGGGTCTTTGTCCAACGCTGGGATTGGTTACGAGATAACATAAAAACGACCCCGCAGCCATTCGCATTCCCGCACTTGTTGTTCTCTCCCCCCAATGTCGTCGTCCCGTAGAGGTTGCCCGCTCCATCGGAAATCAAACCGGTATTGGGTTGTGCACCATCCGGTACACCTTTAAACTCGTACTCTTTCGCCGATTTGATAGCCCATGCAGCGGACACAAAAATTAGGCTTAGAACCGTAACAATTAGCGCTTTTCCCACCATAAACAATCTTTTTCCTTCCATGCTTCACCTCGACTTCAGGTCGCACTGTTTGCAAAACGCCGTGCCGATTCGAACGCATGCGATTGTACACGTCCGCTGGTGCTGCCGTTACAGGAGAAATGGAAGTCCCTAAGTGGCATCACCCTCGCCACAAATGCCGTAACATCGTGATTACGCTCATCGACTCTGCGCACCCGGTGTTGGAGGCACAATATTTGCGTGGCGAGCGACCTCCTGCCAAGTACCAGCACGTCTCATCCAAACAGCCGTAAAGCGGAGGTGCTCGGTCTTCCCTACATTCGGCATTTTTCCGCCCCACAACACCGTTTCGCTACCCGCTACAATCACCACGTCGCCGTAGACGCGGATGTATTCGATCTGTCGGTCGTAAGACGGAATGGCCAAGAAGCCAGACTCAACCATTCCAAGTACTTGCTGTTTCGTCACGAAGCGGTTGAGCGGATTAGTCACTACAAAATCGTCCGACCACAAACGCGCCATCGTTTTCGCGTCGTTACGCTCAAAAGCCTGCACCTCCTCGGCATTGAGCAGTCGCACCTCCTTCTCAATTTTGCTCTCGTTGCTTGCAGAGCCTTCCACGACTTGACACGCACCGTTTGGGGAAGCAACGAGAATTGTTGCGGCGAAAAGGGCCAGATGTGCGGCTAGAGTTTTCACTTTAGTACTCCTCCTAGGCGGTAAGGTCGTCCCCGCACGATTATGCAGGAATTTGTGGTTGCTCGGAAACCGTGGCAGTCCGAAGTTGGCGAAGAATCGCCATTACGCTCATCGACAGGTCAAAACGTGAAAACGCCTGGTTACGTCACTTGAGGCATGGCAACCTTCTACACATGGGGTTCCGATCCTTCATTAGACTTCGGAGTGTAGGGACCTTGTACACTCTTGAAAGCTTGGGAAACCCGGAGGGCGGAAAGCGCAGCGTTAAATGAGGTACGCATTTCGGTTGATTGCTCTAACTAGTACAACCATCTGCGGAATCCTATTTCTAGGGTACGTCTACGTGTTGCTGACAACCTACAACTATGCCCACCGCCGGTTTCCGCCTGCGATCTGTGATCATGTGGTGGTTCCGGCGATGCTTGTCGGTCTGGGTTTCTTTGTATCAGCGTTCCTATATGCCTTCGCTGCTCGCAAATCAAAGTGATGCATTACCGGCACACTCATCCTGCTGGCCATATTTTGTGATAAATCCGATAATGCTCATTGACCCCGCAAAAGGCGAACGGAAAGCGCACGCTTGCGAGATCGCCTGGTAACAAGAGTTCCTGCCATAAGAATCTTGAGTCAACCCTTCTCAATCTTCTCACACGCAATGTGACCTCTGTCACTGACACGGCAGGCTGTTTGCCGATAAAGAGTTGTGTGGGTCAGACCTCGTTTTTTTCTCCCGCGCGGGGACCGGCCGACTGGCTGATCTGATCTACGTAGGCTAACCGCAATCCTCGCAAGACTGGTGCTTGCCCACCGAGAGAGCCGAGGAGGAAATTAAATGACGGGAAGGAAAATCTTTGAATTGTCGAGTTATGGCTGTAAGACGGCTTGTGCTGTGATTTTTTTGTGTGTCGCAACGGCAATCGGCGCACATGCTCAAGTCTTTACAAAGCTAGCAGATCTTGGCGGTAGCAATGTCGGCACCGTCCCAATGTCGCCCCTTGTCCAAGGACGCGACGGGAACCTCTACGGCACAGCTAACGGCGGGGGCATTCTTGGCGCGGGTACGGTATTCAAGGTTACGCCGAAGGGCACGCTGACAACCCTGTACCGATTCTGCATCGCACCGAATTGCACCGATGGCGAAAGACCCTTTGGCGGTTTAGTTTTGGCTACAGACGGAAACTTCTATGGAACAACTGGCGGAGGCGGTACGGGCTCCGACTGTACGTTCTGTGGCACGGTGTTTAAGATCACCCCGGCGGGTGCGTTGACGACGTTATACAACTTCTGCAGCAAGCCTAATTGCGCGGACGGTGAATGGCCCTGGGCAGGCCTGATCCAGGTCGCTGGCGGCGATTTTTTCGGAACAACCGACCTCGGGGGTTCTCGCGGCATCAATGGCGATGGCACGGTCTTTAAAATTACATCAACGGGCACACTGACGACACTCTTGAACTTTGATAGCTTTAACGGCGCTGTCGGTGCCGATCCCCTGGCGCCCTTGGTCCAGGGTACAGACGGAAACTTCTACGGCACAACGGAGTCGGGCGGGACAAACGGCCTCGGCACGGTGTTCAAGATAACGGCGAGGGGTACCCCGAAGGCAGTGCACTCCTTTAAGGGGACGGACGGTGCTAGCCCCTATGCCGGATTGATTCAAGGCGCGGACGGGAATTTCTATGGAACAACCCGAGAATACGGCGATAACACTAATTGCGCATACGGTTGCGGCACAGTCTTCAGCATAACTCCGGGAGGAATACTGACAACGCTACACGCGTTTGAATATACCGACGGAGCCTACCCCTTCGCGGCACTAGTGCAGGCGACCGACGGGAACTTCTACGGAGTGACCTACGGAGGCGGTAATTCCCTCTGCGCAAATGGAGGTTTAAATGGCTGTGGGACCATATTTCAGATAACACCAGATGGCTTGCTGACTACGGTACACATCTTTGATGGTGCCGACGGCGCTAATCCATGGGGTGGTCTGGTTCAAGCTACGAACGGTGTCCTCTACGGAACAACATATTTAGGTGGCACCTACGATGTTGGGACGATCTTCAGTCTCGATATGGGCCTCAGTCCATTTGTAACCTTCGTCCGTGCCGCAGGCAAAGTCGGCCAGACCGGTGGCATTCTCGGGCAGGGATTCAAGGGAACGACTGACGTTTCTCTCAATGGCAACCGGGCAAATTTCACAGTTGTCTCTGACACCTACATCAGAGCCACTGTTCCAGCGGGAGCAACGACCGGCTACGTCACGGTGACCACCCCGACAGGCGTGTTGACAAGCAATGTGCCGTTCCACGTGATTCCGTAAGTCTCAAAACGGATGCCGTAGAGAGCGGTCGGAAACATCAATTATCGATAAATCGCCATTTCACTTATCGACTCTGTAAAAGGCGAACGGAAGGCGCAAAGTTGCGAGAACGCCTGATAGCGTCACCCGATCCGATGCGCTAAGCTCTTCAGTGATGATCGATATCGCGACACAGGAACAATTGGATTCCGCTCAGTATCTCTACTTGCGGGAACTGTCAGAGCCACACGACAATTCGCTGAAGCTTGTGGTTGAAGAGGCGGTCGTGAATCGCTCCGGATTCGTCAAAACCGATCCCAAACTCGAAGCCATCCTGAAAGGCGCCTCGCCCATCGAATCGGTGGGAGGCTGTAGAGCGTTCGAGCTTTACTGGGAGCATTACGTCGCGTATCTGGTCACCGAAGAATTGGTCGGGTCAAATGCTGGAACCGGATATGACGACGAGTGCTACACGGGCAAACTTCTGCGCGTCTACACCAAATCACATTTTTTGGATCACTTGGCACGGGACACTGGCGGCCATATCAAGCCTCTTCAGCACTACAAAGTCGTTTGCCTGAACCACCTTATCGACGTGGCCGCGTACGCGAATCCAGACGTTCGCCCTCTAGTACAAGAGTCGAAAATCTCATCCCGAACACATTAGCACTCATTGCCCTCAAACGGGCGAACAGACGGCGCAAGCTTGTGCAAACGCCTGATTTGTTCAATTGAGAGACACGGCCTTGACCGCCCGATTTGACGCGACGATACTTGTGCTCTTCTACTCAGTCGCTCTCCCCGAGGCTGCACCATGGACACGTGCTCAAGTGCGGTCCTCGAAGCTGGAGAACTAGACTGGATGCGCAAGAGCAATAACCAGCTCCACAATTTTTGGTTTGCTGGCCTTACCCACCCAAGTATGAACACGACGCCGCGGCGCAGGCGGCGTCGTGTTGCGGCCATGGGGCTGGGCTTGATTACGGTGTCAGCTGAAATCCGTGATAAACGTAGCCGCTTACCTCATTGTAATATCCCACAATCACCCCGTTGTTATTGATGCTGATGGGGAAAGTTCCTGTGGCCTCGGTCGTGCCGGCGCCCGGAGCGTTGAAGGTTCTTATGGCGCCGCGGGCGGAGACCCCGAATCCGTGATAAACCTCGTTCGGGTCAATGTAATATCCGGTAATCACCCCGTCGTTGTTGACGCTGAGGGCTTTAGTTCCTAGTTGGTAACCGTTCAGCGGGGATCTGCCCATGCCCGCGCCGGGCGCGTCGAGGGTCCTTATCGTGCCGCTGGCGGAGCGGACGAATCCGTGAAAGCCGTCGCTCGAGTCAACGTAGTATCCGGTGATCACACCTTTGTCGTTGATGCTGAGGGCGAAAGTGCCTTGGGGGTAGACGTTGTTATGGCTCTTGCCGGCGCCGGGCGCGTCGAAGGTCGTTATCGCGCCGCTGGCGGAGCGGACGAATCCGTGATAAACGGATTGGGGTGAGGGTTTGTCAGCATAGTATCCGGCGATCGCCCCGCCGGTGTTGATGCTGAAGGCCAAAGTCCCGGAGGCGCCTGGAGCATCGAAGTTGGTTATCGTGCCGCTGGCGGAGCGGACGAATCCGTGCTCGCCTTTGCCAGTGTAATGTCCGGCGATCACACCGGCCGTGTTGATGCTTTCGGGCAAGGTACCCTGTTGGATGTTCCTTCCGGCGTTGGGATCGTCGAAGCTCGTTATGGTACCGTCGGCGGAGCGAACGAATCCGTGATGAACGGCGTTTTCGTCACTCCAAAGCCCGGCGATCACCCCGGCGCTGTTGATGCTGTGGGCCGTAGTCCCGAAGGCATCCGAAACATCGAAGCTGGTTATCGTGCCGCCGGCGGTGCCAACGAATCCGTGATTAAAGCCGCTCGCATCAAGGTAATATCCGGTGATCGCCTCGCCGGTGTTGATGCTCAGGGGGAAAGCTGTGCCCGCGCCGGGCACGTTGAACTCGATGTAAGTCTGCGCCGACGCCGCCACGCTCAGGGCTGCCAGACACGTCAGCCCCAACAGCGCCATTCGCAATCCACGCACGCTCTGGCTGCTTCTGATACCGATTTTCCCTTCAATCGTCATGTTCATGAAGCCTCATCTTTCCTTGGGTTTGGTCTGATACGGGTCGGCTCGTTGCCCTGCCCATTCGCAGAACGCAGATACCCGCCATCCCTCAAGAAGTTTTAGTAGAAGCTTGCTTGGCGTTGTCACGAAATTGCAAATTTGTTGTCAAACAGATTTCCGACTTAACAGCGGCTCTTGCATGCAGCAATCTCTGTTGGATTCTGCGCTACTTGGAGATGGAAGGAGATACCGATTCTAGGCAACACGAGGCTTTGGGCGGATGTTCGGCCACTCAGAAGTTGGAAGTCTGGCTCCGACGCAGGCCGTTACAAATTAAACTTGCCTCGACAGGTGATGACACGGTGGAATGAAACATCCCGATAGCGCTCATTGACCAGTCAAAACGTGTAATCGCCTGGTTTCGTAAACTGACAATCGTGCCTTGACCTTACAGTTTCGACAGACGAGCAAGAAATTGGGTAGTGGCTCAATTTCAACTTCCAACTGAGCCACTACCTGAAATTTTCAATTACTCTGTCGCTGAAACTGGTTTCAGGTTGAAATCCGGACGAAGAGTCTTCGGATCGGGCCGCTTGGGAGGTTGCGGCTCCAGCCCCTTAGGCAGGCCGAAGGCATAGAGATGGTGGTCGTCCGAGCCTACATAAACCACCCCATTCACCACTGCAGGCGACGAAACTATGCCGCCTACGACGGGGTAGCCCCATAGCTTAGTGCCGGTGCGGGCGTTCAGCGCATACACGCCCTCATCTGTGCCGACATAAACCACCCCATTCGCCACCGCAGGCGAGGGCCAAACCAAGTTGCTAGTGGTGTAGCTCCACAGCTTGGCGCCGGTGCTGGCGTCTAGCGCGTATATGTTGTAGTCGGCGGAGGCGACATAGACCACCCCATTCGCTACCGCGGGCGATGACCATACATAGTCGCCAGTGGTGAAGCTCCACACCAGTGCTCCTGTGCTGGCGTCCAGTGCATATACGTTGTGGTCGAACGAGCCGACATACACCACCCCATTTTCCACGGCGGGCGAGGATTGCAGCCCGCCGCCTGTCTGGTAGCTCCACAGCAGGGCTCCAGTGCTTGCGTCTAGCGCGTACACGTTGCCATCGTTCGAGCCGAAATAGACCGCCCCATTCGCTACCGCGGGGGAAGAATGCACCAAACTGTCGGTAGGATAGCTCCACAGCTTGGCACCGGTGCTGGCGTCTAGCGCGTATACGTTGTCGTCGAACGAGCCGACATAAACCACTCCGTTCGCCACCGCGGGCGAGGACTGCACGCACCAGCCTGTGGGATAGGTCCACAGCAGAATGCCGGTATTGGCGTCCAGCGCATAGACGTTGTTGTCGTACGAGCCGACATACACCACCCCATGGGCCACGGCGGGCGAGGACCACACAGAATCCCCGGTGGGGTAACTCCACAACTTGGCGCCGGTGCGGACGTTCAGCGCATACACGTTGTAATCTTCCGAACCGACATACACCACCCCATTGGCCACTGCAGGTGAGGATGTCACAGAGTTGCCAGTGGTGTAACTCCCCCTCAGGCGAAGACCTCCAACACTCTTGACGCTCAGCACATTCTCATACGGATTCCAGCGCCTCATGTCTTTCGTCATGAATTCTGTCCAGTTGACGTGAACCTCGAAGATCTCTTGCTTCACGAGATGTCCCGAACGCTCCGCAGCTGTGACCCAATGAGAGCCGGGCACGGCAGACTTCGGCGCCTGGATCGCGATCTGGTTGAAGGCTCCGGCGGCATCAGCCACGGCGAGAGCTTGATCCTGGTTGTCGACGTAAATGTCGATCTGCGCGTAGGGCGTGAAGCCGCTACCTGAAACGCGCAGCGTGGTTGTGGGCGGGCCGTCCTTGGGTGATAGCGAAACTGCAGGCTGGCCGAAGCAGAATCCTGCCAGCAGTAAAATTGCGATGCCAATCAGACCGGCCTGCTTCCCGGTCCACGTCTTATGATCTCCCTTGCTCGTCATAAAATAGCCTCCGTTCGGTGCGAACTTCGATCTACGATTTCCCTGCCGGACTTGCCGAAGTCGTACTCCGACTTCTGGTCTGCTTTCCTTGCTGGTTTGAATTTTCGGATCGGCCCAAAAAAGCGATGACGAATGAACTGTGGGGTCGAAAAGAAAGCCTGCGATTTCCGAGCCGCCTCGATTTGGACTTGCTATTAGGGCAAACTTCGGAGCCTCAAGCTATAGCTACTCCGGGTGATTGCGCCCGTCAGCGACCGGCATCACGCTTCCTTGTGACTAGAAATGACAGGATCAAGTCTGGGATTTTCGTGGCAGGACACTCAATTGGTGAAAAATCGCGATAGCACTCGTCATGCTACTCGCATACGTGAACGTTGCTCTTTTGAAATTGGCTAGTTGACCGGGTAAAAGTAGGCCCGACAGACGGGGCACAATCCGTGGCTCACCTTCACGGACGATTCCGACCTCAGGTATTCCGGTACGAAGTCCCATTGCTCAGGGTTATCCAGTCGCCTG
>Ga0335081_10003458_pt1 | contig 24832 bp, 33 predicted proteins | sample Lox_Sample_35_FD_206713 | JGI IMG/M metagenome (GOLD analysis project Ga0335081, IMG submission 206713) | Soil microbial communities from Loxahatchee National Wildlife Refuge, Florida, United States - Lox_Sample_3.5 | ecosystem: Environmental > Terrestrial > Soil > Wetlands | place: USA...
GGCTCGGGCGCATTCGCCGTCGCCTCGCGTCTCACGATCTGCTGACTCTTGACGAACGAACGCTGCCTACTCCTCGTGAGCACCTGAGCTCTTCGTCGGTCGGCGGGATCGTCCTGGCGCCGGGGCACCCCTCAGCGAGCTACTCCCGCCCAAAAAACAGCACGGGGCAACCGAGGGGGCCCGCGAGTTGCGCGTGCTGACCGACACAGACCCGCGAGGACACGGAGTCTCGCCTACTTTCCTGGCAAGGGGTGGGGGCAATTTGGCCGCCACGCAGGGGGCATTTTGAACCGCCACTAGCACCCGTCCCATGTCCCCATCAGGATCACCTCGCTGGGGTTCGGGACACCGTCAGGGAACGTTTCCATGAGAGGCGTTGCCTGTCCCGAGGCGCCGTCCAGCACGAGAGAGCCCTCGCGGAAGAGGATCCAGAGACCCGCTTCGCCCGAGTCGGGCACTCCTGGCGTGTGGGGCTGGAAGCGGTGCTTGAGCGCGAGAGCGTTCAACGGCAAACAACTGGATTCGGGGTATCGCATGGCGTTCTCCAACCGGTCCGCTTCGATCCGCTTCCTTTCGCCGGAGCGCTCTTACAGCGTCAGCAAATAGGCGCTGAACAGGATGCCGACCACGAGATTCGTGCACCCAAAGTTCACGAAAATGCTACGCGGAAGCTGGAACCGACGATAGGCGATCAAGCTCGCGGCGAAAGCCCAGTACTTGAGGGCCATTCCAAACGGCAGGAAGGGCACGGCATACTCCGGGTGCAAGTAGAGGTAGACGTACATTGAGCCGAAGCAGAACGCGGTCCCGGCCGTGAAGAGCCGGTGAAGGGCATAGTCAGGCGGACGAAGCGCACCCACTCCCTGGACGAGCGGAAAGCTGGTTGGGAAGGTCACGACCATGGACGCGGCGAGGTTCAGACCGCCGACGTAGTTAAGTGCGGCGCCTACCAAGAGAACCCACTTCATAGCGACCCCTTTCCTCCGAGTACCCGACGGCCTGTTCGCTCGCTCAGGTTGAGATCTGCGGCCGGGTCAGACGATGTGCCGGGTGCTTCAGGCCAAGCGAGCGATACAGCCCCGCCGCCCAGCTTCGCATGGATGACGGGTTTAGGAATTCGCCCTCCTGCTCTTTGTTCGTGAGCGCAGTGACAATGCGCATATAGAGCCTCTCGTTGAGCGGCAACCTGCGTACGTTCATCCGCTCCTTGAAACAGGCGACCGACACGGGCTAGATGCCTGGCGTGAACCTCCTCCACTGGCGCTCGAAGCGACCAAGCGAGTGGGTCCGATTCATGACGGTGGCCCTGTTCGTTGGTATCGTGATCATTGCGAGGCCCGGATAGACGTAGAGCAAGGCTTCCGGAACGTTCTCCTCCGCGATCCGTACCACGTAGAGCATGCTGAAGAAGTACGCGACCTTCTTGCGCTCCAACTCGGCGCGATTCCGCCAGATGAATCTCTCCGCCCTGGACGTGAAGCCACCGAAGCGCATCGGGCTCCCGATGAGCACAGCGTCGTACTCCACCAGCGACGTGACGTCCGTCATCGGCGCGGTCACTACCTCGAACGCCTCCTGCAGGGCATCGCGGAGGATCTCGCCCATCGGCCGTGGAACCCGAGACCGTGTCGTAAACGATTGGCCAGCTTCTTCATCGTGCCCCCCCGCTTGTTCGAGGCTGCCCTCGTTCACGCGCGCTGCCGGGCTGATCGGGCCGGACGGCAAGCGAGCGCCACGCTGCATCCGCGAGCATCTCGATCACTTCCTCGGTATTCGTGCAGTCCCGGCCGGACAGGTAGTGGCGCGTGTGCTCCGTGTAAGGCCCCGCCACGAGCGCGATGTAGATGTCAGGAGGGAGCCGCCTCAGCCGGCCGGCCTCCATGTGCGTCGCGAACCACAGGGAGGCGCGCCGCAGGAACTCAGCGTTCAACTCCGCTAGCTTCCGTTCGGCGGCGGCTGTGAAGGCCGAGTGGCGCCTCTGGAAGAGGTAGCGCGCCCACGTCTCGTTGCTGCGAACCCACCTCAGGTGATGGCCGATCACGGCGCGAAGACCTCCCCTCGCGTCCGTCTCTCGCTCGAGGGCGGCGATCCATCCCGCCTGGTAGTCTGCGATGCCTTCGAGGAAGATCTCGGCCGCCAGGTGCTCCTTGCTCTCGAACTGGTGGTAGATGCTCCCCGTGCTCGCCTTTGCGCGCCGACGGATGTCCGCCATCGTCGTTTGGGAGAAGCCGATCTCAGCGAAGCACTCCAGCGCGGCGCAGAAGATCTCCCGGCGGCGCTCCGCTGTTCCCGGATGCAAACCTCTTCGCCGCATCCAGAGAAGTACATCCTAGAACTATATTCTAGTCAACTCGGAACAGAGCAGCCGACGCGTTTCGTTCTGGGAACGCAGAAGCTGCCGAGCACCTGGACGGGTGTCCTTGCCGCAATTGGCGGGGTCGCTACCCCAGGGCGTTCATGAAGGTCTTAGAAGGACACCCTATTGAGCAGTCCGAACCTGAGCAGCGCATCGGTACTTTTGGCCTCATGGTTCTGTCGCGTGTGCCTTTTCCCTTCCCCTGCGCGCTCTAAAGCGTTCAGGTACGTCTCGTCCTCACGGCGAAGACCGGTCAGCTAAGAGCTGTCCCGCAATTCGTTGCCGCGCGCGACGCTCCGCAGATTGTGGAACCGCCGGAAAGGAGTTGCCTCGTCGGCGGCACTCCCGGAGGACACGTGAGATCCCCTTGAAAAAAAACATTCATTACCTGCTAAAGTGTTCAGCATGTTGTAGCAGACTGGGGCGGCAAGACGCCCTGTCCGAGTAAAACTGCCGGTAGATGACGGCACACGCCACCTGGCGCCTCGGCGAAACGTCGGTAGGGCACTGTGCCCAACCTCGGATGAGACCGGCCCTGCGGCCGGACCACGTCGAAACGGGCATCGATGCGAAACGACCTGTCCTATTACGGGACAGCTCTTAGCGACACTGCGCGGAAAACCCGAGGGACAGGCGCTGGCGGAACCAGGCCTCGCGACGTTGCTGGAGCGCGGCGATGCTCGACGAACTACGCGCCACCTTCGGTCGCCTTCTCGAGCGCTGGGGCTGCGAGCGCGGAAAGTTCAATGGCGAGCCCGAGCACGCACCGACCACGTCCACCCGCTGCTGCGTTGTACCCATCTGGGAAGCCTTCGGTCTGGTGAACAATACCGTCTCGTCCCGCCTGCTCCGCCGCGACCATGGCAAGAAGCTGCGGCGGCATTTCCGCCGCCCGGTGCTCTGGAGCCGTGTCCTATTACGGGGAGCCTACGCAGGACGAGTCGTCTCTCGGTTTGCCGATTCCCCCTCTGTCAGCGGAGAGGACTTCTTGTTCACGTTAAGTGGTCTTGCGCGCGCCTACCGGCGCGTGGCGAACGTGTGTCCTCATGACGTCGGCTGCGTACTCCGGATTGCGAGTTTGTGCAGTTCATCCTCGTGGTTCTGGGAGTCCCGACATCCATCGGACGGCGGCCACGATACGAGCGCTCGAGGCGCCGCAACGAACCCGCCGAAGTTGCTCGGCAAGATGGAACGGTGGGGTCAGGTGCCACAACTCGAGCAGATCGAATGGGCCTGTCTGCTTGACTAATAGTCGATGGCCTTCGACGCGCTGTCCCTGGAACGCGCAGGTTGTCTGGGAGTACCGGCACCCGACCGCGGTCACAAGTTGGCCGCCCTTTGCTCGGGCGCGCTCATGGTAGGCTCGTGAGCCATGACCGAGATCCAAGGCATCGCGAGAATGAAGATCCACCCGGGCAAGCTCGGCGAGTTCAAGCAACTCGCCGCGAAGTGCATGGAGCTGGCGCGCACCAAGGACACGGGCACGCTGCGATACGACTTGTACTTCAACAGCAACGAGACCGAGTGCATCGTGCACGAGCTCTATCGCGACTCCGAATCGCTGCTCGCGCACGCGAAGAACCTCGGCGACACAATGACCGCGATCCTCGAGACGTGCACGGCCGTGGGGGAGATCCTGGGTAACCCGAGTCCGGCGCTGCGAAAGGCGCTCGAAGGCTCACCGGTGCAGATCTTCACGCCGTACCAGTCGATGTGATCACAGGGCTGGCTTGTACAGCCTCGGCGGCGCCATCGTCGATCTTGCCGTCGCCGTACGCGTACAGTTGATGCGGCCCTCGGCTTGTTCGCGACTCCCCCCTCGATGATGAGATTCCCCGACCGCTCGGCACAGCCGGAAACCATGAAGGCCGTCCACCGCCTTCTGCGGCATTCGCATGTGAGGGTACCGAGAGCTGAAGGCGCAGCGAAGCAGGGGAAGAGAGCGGCGCTGGAGCTGTGACGAACCACCAGTGGCAAGGCGGGCTCGCTCTGAGGTCACGGCGGGGGAAGATCTGGTTCTGGAGCGTCCCCTTCTCCAGGCACTGCAGCATGATCCTCTCGAATGTCGTCTCCGGATGGATGACCCTCTTCCCTCGCCGTTCCAGCCTGCATGCCCCCGTCCTACAGCTGAGAACGCACACGCCGCAGCCGAGGCAGACGGAGGCGTCGACCCTCGCGATTGCCTTCTTCTCCGCCCCGGGGCCATTCGAGGCGATAGAGATCGCATCGATGGGGCAGGCCTTGGCGCACTTTCCGCAACCATTGCACGACTCGTCGCTGATCTTCGCAATGTAGTTCGAGGTCACGATGGCGTTGGGGTAGCCGTGTTTCCTCACATCCAACAGTGGAAGGCAACAGCACTTGCAACAGTGGCAGACAAACTTGGCGTTCCGCTTGACGTTGTCCGCGTTGAGAACGAGCCCCATCTCTCGAGACTGGGCGAAGTTCTCCTCCATCTCTGCGCGGCTCACCTCGCGCGCGAGCTCGTGCCGGATCAAGAAGTCGGCTGCCTTCCCGAAGGCGGAGCATTTCTCCAGGGGAACCTGGCACGCCTTCTCTCCGATATGGAGCTTCTCGTGCCTGCAGGAGCAGAGCCCGATGGCGAATCGGTCCGCCTTTCCGATGAGCTCCGACGCTCTCTCGTGGTCGAGCACCTCCAGGTGCGCCACGGACAGGGTCTCCTCATGTGGCAGGGTTCGCATGACTTGGACCTGTGACCCTCCCCCGTAGTTCGCCGCCTGAAATGCGCCACCGGTCTCGAGGTAGTCGTGGAAGAGCCTGGCCCACCTCTTCGAATCCGCGCTCGACCCCACGCGCATCATGGTGAACTCGAAGATCCCAACCACCATGGGGGAGGGAACGTAGTGATAGGCCTCGCACAGCCAGAGATCGATGACGAGGCCCTTGGCAGTCAGGGAGTCCAGGACCTTGCGGACCGCAGCCTCCTCGAGGCCGGTGGCCGTTACCACCTGGTCGAGCGTGGAAAGACCACAGGGCATCCTCACCAAAACGTCCGCCTCTTTCTCGGAGTAGAGTTCCTTCAGGAGAGCGTACAGCGAGTCGTTCCACGGGAGCCGTGTCTCCAACCCGTCCAGCTTCCGCCCGAGTTTCCTGAACACGTCCTTGCCGACCAGATGTCCCATGGCGTGACCTTTCCTGTGCTACGTCGTGGTTGCTTCCAAATGCGCCATCAATCGATGCGCTCTGTACCGAACCCGTTGCTCTCGAATTTCGCACTGTGCCCAACCTCGGATGAGACCGGCCCTGCGGCCGGACCACGTCGAAACGGGCACCGATGCGAAACGACCTGTCCTATTACGGGACAGCTCTTAAGCCTGCACGCGAGCAGTGAAGCTCGGTTCTTCGCTCGCCATTGCCGAACCACCAACCAACCCGGCCAAAACCAGGACAATGGCACACGCCCTCAGCGCAGGAATGATACGCTTCCACGTCTCGATTTGGGTATCCATCTCCGTTCCTTTCCTTGGCGCCTGACCGCGAATGGCAGGCGTTCACTATTGCCCAGCTCCTTCAGGAGCTGGGCTCATTACAATTACGATCTCTGCGCTCGCGGCAGTCCTGAGAGCGAGCCGCCCGATACACCGTTAGTGAGAACAATCCCGGTTGTCACCGCCTTGTCGATGGCTCAAGCACCGGGTCCCTTTCGACGCGCGGCGAGGTGGCCTACGGCGTGCTCCAGACCGATGAGGTTCAGCTCGAACATCGGGAACAGCTGGCCAATGGCGCTGATGGTTTCGTTGTCCTTCCAGAAACAGCGGGGCACTGGGTTGAGCCAAGCAGCGTGGCGGAACGTGTGAGCGAGCTGCTTCAGACGCTCCAAGCTCGGCTGCCGCCGCGTCCCATCGTCCAGAACCATGCCGCCCCTCGCATCGAACAGTTCCTCAGGGGCCATGCTTGCGTCTCCGACGAAGATAAGCCTACTCTGCGGATCTCGCTTCATGAGGTGCTCGATGGTCTCCGGGCGATCGCGCCGAGCGGGATCGGCCCATACCCGATCCGGGATGGTGTTGTGGAAGTAGTAGATGCGCAATTCCCGGAACTGGGCTCGGGCGTAGTGGAAGAGCGCCTGGACCGTCCCCACGTAGGGGTCCATCGACCAGCCCCCGTTGTCGATGAGGAGGAGCACTTCGAGCCGATCGGTGAGCCGTCGATCGAAGGCTATTTCGATTTCCCCCGCGTTGTGCATCGTTCGATGGACGGTCTCGTCGACGTTGATGACATCCCTTGCCCCCGCTGGCACTAGGTGTCGCAGCCGCTTCAGCGCCTCCCCGATCTGACCGCGGGTCAGCGGCGCGGTCTGCGAGTAGTCCCGGTATCGCCGCTCCAGCGCGACCTTGGTGGCGGAGCGCCTGCGCGAGACACCGCCCACGCGCAGGCCACCCTGATGATCGCCGGAGTGGCCAACGGGGGAGGTTCCCCCGGTCCCGATCCATCGCGCACCACCGTGGTGGACGCCGTCCTGGTCCTTGAGCCGGTCCAGGAAGTAGCGGACGAGTTCCTCGCCGGTCATCCGGTGCAGCTGCTCCTCGCTCAGTCCCAGCATCTTGGCGTCCGGTTCCTTGAGCCACTTGTCGAGAAGAGAGCGTGCGGCCTCGTCGATCGCCACCTTCTCGCTCACCTGAGCTTCCAGCCCGGAGAATCTCTCGGCGAAGACCTGATCGTAGGCATCGAAGTCTCGCTCGCTCTTGATCAGCACGGCCCGCCCTACCGCGTACAGGTCGTCGAGTGAAGTCACGAGGCCAAGATGCAGAGCCTTGTTTAGGCGCAAGAAGCCGGTAGGGGTGACCGGTACCCCGCGCTCCCTCAGTGCAAAGAAGAAGGAATCGAACATGACGGTACCATCCGTTCAGGCGGCGCTCCGTGAGGAGGCCCGCTCCAGGTCGCTGCTCTTCTTGAAAAGCACTCCAAGATGCGGCAATGGCCCCTTTCGCAGCCCCTTGGCTTGGAAGCCTGGGTCGGTCCTGAGCGCGCGGATCCAGTTGACAAGCTCCCGCGTGGCGGGCTTCTTGTCGACCCCCTCCATGTCACGCAGGCGGAAGAACGCATGGAGGCAGGCCTGTGCAAGCTCTTCGTCGAGGTCAGGAAAGTGCACGGCAACAATGCGGCGCATCATCTCTTGGTCCGGAAAGGCGATGTGGTGGAAGTTGCAGCGACCCAGGAACGGGTCCGAGAGGTCCTTCTTGGCATTGGAAGTGATGATGACAATCGGTCGATGGCGCGCCTTGATGGTCCGATCGATCTCGAGAATGTCGAACTGCATCTGGTCGAGCACGTCCAACATGTCGTCCTGGAAGTCGGTGTCGGCCTTGTCGATCTCGTCGATGAGCAGCACCACCTTTTGCTCGGACGCGAAGGCCTGTCCGATCTTCCCCATCCGGATGTAGGCCCCGATGTCGCTCACGTCCCGTTTCGAGTCGCCGAACCGGCTGTCGTTGAGGCGCGTCAGTGTGTCGTACTGATAGAGCGCGTCAACCAGCTTCATGGTCGACTTCACGTTGAGGACGATGAGTGGCATCTTCAGGCTCTCTGCGGCGGCGTGCGCGAGAAGCGTCTTGCCGGTACCAGGCTCCCCCTTGAGCAAGAGCGGCATCTCGAGCGCGACGGAAACGTCGACGATCTTGGCCAGCTCTGGGTCTAGTACATACCGGGTGGAACCAGTGAACCGCTCGATGGTCGGATTCGTCATGGTTTACTCCTCGTGGGCTTTGGGGTTTTCGGCAAGCTTTCACTCACCGCCAGGTGATTTGTGCCGGCCTGCGAGCCGGCATGCGGACGTGCTGAAACTCCGGATAACCTACAATTGCTCCACCACACATGCGGCAACCCGATGGGAGCTCCAGCGCTGAATGAACCCAGGGAGAGCTGTTCGCAGCTTGCTGGAGGAACCCTGCCCAGCAGGTGCCTAGGCCGAAAGATGGCGCCGCCAGCTCCAGGGTGGCGACCGCGATGGCCGCCGAGAGATTCACCGCAGGATCGTCGACGGCACCGCAAGCGACGATGAGGTGCGGGGCATTGCGCAGGATAGGATCGAGTCCCATGTCCCATGCCCTCAGCATGCCCTTCACTCCGGGCACGTTTTCGAGCCCGCGAAGCCAGTCCACCACCACCGCGGAAACCCGCTGGAGCTCCGCGGGGTCCAGGAGGACCAGCCAGCGAACGGACTGGGTATTCATGCCGGTCGGCGCGTAGCGGACGATGTCGAGCAGGCGCGAGAGCGTGGTCCGGTCGACCGGGTCGGATCGAAATCGCCTGCAGGACCTTCGCCCCTTGATGAGCTGCTCCATTCGCTCCGGGGTAGATCGCCAGTCGGGAGCGAGAGGCGCGCAGTCATCGGGCGTCATCCGGCAGTGGCTGAGCGCACGGACTGGGCAGACGGCAACGCAATGGCCGCAGGTGATGCACCCCTTCTCGATCTTCTGAACAGTCGTCGGGAAACCGTCTTCCTGGACGATGATCCCCACTGGACAGGCTCTCGCACAGAGCCCGCATTGCGAACACGTCTGCTTGTCGACCGCGATCAAGGCCATACCGCCTCCAGGTTGGTCTCCCCGTTGCGTCCGGCTAACGTCGGGGTCAGTAGCCGTTCTTCACGAGAGGAGAGCATGGCCTGTTCCAATGCAATTCCACGTCTCCTCGCGTGGTTACCGCGACGCTCGCAACGGGCCGCTAACAACGGGCTGTGATTTGCCATACGCTGTGACGCAACCGGGGGGCACCAGCGACAGGATGAGTCCACGCGCCGACTCGAGAAGCATCCTCGCGGCGGCCCCCCATCGCCCAGTGGAGCCTGGCGCACTCGGTCGCGATCTGGCGTTGCCGGCGAAACGCAAAGGACGACTTCGATGGCGAGCGCATTCCTGAAAGGCTTGGGTACTTCTTCAACCAACCCAGGCGTGCGCGCCACACGCCCCGTTCGGGCACCCTTGCGCTCTCGGTGCGCGCGCACTATTTAACGATTACGTTAATTAACAATCCAGTGATGCACCCTCGCTGTAAACACAGGGGTGGACGGCCCATGAGGATCGATCACCTGTCCGCTACCTTCGCCGCTCTGGCCGATCCGACTCGCCGCGCCATCCTGGCACGCCTGGCCGAAGGCCAGGCCAACCCGAGCGAGTTGGCGCGGCCATTCACGGTCAGCCAGCCGGCTATTTCCCGGCACCTCAAGGTTCTGGAGCGCGCCGGGCTCATTTCGCGCGGGCGAGAGGCGCAGTCGCGCCCCTGCCGCATCGAGGTGACCCGCCTGCGCGAGGCGACGCGGTGGATGGAGCGCTACCGTGCCTTCTGGGAGGGGAGCTTCGACCGCCTGGATCGTTACCTGGCGGAGCAGACAAGAGAGGAGAGCCGCTGTGAACGCAAACGCTGATTCCATCGCACCGCAGGCGCCCAACGAGATCCTGACCAGCCGCGTTTTCGACGCCCCGCGGGAGCGGGCCTTCGAGGCATGGACCCGCCCCGAGCACCTCGAGCGGTGGTGGGGACCACGCGGCTTCACTACCACTACCCATGCCTTCGACTTCCGCGTGGGAGGGCAATGGCGGCTCACCATGCACGGGCCGGACGGCACCGCCTATCCAAATCGCGTCGTGTACGAGGACATCGTTCCCGGCGAGCGGATAGTCTGGACGCACCACGGCGGCCTGGAGGGCGTGCCCGCACAGTTCCGCGCCACCGTCACCTTTGCATCCCGGGACGGGCGAACCGAGGTGACGCTGCGCCAGGTGTTCCACACTGCTGCCGAGCGCGACACGGTGGTCGAGCGCTACGGCGCGGCCAGCGGCGCCGAGGAGACGCTCGCCCGCCTCGGCGAGCGCGTGGCCGATATCGCTCGCGGCGTGCCCGACCTGCGCATGACCCGGGTTTTCGACTTTCCGCCGGAGCGCGTCTTCGCTGCCTGGAGTGCGGCGGAGCGCGTGGCGCGCTGGTTTACCCCGGCGCCGCTCACCACCTCGCGCTGTGAGGTCGACCTGCGGCCGGGCGGCGCCTTCCGGGTGACCATGCGAATGCCGGACGGAAGCGAGCACCCCATGGACGCCCAGTTCACCGATGTGATCCCCGGGGTGCGCATCGCCTTCACGGCGCGCGTGGCCGGCGACCTCGACATTCTCACCACTGTGACATTCGCCGACGAGGGAGGGAAGACGCGGCTTACCGCGCTCCAGACGTACTCGCACATCTCGGACGCGACGAAAGGCGCTCACGCCGGGTGGGCGCAGACGCTCGACCAGCTCGAGGTCGAGATCCGTCGGGCACCGTGAGGGGAGCTCCCTGCGGTACCGGAACCTCTCTGCCCGGGGTGGCCGGCTCCCGTTTCACAGCGAGCTGCGCGCGCGCCGGCGAGAGCTGACTCGCAAGCAACGGGGCTCGCGCACCCAGGCCAAGGCTCGTCAGCGCGTCGCTGCCCCGTACGAGAAGATCGCCAATCGCCGCCGCGACTTCTTGCGCAAGACCACCGCCGCCTGGTGATCCTGCTCGCACTCATCGCCACCGAGATCCTCGCGGTGAAGCACGTGACGACCGAGGGCGATGCCCGGAACAAAGCCCACACCGTCAGATGCGCCACGTCCCCTGCGCTGTTCCTCCAGATGCTGCGAGCCAAAGCGCAAGAGGCGGGGCTCGCCTGGCTCCCCACTCGCACCGTGAAGCCATCCCAGACCTGCTCGACCTGCGGACGGCAGGAGCGAACACCTCTGGCGCAGCGAGTCCATCGCTGCGCCTGCGGGACGGTGCTCGGCCGGGACGAGAACGCGGCCCGGGTGATGCTGAACTGTGCGCTCAGCGCCTGGCCGGGAGCCGGCCAGGTGTGGAGGGACCGCAGAAGCGGTCCTGTCGAAGCAAACTTCACCTGGAACTCCTGCTCAGGTGGAGAGTTCATGAGCTCTGGGACCCACTCGCCCTATGCCGGAGGACCTTCGTGACCCTTACCGAGCAGCGCCTCGTCTCTGTGGCGCTCATCGAACGCGGAATCCTTATCGTGCGCGGGCACAGGGTGATGCTCGATGAGTACCTGGCGTCCCTGTATGGCGTTGAAGTGAAGGTGCTCAACCAAGCGGTGAAGCGCAACGTCGAGCGCTTCCCCGCCGACTTCATGTTCCAGCTCACGGCCGAGGAGGCTCAGAACTTGAGGTCACAAACTGTGACCTCAAGTTCTTGGGGCGGTCGACGGTACCTGCCCTTGGCCTTCACCGAACAAGGCGTCGCCATGTTGTCGAGCGTTCTTCGCAGCGAGCGTGCAGTCAGGGTGAACATCGAGATCATGCGAGCATTCGTGCGCCTGCGCCAGGTACTCCAGAGTAATGCCGCCCTCGCACAGAAGCTCGCAGCCTTGGAGAGGAAGTACGACGCTCAGTTCAAGGTCGTCTTCGACGCGATCCGTGAGCTCATGGAGCCGCCCGCGAAGGCCCAGCGACGCATCGGCTTTCGAGGAGGGCGGTGACGCCCGTGCGACCCGCAAACTCGCCGCCGCCTACCCGCGTCTCGTCCGCCGCTGAGGACCGGGATGCGGCTCGCTGCGATCGAGCGACCGGCGCGAGAGAGGGACGCGAGAGGGCGACACGAGCGCGCGATGGTTCGGACAAGCGCAACACGCTGGACATGCTCAACAGCCCGGCGGCCGAGGTCGTTCTCGCGGCATCATCCATCACCCGCGATGCAGCGCGGCGTGTGCTCTTTGGCGAACTCCAGGACCAATAGGAGCGTCGACGTGCTCGGGTGCAGTGGGCCAAACAGGAGTCCACCGGTCGCCGCTCGCCACATCATCGCTCGAGGCAATCGGGCCCAGTGACCGCGAACGCGTTGCGTTTTGGCGCTCCAGGGTCTCTGCCCCCTCCCCTGCCGCGCGGGCTATGGCAGCGCTCCCTCAGCTTCCCGTAACTCCATGAGCATCTCGCCGGCGATGCCTCGAGCCTCCTGCTCAAGCGCCCTCAAGCGCCTCGCCAATCTGTCGTCTACCGGATAGCGCTCAAGTACTTCGAGCAGCTTCTCGGCGGAGAGGTACGCCGCACACCCAATGCACTCCAGACGCTGCAGCTCATCCTGGCGCATGGCCCATCTCCTATGGTCCCGGGACCTTCGAGCCCTTCTTAATCCACTCGCGCAGCACGCGCCGGAGAACGAGCGAGGCATCCGGCTTGGAGTGACCTTCACGTTCCTTCAGGAGCTCGGCTGCGTTGATGAGCGCCGCATGAATTCCGACAGTGATCCGAAACGTGGTGACGTAAACCGAGTCTGTGCTTTCGCTCGGATGGCGCTTCGATCCTCTCGCACTGGGCTTGGAACCACTCACCACCATCTCTTTGCCGGACTTGGATACCCCAGGCTTGAGATTTCTTGTCGCCATTCGCTACCTCCACAAAACGCACGTGACGCGTACTAAGTACCTAGCACGTACAATATATATATGCGTCACATCTATGGCACCTCCAAATTTCTGCGCTCTCTTCGCGTTGTAACGCGATTCCCCCACCCAAGCCGCTCAGCCCCGCCAGCCGACCGGCAAGAACCAACTTGGGATCCGGATATGGCAAAGGCATACGACCGCCGACCTTCCGGATCCTCTCCCCCGCGAGGGGTCAGAGCTCGTCTCATTGATGTTTCGCCGCGAGATTCGGCCGTTGCGCACCCTCCAACGGACTGGTTGTTCTCGATAGCATACGTAGGTATTGAGTAGGTGATTCAGGTCTTAATACGTATCTAGATTCATATGCCGTACCAGTATCGGGGGTCCGGGAACCGGCCAAGTAGCAGCCAACCGGTACGGCGCGCGGGGCTCCCCCAGGACAAGCGCCACTTCCAGATCCGACATGCCGCCAGTGCGCCACTGTTGTGCGGTTGCGTCGCCTCGTTCCTGCGCATTGACCCGGCGTTCCTGGCAACGAGCGAAACGCGGTGGGACCAGCCTGCTCGGATCCGCCAGCACTTCGGGTACCGTCACTTCACCGAACGGGCCGCATCCTTCCGTCTGCTGTGGCGGCTCTACACGTGGGCGTGAGTCACGAGCCCAGAGCCCGTCGACGCTCTTCGACTTCGCCACCGCCTACCCTCAGACCATGCTGCTTGCTCCCCGGGAGGTCGGTCGTGACGCTTCGCCGCGACTGCAACATCAGTTCCGCGCCACCACAAACCAAGATCGCGAAGTCGAGGCGATCACCGCCCTCCATCTCCCTCGTCTTCTCGAAGCGCCAAAATGGAAAATGGAAGGCAGGGCTCAACAGCTTCCACGACGAGGACAGGAGTGAGCTGCTTCACGGCGATACGGTTCGGCGTTGGCATGACACCCTTCACTGCGCTACGATTCCACGCCGTTTGGCCCAAACGAAGACTACAGTGCCAAGACTGCTTCGAAACCGTCAGGATGCCCGCCTTCTTCACGACCTCCGGGGGGTCGGGAAGGCAACCCTCACCGACCTTGCGCTACTCGACATTCACGACGTCGCGGCCCTCGCGCAGCAGGACCCCGTCCTCCTCTACGAACGCCTCTGCGCCAGAACGGGAGTGCGCCAGGATCCCTGCGTCCTCGATGTCTTCTCCTGCGCGGTCGCGCAGGCGCGGAACCCTGAGCTGCCCCTGGCGCAGCGAGACTGGTGGTGGTGGTCCCGCATACGCAAGGCGACACGGCGATGACGAAATGCACGGACCCGCGGCCGATCTCAGGGGGGTACAGGAATGGAACCAAGGGAGCAGGCGCGTGTGGCGATCGAGGAGATGGTGCATCGCGAGACCAGAGCCTGGGATCAGCAAGACGCCACTGCCCTCGTTGAACTCTGCCACGCGGACATGGTTTGGCCTTGGCCACCCACGGATCGGGACCATGATCCCGCGACGTGGGTCTTCGTCATGGGGCGCTTCGATCGGGATCGTTGGACGCGAAGCTGGCAGCAGCTCTTCGCAACCCATCACCTCGTCCACAACCACCGCGAGATCTGCAAGGTCGTCGTCACGAACGAAGCCGACGGCGGCTTCGCGGTCGTAGACATCGACACGCTCTGGCGCGACGGGCAAGGCCGAAAGAACCACTGGTGTGGGCGCGTGTGCAAGGTCTACACGCGGATGCGCGATGGTCAGTGGAAGCTGATCATGCACACCGGCGTCCTTGCGTACTAAGAGCTGTCCCGTAATAGGACGGGTCGGTTCGCATCGGTGCCCGGTTCGGCGTGGTCCGGCCGCAATGGCCGGTCTCATCCGAGGTTGCGCACAGTGCCCTACCGACGTTTCGCCGAGCCGCCAGGTGGCGTGTGCCGTTTTCTACCGACAGTTTTACTCGGACAGGACGTCTTGCCGCCCCAGTCTGCACAACGTACTGAACACGTTAGCAGGTAATGAATACTTTGACAAGGGGATCCAACATTCTCCGGGATTACCGCCGACGCGGGTGCTCCTTCCCGGTGGTTCCACCATCTGCGAATCGTCGCGCGCAGCTATGAATTACGCGGAGACCCACGACGCGGTCGTCCTCGCGATGCTAAAAGTTCCTTCCACGCTATCAGCTCGTCCAGGAGCTCAAGAGGCGCACGTGAGGCAATCCCCGCGCGGTCTCGACCGTCTCCTTGTTACTCCTGCCCTGGTTCCGCAAATGCGCGTGCAGGTCGATGAAGCCGGGACGACCCACTTGCCCCGTGCATCGATGGGCTCAAATCCCGCGACCCCAGGTCTACTACTCGCTGAAGAAGCCCCAGTCGCTGCGCTCGGTGCGAAGCTCCGCTGAAACCGGCGCCGGGGGGGGGGGACGCTCTCTGCCGCTCGCTTCGAGAGCGAGGGCTGGGCCTCTCAACAAGCCCCGGCCGCCGCGCCTTCCTCGACGCCGAGATCGCGCGCGAACGGGGCGATAGAGCCTCGGGAGGCGTTCGACACAGCACCCTCCCCTTCCCACGCAATCCTTGAAGCGTTCGACTCCCTGGCCTACCCTCCATCACCAGCTCGCCAGAGGAGGTGACAACACGGAACGGTAAAATTGGAACTGGGAGGATGCAGAGATGCGGTGGCGTGATCTCCTCGGTGAGAATTTGTCTGTCTCGCGCAAGAACTTGGAGATGTACCTCGCCCACTTGAATAAGCGAAGCAAGACCGCCTCTCGTCTACCGATAAGTTCCTGAAGCTGGTCTACGACGACAGCTACGAGGGCCTCCTCGCCAAGGCGGGCGCAAGTTCGACGTTCCCCTCGATCTTGTCCACCAGTCCACCGACCGAGAAAGCACCAATTGCGATCTACTGGACGACTACGCCGTGTGGTTCGTCAACAAGTGAACCTCCGGTTGGTTGGCGATATGGGGGGTCGCGCCGAAGGACAGCATCCACACTTCAAAACCGGCGGGCGAGCTGATGGCTGGCGAGGATGGCGATCCGAGTGGAAGCGACAGGCGACCTTGGGTTCGCAAGGGGGCTACCGGCAGGACACTTTGACCCCTTGGAACGATACTCGGATGTCAGTTGCGCTGGTGTCGGTATGAATGCCGCTCGGACCCCAGATGGAGCGAAAAGCATGCCCGGATACCGGCGAACGCGCGCTACCACACCCATGCTGGTAGACGTCCTTGGTGCGGTCTCCCTTTCGTTCGTTGCTCTGCTTGTGCTCGTCGTTCGCGGTGAACGGTCGTTTCTCGCGTGGGCCGTGTTGGCTGGAGCGGTGTACGATTGGTGGATGGTTGCCGTCCGCGCGTTGAGAGAGCGCAAGGGCGACCCGAACAGGTCCAGGCCACCAACCGGGTAGGCGGTCTCCCTCGCTCGCTGTCGCAGCAACCAGGTGCCGGATCAGAGCGCCTTGCGGTACATGAAAGCCGTCTCCTCGTAGTTCAGGGCGTCGAAGAAGGGCCAGCTCTCACGCGTGGCGAGGGCGACCATCCTCGAGCCGCGGGCGCGAGCCCACTCCTCAAAGGCGGTCAAGAGCTGGCGCCCAACCCCTTTGCGCCGCCACACGGAGCGGACCATGACCTCCTCGATCCAGGCCACCCTCCCGCTGGCGGCAAGGGTGAAGCGGTCGAAGCCCAGGCAGTAGCCGATCACGCCCGTTTCGCTCTCGGCGACGGCCAGCCAGGCGGAGGGGTCGCACAGGATGCTGTTGAGCGCGAGGCCGAACGCTCCCCGGCTCCGCCGCGCGGAAGCGGCGAAAGAATGAGTCAGATCGAAGAGATATTCACTATCGGTTGTTCTAGCGCTCCGCACGATCAGGCGCGGCAAGGGCCGGGGAGAGACGCGGTCGAGATTCATGGCGGCTCCCCGGCTACCCGAAGATCTCGGTGCGCGTCAGGGAGTAGACGTACGCGCCTTCGATGGAGGCGAAGGCGCAGTAGGAGACGAAGAATGCAAGGACGAAGGCCATGAGGTTGCTCCCTGCGTGGACCACCGCGAACGTCGCCGCGGCCACGACCAGGATGCGCGCCACGAAGGTCACGCCGACGACGCCAAGCGCCGCTCGGACCTTGCGGGCGCGGCCCAGATTGCGGCGGGCGCCCTGCCGCATAAGGATGAGGGAAATGAGCGCGGTGGCACTGGAAGTCGCCGCGCCGACGAGCGCGCCGTTGCGGTACGTACCGGTGGCGAGTGCAGCGCTGACGAAGGCGATGGCCAGCGCCGTGGCAACCATGAGGTGCTTCATCGGGGTCTTCCTTCTGCTGAGGCCGCATGCCGGCCTGATTGTGGGCTCAGGGTACCGGCAGCAGATGGTCCCGAGAAGCAACAGCGCTGTCACCTTGCCGACGGGAAGTGCGGCGAGCCCCGAAGTCGCGCGACCCAGCTGCGGCAAAACGGGCTCGACCTCCTGCGATCGTCGAGGGTTGAGCCGCTGAGCGGACCCGATTCGGTGGCCCTGGGTCCGACGCGCATACGCTATTTTGCGTAGACCACAATTTATGGACTCTTCCGGTGTGACATTGACTCACCGCGTCTCTGCCGAGCTGCACCGGCAAGCTGCGTCACGGTCCGTTTACGTGATTCCGGTACACAACCGCGCGGAAGACCGGGTCCTCGCGTTCAGTTTTCGGACGATTGTGAAGAGCTGGCGCTCGACGCCCTTGCGCCGCCGCGGAGCGCACCATGCCACCCTCCCACTGGCGGGAACGAAGACGGCAAGGATGAAGCCATGAGGTTGCTCCCTGCGTGGGCCACCGCGAACGTCACCGCAGCCATGACCAGGATGCCCGCCACAAAGGTCACGCCGGTGACGCAAAGCGTCGCCCCGACCTTGCGCGGCTCAGGTTGCGGCGGACGCCATGCGACCGAGCACGGTGGCGCTGGAGACCACCGCGGATGAGACCGGCCCATGCGGCCGGACCACGGCGAACGGGCACCGATGCGAAACGACCTGTGGGACAGCTCTTGGCAAACATGAGTCGCTTCATCGGAGTCCTTCGTTCTGCTGACCGCATACCGGCCTGATTTGGCGAGCCGCGGCAGACGGCACGACTTCCTGCAATCGTCGAGGGTTGAGCCTCTGAGCGCCCGATTCGGTGTCCCTGGGTCCGACGCGCATACGCTATTTTGCGTAGACCACAAATCATGGACTCTTCCGGTGTGACATTGACTCACCGCGTCGTTGCGGCATTCACGATAGGGCTCATATTCGCCGTTCACAAGAAATGGGATGATGCAATTCTGACTGTAGCCATATGCACGCCATGCAAGACCTCCTTGCCATGATGCTCTTCCTGCACCGGCACATTCCTTCACCATCACATCGTCGATCGTCACGTGCGATGGATCGGCTCGTAGCCGCTCAGCAATCTTGTCGACCGTCTTCCCGACGACGGGTCCAACCAGGGAGAGGTCGAGCACCGAATTCCCGTCCAGATGAACAGTCTCTTGAGCAGGCAGTTTGGCCGAGGATACCCTGGACGGTACTGCCTGTTGCGAAGCTGACGCCCTCCGGAAAGACCATTAGTGAAATTTGTCGCCCCCATACGGTTCACGTTTTCAGAATGAATCGCTCACGACGTTTGACCAGGGCGGCAAGACGCCCCGTCCGAGCCAGCCGCGCCAACCCATCAGTAGCTGGGATGATGGCTTCGGTGAAGAGTCGACCACGTCGGCACGGGCGCGGATTCGAACCGATCCGTCATCATTGTCATTGCGGGACAGCGCATTGGGGGGCGACCGGCGCGAGGCGGCGCCATCGCTCATCAGTGAACCGGAGTCCCCTGCCTCTCTGTTGCTTCCGGAGCACCAGCGCCCCTCCTCCGCTGGGCTGTGGCCGTTCGGGTGGCAGCACCGTGGACACGACAAGGCACGCCCCCTCTGCCCTGACCGGCGAGAAAGGTGGTCAGGTGCGCGAAACGTCAAGGCGCGAATCCGATTGCTGCCGTTCCTGGCTCGGGCGTGTCTGTTACCTCGCTATGTCTCACGAACCGTCGACTATGAGCAGCTGCTGCCCACTTCGTGAGCGCCTGAGACCGGGTGGAACCCTGCGAGCAACGCCACCGTCATCGGCGATCCGCGGATCCGCACCCGCGCCGCCACCAACTGCTGCTCTCAATCTGGTCTGCTTCTGACGAGCAGGAATCTCCGAAGCACCGAACCGTCTCCCGGCAAGCACCACGGTGATCAGCACCGTGTGAGCACCTGGGGATGGGGAATCCACCCCGCTCGCAGGTCCGTCCTGCTCGCTCGATGCCGCCCGTCGCAGGAGCGTTTTCGCACCCGGCCAGGCCACAGCAACCTGACAGGCACCGAGCGTGTCTTCAATTTCCAAAGAGCTTCTCGTTGCCACTCTTCCTCGGTCGCTGGAAAGCGCGGTTTTCCCGGCGGGATCCGGGTGATTTCCACATTAGGGGGGGGGCCCGTTGTTGGTGTTGGTACGGACACCGCTAAAACCCTACTGCTTCATCTTTAGGATCTTCGACGGGGTCGGGGGCGGAGCCGGCTTGAGAGCCGGTTTGACTGGCCGCGGAGCCGACTTGGCCGCGCCCTCGGCGTCGTCGACATTTGCCTTATCCCAGTCAGCCTGCGCCTGCCTGTCGTCATTCTCGCCCTCCTGCTTGAGCTGGCGGGCGTTCACCTCGTCGCGGGAGGCGTCGGCCGTATGCTTGCTGGCGTCGGCGGTGAGGGAGGCGGCAACAGTGGGCTGGTCCTTCACGATAACCGCTGCCTTGTTGAGCTCGGTGGCATCCTGCCGAGCATGGGCAGCGGAGGCCTCCAGGTTACGTGCCTCGGCTAGCTTCTTGTACGCCTCGTTCCACAGGCGCCGTGCCTCCTGGCGCAGCTTGAACGCTTCTTGGCGCCTCCCGTCGGCCTTCAGGATCTTCAGCGCCTGGGCGTTCAGGATCGCGGCATCGCGCTCGTCCTCGGCCGCCTTCAGCTCGTTGTCACCGATCTGGGTGAGCATGCTCTGGACGGCAGCCCGCAGATGTTGCGCCTGCGTTTCTAGCCCTCTTGCCTGGGCGAAGAGCTTGTCGGCAGCCGGATCGGCCCGCGCGGCCCCTGCTGCCAGGGACGCTGCGAGTAACAGTAGACTAATGGTCGTTCGCATTGTTCTTTTCTCCTTCTGAACACGAATTCCGGGGTCCCTCCACCACACAAGCAAGGGACGAAGGGGGCGACGTGGCTGCGGCTTTACCTTCCGGGAGAACTGCAATGCTGACTGTGCACTCAAACTCATGCCGTTGTCCGCTCGGGTCTGGTTCAGCAAATGGCGACCCCCGATAGCCAGGAACCCCGGAGGTACCTGGCCCCGATGTACCCTCGGGGCCAGCGATCTCTGTGCCGCAAGGGCCACGCTCCAGCCGTGCTACGAGCTCTTAAGAGAGAATGAGAGGCTTCGCGAGTGAAGGGGGCGAGATATGTCACCGAAAATGCCGCCGGGAAGCCCGCGCCTTCAGGCGTCGGGAGGAACGTCGGCCTGGTGATACGCTCTCAAGCAACTCCAGAATGGATTAGGTACCTACGTGCTGTGTACTGCGACCGGATGCATACCCCGCGTGGAGTACAAGAGCAGTCGGAACATCGTCTTTTCGTGTCAGTACCATGTTGTCTGGTGTCCGAAGTACCGGCGCCAGGTCCTCGTCCATGGCGTGGAGAAGCTCCTGAAGAGGACCCTTCCGGAGGTGGCAGTCGCGGAGCGTCAGGCCGAGCTGATAGAACTCGAGGTGATGCCAGACCACGTGCACGCGCTTGTGGAGGTCCATCCGCAGTATGGCATCCATCGGCTCGTGAAGACCCATGAAGGGTAGGAGCTGGCGCGCGCTTCGCGCCGAGTTCCCGTGGCTGAAGAGCTTCCAACGCTCTGGACTAACAGCGACTTCGTATTACGGCACCGCGTTGTAAATGTGCCCCACGGCCCGCAGCCGGGTGGCGAGGATCTTTCCTCGGCCGTCGTGGTCTGGAGCGGAAACTCCGCGATGAAGCTGTCGGTCTTAGCGGGGGCATCGGCTTTCAAACGTTCTTCTGGTTCTCGATGTGCTGCTTCATCACAGCAAGCGGCGCGACGCTCACCGTTGCTCGGTGAAGCCCTGCGCGTTCTCGACCTCATGCGGGAGTCGAAGAGTGGCAGGTCGCCCGGGCGCTCTGCCAAGACCCAGTAGGGCGAGCGGCGCACCGCCTTCAAGACGGTGCGGGCGTGGTTCGACTTCAAGTCGTCCATGACGGACCGCTACGCCATCCAGTGCAAGAACACTGGATCCGAGAGCACTTGGGCGCGGACGAGACCCAGAAGGTCGCGCTGCGAGCCTTCCAGGCCGTCGAGCAGTACGCCCTGGGCGTGCGTGGGCAGCCGCACTTCCAGCGCACCACCGAGTTCGACTCCATCGAGGGAAAGAAGAACAGCGCCGGCCTGCGGTTCAAGGCCGGGGCGCTGGAGTAGTTCGGCCTGCGGTTGCCGATCCTCTCGACCCGGTGGACCGCAACGCGTGGCAAGCGGAAGCGTTGAGCCGGTCGACCAAGTTCTGTCCTCCGCCGCCGGGTTCGCGGCGGGACCGCGCTGGTATCTCCAGCTCGTTGCAGGCGGGACAGCACGCGATGCTGCTCTTCTTCCAGGCCAAAACTGCTTCCTGCTCCAGCTTGGGTACCCTCATTCGGGCCACAGAGGGTGTGCCGTGTAGAGAAGGCCGGGCGCGCCGCACGAAGTGTCAGAGCTGTGAAGTACACAGGAGAAGAAGGGGCGGTACCGCGCCAACGGTCCGCCCCGAGAAGCGGGCACCTGAGGGGAGGCACCCGATGAGTGGCAGTATATCCACGCCATCTGACATCTCGCTGGCTGTGCGAGTCCCTCGCGAGCTACCCCATAGTCTCGAGGCGGAACAGGCAGTGCTGGGAGCGCTCCTCATTGACGAGCGCGCCTTCAGCTTGGTCCGGGATCGCCTCTCGTCCAACGACTTCTACCTGTGCGCGCACCAGCTGATCTATGCGGCTTGTGCGGAGCTATCAGAGAACGGTCAACCCCTAGACCCAGTCCTGGTGCACCAACTGCTCGAAGGAAAAGGTCTTCTCGGTACGGCGGTTCCGCGCGATCTTCCCTTCGCTCTCGCCAAATCGCTGGGAACCGCAGCCAACGTGGAGCACTACGCGCGCACGGTGATCGATCTCGCTGATGTCCGGCGTATCCAGTGTGCGGCCCAGGAGGTGCTAAGTCGCGGCTATCAGGCTGGGGCGGATGTCCCGAGTTACCTGGCTGAGAGCAACCGGAGCCTCCTTGCCATCCTGGAAAGACGACCGGCCACGACGCGCCTCAAGGAGCGCATTCGTCCCGTCGGTCTGAGCTGGCTCGACACGCGGCCAGCACCGCTTCCTTGCCTGCTGCGCTACGGAGATCGGGGTTTTCTGCCGCGCGGCCTCGTGGGAATGGTCGCAGGCGCCGGCGGGCTCGGGAAAACCTTTGCCTTGGTGGACCTGGCGCTCGCTGTCGCGACTGGTGGGGGATGGCTGGGCACGTTCCAGTCGGAAAGGCCGGGACGTGTGCTGCTGCTGCTCGGGGAAGAGGACCAGGCCGAGGTGCGTCGCCGTGTCTACTATGCTGCGCAAGCGCGCGGAATGGACGACAGGGATCGCGAGCTGATCGCGAGTAACCTCTATGCGCTCGGCATGCGTGGTGAGTCGGTAGCGCTCATTCGGTCTGCACACGAGGTCACCGCGGCCCGTGGCGATATGGCAAGCATCCACGACGTCGAAACGGACTTCGCACGCGATCTACGAACCATTCTCGAGGAACGCGGCCCCTGGGATCTGGTCGTTCTCGACCCCGTCTCACGCCTAGCCGCAAGCGACACGGAAATCGACAATAGCGCGGCCACCCGGTTCATCGAGTGCCTGGAAAGGCTCGCGCGGGTTCCCGGTGCCCCGTTTCTCATGGTGGCGCACCACACCTCGCAGTCTTCAAGGCAGACCATCCTCGCGGGCGGCTCTTCGGACGCCACCGCAGCCCGCGGTGTAACGGGCCTCACGGACGGGCCGCGCTGGACCGCGGTTCTTGAACCGGTGACCGCACCAACGAAGCCACCGACTGTGCTCAAGGGGCTGCTCCGGCTTCGCGAAGTGAAGCGCAACAGTACCGAAGAGATCGAACCTGTCTACGTGAAGCGCGGGGAGGAGGGCGCCTTGTTCCCGGCCTCGGCAGAGGAGGTAGAGAGCTACCGCCAGGAGGCCAGGCGCAGCGCCGAGCGTGACAACGGGGTATCGGCGACACCTTCAGCCAATGGAAGTCCCACCAAGAAGGGGTGTGGGTACCATTTCGAAGCGCCCAATCGAAAGGACTGGGAGTGACCCATGTCGGATTCGCCCGGGGCCAACCAACAGACCATCGCAGACAGATGGAGCAGCGAAGGCCTTGCACTCGAGGAAACTCGCGAGCTGCTCAAGGAACAGAATGAGCCTGGTGCCGACGCCGAAAGGGCCCTGCAAGCTGCCGTGGCAAGGTACCTGGCGGCTGCGCGCGCTGTGCTTGCCCCACCTGGTGCTTCCATCTCATTGGAGAATCGGGAGCGCAACATGCACCCCTCCGATGCCGCCGCCGCGAACTTTCTCGCCGGGCTAGGCGAGGAGGGTTCGGCGCTCCGCGCTATTGCGGCGGAAGCCGCAGATTCATGGCGTAAGAAAGCAAGGAAGGCATGGCTCCTCTTCACGCAACAGCGGGAGCTCCCTGGTATGGTGCCAGAGTCGCAGTCCTGGGCAAAATGGGAGGCACCGGATCGTTGGCAAAAGCGCTTCGCGTCCTACCTCGCAGCCGCACTGTGGCAGGGCGAAGTGCGCTCTCAGATTCAAGCGGCCCGCGAGCAGCAGCAGAAGCAAACGCCACAGCAGGCTGCCCAGCTCTCGTGTCTGTTCGTGGAGGACGTGAAGACCGTTTACTTGAATCCAGACAATACTGTCTTTGTGCGCGACCAAGGCGAAGGTCGCGCATCGGCACGTATTATCGACCCCAACGGGAAAATGCTGGCAGAGACACCGGTGCTCTACGCGGAACATATTATCGGTGCGCAGCGCGGAGTCCGTGTGTTTGGCTCCTACCTGGGCCATCGTGCTCTGCGTCAGATCCCCGACGCTGTGTGGCGTCGTCACTGCGCCGGCTGTCGCGATTATCAGGATCTTCACTTCCACGGACTGGAAGGCTTTCGCGAATGGCTCGGCTCGAAAGCCAAGAGCCAGGACCGAGAGGTACTCGAGTTGCTGCACGCCGGACAGGTCTTTCGTCGCACTTGGGGGAGGGTCGACAATGGCCGGCCCGATCGCGAGATCGCTGGCCTGTGGACTTTCATCCGCGACGACGGCGCGACCGGAAGAGGGAGGAGCGCGAAACTCATCCTCAGCGTCGGGCCCTACCTACGTCCATTTTTCGTTCGGGATATGCTCGATGAGAACGAGGACCGCCTGATGATGCCCATGCCGCCGCTACCGCCGCGGGTCGGGTCACCCAATCTGTGGGCACCGCAGGCGAGCCTCCAGCTCGGACTAGTGCGCTTTTTTGTTTGTGAACGTGCTCAGATGGTCAAATACGGTGGCGCTCTCGCCAAGCCCGACTTCCTCGACGCCTTGGCTGCTGCGCACCACCTCCCTCGTCGGCATCGACCGCGCGTCTTGGATCGTTGGCTGCAAGACGGAGACGACGGGCCCGCTATGCTCCAGCTCATCGAACGGGACCGATACCACCTGGCCGACAACGAACTCTACGGCCCCGCGCGCCGTGCGATTGATGCTACTGCTCGCCTCTTCTTGCGCCGTAGCGAGGCCGGCAAAAGGGCAGCAGCCAGGCCACATCGACAGCGACGTCGCTCCCCATGACTCTCCCAGCCATGCCTCCCCCCAAATCAGTGAGTCGGCCCCCGTTTTGGTCGATCGCTCCCTACAACTCGAAAACCGATCCCAACGAATTCACTGACTTGAGCTGAAGACCGTCCGGCAAAACCCGGCCAGTCCCCTTCTACCCCTCCCCTTTTTGGGCCGTCGGGGATCGCTCCCTACAACCCCTGAAGATCGCTCCCTACAACTCTTGTCGCGCCCCCCGTGATCTCGGCCGATCACTCCCTACAACTCGAAAACCGA
>Ga0335081_10003459_pt1 | contig 24832 bp, 18 predicted proteins | sample Lox_Sample_35_FD_206713 | JGI IMG/M metagenome (GOLD analysis project Ga0335081, IMG submission 206713) | Soil microbial communities from Loxahatchee National Wildlife Refuge, Florida, United States - Lox_Sample_3.5 | ecosystem: Environmental > Terrestrial > Soil > Wetlands | place: USA...
GGTTTTGCCCCCTTTTCCCGGTGACGCGCAACGCAACTTCCACTCCAATATTATACGCAGCATCTCGGCATTTGTGAGCGCCTGACGCCATACTGTCGCGGATCAGGATGCGCACCTGCCTGCTCCTGTCCGGTTGCGCGGCCGCGTCAAGGTCGAGATGTTCAGTATCGAAGTGCAGGGCCTATGCAGGGCGTACACCTCGGCCCGAGGCCCGCTAATCGCTGCAGGGGCCGAGCCATCGGCATCCGCGCTCTCCCGACTGCTAAACTACACAATATGTCTTCGCTGACCTCCGCCCCCCTGCCGGTGGGCGCCAGTGCCGCCACTGACGAGCGGGTGGCAGGCTTCCGTTCTTCCACGGTGGGGGAACGGGCCCCCGAGGTCAAGTCTCCACTGTTCCCGCTATTGACCCTCTGGCTGGCCTGCGCCTTCCTCCGCTTCTGCGCCGCCATGTTCGTAGCCAGCCCGACCATCTTTGGAGACGAGCTGATTTATTGGTCAATGGCCCGCAGTTTTCATCATGGACTGCATTTTCTGGCCTTCAATGGTGTTTTCGACCTTCCCACGCAGATCTATCCGGTTCTCCTGTCGCCGCTGTTCGCCGCAAACGATTCCATAGTCACCTACCCGCTGGTCAAGCTGGCTTCCAGCCTGATGTTCTGCTCCGTGGTGCTCCCAGCCTACTTCCTGGCGCGGGAGTTGTTGACGCGGGAGGAATCCCTGATGGTCGCCCTGCTGAGTCTGTTGATCCCCGGCGGTGCTTACAGCGCAACGGTGATGGCGGAGAACATCTACTACCCTGCTTTCGTTCTGGGAGTATGGCTGGCTTACCGGGCGCTCTATCGCGGGACTGCCGGGGACGCGGTGCTGGCCGGGATAGGCTTCGTCGTCGGCTACTATGCAAAACCCCATATTCTGTTCATGATGGTTGCCTACGGTATGGTGGTTCTGGCCTGGTTTTTCGTCGCCTCGGCTCAGGGACCGTCGCTGAAGGCCGGGTTGCGTCAGGCACTCCCGGGTCTGCTGCGTCGCTGTATTCCCTTCGCGGTATTCGCCTGCGGATTGGGCATCCGGTTGGTTGAAACCGGCTACAGCCATTCGCCGACGGTGATTCTTTTCGGCATCTATACCGGAATTCTGCTGGGGAAGGAATCGGTCCCGGTCAGCGCATTCCTGGTTTCCGGCGCCTGGCTGCTGGTGGTCATGATGATTTCGACGGCGTGGCTTCCCGTGCCAGGCATGATTGCGGCCGTGCTGCGGTGGAAGCGCCTCAGCGACGCTGAACGGTGGTTCTGGATATTCGCCTCCTGCACGGCCGCGGTGTTCCTGGTCATGATAACCCGCCACAACGTGCTGAATGACGACGCTCTGCGCAGCCATGAGCGGTACGTGTTCCAGCTCTCGCCGCTGTTTTTCACCGGCTACTTTGCCTGGCGCAGGCTTCTGCCATGGCGATGGCTGACGCCGGTGGCGGCTGTGGTTGTGGCTGCAGTCTCCTTTCTCGTGGCGCGCTCATCGCACCTGCTGACCTGGATGAACTTCGCGGATTCGCCAACCCTGAGTAGTGTCTTTGTGCAGCAGGTGCGGCATCACCGCCACGCCGGCGCGGCGATCTTTGCCTGGCTGTTTGCCGGTGGCCTGCTGTGCCTTGCAGCTTCGCGAGCCGGCCGCAAACCGCGCAGGCTGCTGATCGGGTGGGGAGTTTTCCTGCTTGCCCTCAACGCAGGCTGGTACGACCTTCAGATCAGCTTCATCCAGCGGGAAGTGAAGCACTGTAATGATGTGGCCATGTATCTGAAGGCCGCGGTCCCGCAAACGGAAGCAGTTGGATGGCTACAGGACAGTAGCGATGTCCGTTACGGCTGGTACTCGAATTTCTGGCTGCCCCAGCCCTTTTACTACTATAGCTGGAAAGAGCATAAATACTGGTTTGAGAGGCCGGTGACGGCGGCTCCCGATGGTGGGCTGGAGTTCGGCAATCCCCGTCCGCAGCTTCTGCTGGCCGCGGATTCGATTGCCCTGCCCTATGCCGTAGTCCATGATTTTTCGGGGCTGCACCTTCGCCTGTATCGTGTGCCGCCGCTAGCGGAAACCAGATAGTGAACGCGGCTGCTGAAACCCGGAGTTCCGGCGCTGAACCGCGGGTGCTCATCGTCATTCCTGCGTTCAATGAAGCCCGCTCGCTGCCCCGGCTGGTAAATCGGATAAGGTCGCTATACCCGGGCTATGACATCGCCGTCATCGATGACGGTTCTACCGATAATACGGCGCGGGTCGTGCGCGATTTGCCGGCAAGGCTGATTTCCCTGCCCTGCAATCTCGGTATCGGAGGAGCCATGCAGACCGGTTTCTGCATCGCCCGCGACGAGAACTACGACATTGCCGTTCAGGTGGACGGTGACGGTCAGCATCCGGCGGAGGAGGTACACCGGCTGGTGACGGCGCTGGAACAGTCGGGTTGTGACATTGCCATCGGATCGCGCTTTCTCAGCGGCGGCGCCGGATATCAATCGACCCGCACACGACGGTTTGGCATACGCATTTTCTCGCTGTGGTTATCGGCCATTTGCGGCACGCGCATCACGGATGCTACTTCCGGATTTCGCGCCATGAACCGCCGGGCGATCGGGCTCCTCTCGCGCAACTATGCGGAGGATTATCCGGAGGTGGAGGCGATTGTGGTGGCGCACCGCGCTGCATTGCGCGTCTGCGAAGTGCCGGTAGAGATGGCAGCGCGCACCGAGGGCATTTCCAGCATCGGCGGCCTGCGCTCCATTGCCTACATGGTGAAGGTTTCCCTGGCTATCCTGATGACCCTGATCCGCCAACCGGGGGTTGCCCGCTAAGGAGGCGCCATGCGAGCCTACGGCCACGCGCTCGTTTTCTGCACCACGCTGGTGGTCTTTGTCTTTGTCCTGTGGCTGGTCCGGCGGCGCTCCATCGGCGAGCGCTTCGCCATGCTCTGGCTGCTGATCTCGGTGTTTCTGCTGCTGGCTTCCTCCGCCGGCTACCGCTACCTGTTCGAAATTGCCAGGTTCGTAGGCGTACCCTATCCTCCCTCGGCGCTCTTCTTTCTCGCCATTGCGGGGCTGACCCTGCTCATCATCGAGCTGTTTGCCTGGGTCTCGCGGCTCAATGACCGTACCCGCGCCCTGACGCAGCAGCTCGCCATCCTGCGCGAACAGCTGGACCGCCAGCGCCCTTTGCCGCCCGGCGAATCCCGCGGTTAAGCGCGGCGCCGGCTGGCTGCCCGTGTGCAGGAAATCACAGGCCGTTGTGATATGTGCACTTGTTCGATGTGCGCTCGGAGTGTTCCGCTAGAGTGTATCTGGAGAAAAACCTGGAATGCGGAAAGTAGCCTTTGCCGGCGAAAGTCCTTTGTTTATCGCTTCCGCCGCGATTTTTCCGAATCACCAGCACAGGTGATCGCCGACACCCGGCAGGGTGCGCAGAGGCAAGTCTGGCGCGACACCGACGTTCCTGGTCCCTCGGGGCGGCTCGCCCACGCTCCGGCCGTAAATCACGGCGATACCATGCAGTGTTCAGGGGGTGATCGTGCTTACACCGTACGGATTGGACATCATAGAAAGCTGCCTCGCGTGCAAGATGCGGGCAGAACATATCTTCTGCGACCTGCCGCCACTGGCGCTGCAGTCGTTCGAAACCATCAAATATGCCACCGCCTATCCCAAAGGCGCGGTGCTTTTCGTGGAGGGCCAGACCCCGCGCGGGATCTTCGTGCTATGCAAGGGCCGGGTGAAGCTTTCCATCTGCTCCACCGACGGCAAGACGCTGATTCTGAAGATCGCCGAGCCGGGCGAAGTTCTGGGCCTCAGCGCCACGGTGAGCGGCAAGCCTTACGAGCTGACGGCCGAGACGGTTGACCCGTGCCAGATCAACTTCGTCAAACGCGAGGATTTTCTGCGCTTCCTCCGGGAGCACAGCGAAGCCTGCATGCGCGTCGCCGAACAGCTCAGCGACAAGTACAACTCCGCCTGCCGCGAAATCCGTGCTCTCGGACTTTCCCATTCCGCGGGCGAGAAGCTGGCGAAGCTGCTGCTGGAATGGAGTGCCCGCAATGGCGAATCGGCCAAGCTGGAGCCGCGCGTCAAACTGGCGTTGACCCATGAGGAGATCGCGCAGATGATCGGCACCTCCCGCGAGACCGTTACCCGGCTGTTTGCCGAGCTGAAACGGCGGCAGATTGTGCAGGCCAAGGGCTCCACGCTGCTGATCCGCAACAAGGCGGCATTGAAGGCGATGGCGACGACACAGTAGGCCGGCGCCGTTTGGCCGCCGGTCGCAGTGTCGAACCCAACCGCCCCCAACCCAATCCGTGTAACTGTCTGCTGCCCCGCCATTTGCTTCGCACCTGTGAATATGGTCACCCGAAACGGTGACTGCAGTCACTGCGTAGCGGCGTCCTGGAGCAGTATCACCGCAGTATGGAGAGCACGATCCAGTCAAGTTGCCTGACCTGCGAGTTCCGTCCCGATCGCCTCTTTTGCGACATGCCCGCGGAGTCGTTGAAGGCCTTCGATCAGATCAAATCGCTCGCCGCCTACCCCAGATCAACCCTGCTTTTCAGTGAAGGACGCCCGGTGCGGGGCATCTACATCCTCTGCGACGGGCGGGCCAAGCTGTCCATCTGCTCGGAAAACGGAAGGCGGCTGACCCTGCGTATCGCCGGACCGGGAGAGGTGCTGGGGCTGGGTGCCACACTGTCCAACAGCCCCTACGAGGTCACGGCGGAGTTGCTCGACAACTCCCAGGTGGTATTCGTGCGCCGCAAGGACCTGACGAGATTTCTGCGCGATAACCGTGACGTCTGCCTGCAGATCGTGCGCATGCTCAGCCAGGACCTGCACGGGGCCTACGAGCGGGTGCGCTCGATCGCCATGGTGCGCACGCGCCATCCGCGCATGACCTTCCGCTCGCGTGCTCTGGTGGTGTGAGCCGACGTTGCCCGGCATAGCCATTCACTCCCCCAGCCTCGTGCCCTACCCCGCATCGCCGGAGCTCCGGTGCTCCATCCGACCCCCTTCCCGGTGATTTTGCTCACCTGTGCCCGTGAGAACAATTTCCCATGTGACCTCAGTCACATCCTCACGTGAGGACACTCACTGCCTCCTGGTACGCGTGTCGGCGATGGTTGTCTGTTATCCCGGCGTGCGTCATGCGCCGAAGGAAAGCGAGGCGTTCGTGAAACGCTGCGGTGTGCTCCTGATTGCCGCGCTGCTGCCCCTGATGGCGGCGGCGCCCCAAACCGCCCAGGCAGGGACGAAGAAAGGTGCTTCCGCCGGCGCATCCAGCTCTGCCGCTCCCGCGAAGATGAGCAACGGCGACTGCCTGGCCTGCCACAGCGACCCGAGTCTGACGAAGGAAGAGAATGGCAAGCAGGTCAGCCTGCACGTAGACGAGGCGAAATTCAAGTCCTCCATCCACAGCGCCTTCGGCTGCACGGACTGCCATACCGATATCAAGGCCGTTCCCCACGATCCCACCCCGGCCAAACCGCGCTGCGCCACCTGCCACGCCGACCAGCAGACAGCTTATGACCATGGCGTCCACGCCAAAGCGGCCGCGGCCGGCAACACCAACGTCGCCCGCTGCCAGGACTGCCACGGCAACGTGCATGAGCTGCTGCCCGCCGCCGATCCCGCATCGAAGGTGGCCCGCGGCAACATCCCGCAGACCTGCGGCGCCTGCCATGGCCAGAAGTTCGTGATGGCTTCGGGCGGCATCAGTTCCGCGCCCTTCACTTCCTATCAGGAGAGCGTGCACGGCAAGGCGGTCGCCGCCGGCTCGGGGAAGGCGGCGGTCTGCACCGACTGCCACGGCGAACACGACATCCTGGGCGCCATCGATCCGAAGTCGCCCATCAACAAGTTCAACGTTCCGGCCACCTGCGCCAAGTGTCACGACAACATTCGCCAGGAATACGCGCGGAGCATTCATGGCCAGGCGATCGCCCGCGGCAACTGGCAGTCGCCGGTCTGCACCGACTGCCACGGCATTCACACCATCAAGGCGCCCAAAAATCCCAGCTCCTCGGTGGCAGCGGCCAACGTGAAGAATACCTGCGGGCAATGCCACGGCGGAGTGCGCCTCTCCAGGGAATTTGGCGTGCCGGGAGAACGGGTCTCCTCCTATCTGGCGAGCTATCATGGCCTGGCCCAGGAGGTAGGCTCCAACACGGTGGCCAACTGCGCCAGCTGCCACGGGGCGCATAACATCCTGCCCTCCAGCGATCCGCGTTCCACCATCAACCACGCCAACCTGGCGAAGACGTGCGGGCAGTGCCATCCCGGCGCCAGTACGAAGTTCATCAGCTCCAAGGTGCACCTCGATGGGACCTCGAAGGCCGATGTCGGCAGCAAGGTGATTGGGCTCATCCAGCGCTTCTATATCTGGATGATCGTGTGCGTGGTGGGCGGCATGGTGCTGCACAACCTGATCGTCTGGCGCAGGAAGCTGATTCTGCACCGCATCGGCCAGCCGCGAATCCTCTTCCGCATGACCCTGGCGCAGCGCATCCAGCATCTCACGCTGCTCATCAGTTTCTTCACTCTGGTGGTGACCGGTTTTGCCCTGCGCTATCCGTCGTCCTGGCTGGCCGCCATCTTCATCAAGGAGCTGGTGCGCAGCTATATCCACCGCGTCGCCGGCGTAGTGCTGATCTCGGTGAGCCTCTTCCACCTGTGGTACATCATTACCAGGCCCGACGGACGGCGCCTGTTCCGCGACATGCTGCCCGACTGGAAGGACGCTACCGACGCGCGCGACGCCATGCGCTACTACCTGGGTTATGGCGACCGGCGTCCCATGTTCGGCCGCTTCACCTACGCCGAAAAAATGGAGTACTGGGCGCTGGTCTGGGGCATGTTCGTGATGGCCGGCACCGGCCTGATGGCGTGGTTCAAGGTCGCCGTTGCCCGCCACGTTCCCGGCTGGTGGATCGATGCGGCGATCACGATCCACTTCTATGAAGCTGTCCTGGCCACGCTGGCAATTGTGGTCTGGCATTTGTACGGGGTAATGTTCGATCCCGACACCTATCCCATGAACTGGGCCTGGTTCGACGGCAAGATGTCCATCGAGCAGTATCAGCATGAGCACCCCCTGGACCAGCTTGCCATCGAGAAAGCCCAAGGCTCGGAAGAGCCGGAGGCAGCATCGGAGGCGGTTGCGCCGGAGCACGCCGAAGCCGGCGCCGGCCGTAAGTAATCGGGATGAGGCACAGCCCGTACCCGCAGCCTGAAACAGATAACATCCCGGATTTTGGTTGCAATAGGGATGTGCTGTGGTAATTTCTGCAACAGTGGGTGCAGCTTTGCACTGGGGTGAGGCGAAGAAGGGACAATCGATTCAATGACTGAGGACACGCAGAGGGTGGATCCTCTACGCGATCATCCGCCGGTTTCCAAAAATCTCATTAAAAACCCCATCAGCCTGATCGGAGTGGCGCTGGCCGTCGTCGCCTTCGCCAACATTGTTTTTCTGGTTCTGATCGATGTCCTGGCCAGCCGTCCGTCTCCCTATGTCGGTGTTCTCGCCTACATGGTGGCGCCGGCAATTCTGATCGTCGGTCTTATTGCCATACCCATCGGAATGGCGGTCGAGCGGCGACGGCGGCTGCGTGCCGTGGGTGCGCCGCCGCATTTCCCGCGACTGGACCTGAACAACCCTGCCCAGCGCAGCACCGCGGCTTTTGTGCTGAGCTTTGTGGTGATGTTCACGCTGGTGAGCGCCGTTGGCAGCTACAAAGCCTACGAGTTCACCGATTCGGTGGATTTCTGTGGCCAGCTCTGCCATAGCGTAATGCATCCGGAATACACCGCCTATGAAGCTTCGCCCCACGCCCGCGTCGCCTGCGTGGATTGCCACGTCGGCTCGGGCGCGAGCTGGTACGTGAAATCCAAGCTCTCCGGCGCCCGCCAGGTGTATTACACGGCCATGGGAACTTATCCGCGCCCCATTCCCTCGCCGGTCAGGAATCTGCGTCCCGCACCGCAAACCTGCGAACAGTGCCATTGGCCCAAGAAGTTCTGGGGTGCGCAGCTGAAGGTGTTTACCCACTACGGTACGGATGAGCAGAACACGCCCCGCGTCATTCGCATGCTGATCAAGACCGGTGGCGGCGATCCCTCCCTCGGTCAGGCCGGAGAAGGCATCCACTGGCACATGAACATCTCCAACAAGCTCACCTACTTCGCCACCGACGAACAGCGGCAGGTCATCCCATGGGTGCGCCTGGAGGATGGCCAGGGACATGTCACCGAGTACGTGGTAAAGGACAATCCGCCGACCCAGGCGCAGATCGACAAGGCCGACAAACGCCGCATGGACTGCGTTGACTGCCACAATCGGCCGACGCACATCTATGTAGCCCCCGACGTCTCTGTCGACCGCAGCATCACCGGGCACGCCATCGATCCCACCCTGCCCTACATCAAGCAGCAGGGCGTGCAGGTGCTGACGGCTGACTACAGGACGACAGCCGAAGCGGAGAAGGCGATCGCCGACAATCTCAACAGTTTTTACCGGCAGAAGTATCCGCAGATCGTCTCCAGCAAGGCCGGGAGCCTGAAAGCCGCTGTCTCCGAGCTGCAGCGCATCTATCGCACCACCTTCTTTCCCTACATGAGAGTGAACTGGAAGACCCATCCCAACAACATCGGCCACCTGTATTTCCCCGGCTGCTTCCGCTGTCATGATGGCAATCACGTCAGCAAGGACGGCAAGGTCATCAGCAAGGACTGCAACTCGTGCCACACGGTCATGGACCAGGAAGAAGGCGGGTCGCACATCGCGCAGATCCCCGCCCAGGCGTTCAAACACCCGGTCGATCTGGGCGACCTGACGGCTGTGAACTGTGCCGACTGCCACACCGGGGGAGTAGGACCTTAAGGCAGTAGGTACGGGCCTGCTGAACAGGCAGCCCCGATCGGGGCAAAACAGGTTCAATAAGGAAACTGTAGCCGGCTACTCCGCCCTCAATGCCTGCATCGGGTCCAGCCTCGCCGCGCGCATGGCCGGCAGATAGCACGCCAGCAGGGCGATAAGCGAAGGCAGCAGCGGCACGCAGGCAAAGGTGACCACATCCGTGGGACTCAACTCGAACAGCATGGCTGACATGAGCCGCGTCAGCCCCAGCGCGGCCAGCAGGCCAATCCCGATGCCGGGCAGCGCCATGGCGGCGCCATCGCGCAGGACACTGCTCACCACATCGGCCTTCTGCGCGCCCAATGCCATGCGGATGCCCACCTCGCGCGTCCTCTGTCCCACCACGTAGGACAGCACTCCATAAATCCCGATGCCGGCCAGCAGCAGCGCGACCCCGGCGAAGATGGAGAAAAGGGCCATGGCAAATCGCTGCCGCGCAATGGAGTCGGCAACCATCTGCTGCATCGGTTGCATACCGTCAACCACCATCTCGCTGTCGAGCTGTGTCAGCGCGCGCCGTATGCCGGGGAAAACGGATTCGGGCGCGCCTCCCTTGCGCACGCGGACGAAGACGTTCACGCCCTGCCCAACCACCGGCATCATCCGGTCCATCATCTGCTGGAAGGGCTCATAGTATTCGGCCTCGATATTGTTGGCCTGGTCCGGCGCCAGGCCAAATTGTTTCACATGCCCTACGACACCGACGATCTCGTCCGTGCGCTCGCCGTCGGTGCTCTCCGGCGGAAAATACACATGCTTGCCGATGGGATTCTGTCCGGGGAAAAACCGTGCCGCGAAGCTTTCGTCCACGACGATTACGCGCGATCCGCGTTCGTTGTCCGCGGCGCTGAAGAAGCGTCCTTCGAGCAGCGGGATATGCATCAGTTTCAGATAATCCGGATTGACTGCGTAGCGCAGTGCGCTCGGAGCGTCAGCCACGTGTTCCGGTCGCGTCATGCCATCCACCCAGAACGGCTCCTCATCGTCGCTCCACATCGGTACGGCGCCCCAGTCGAACGAGGCGCTGTCTACTCCCGGCACGGCACGTAAAGTGGCATCCATCTGTCGATAGGCCGCGCGAATGGCGTCAGGCGACTGGCGCGAAAGCGACATCGAGGGAGCGATATTGAAGTAGATGACGCCTTGCGCATTGAAGCCGGGATTCACGTTCCACAGCCGCATCAGCGTGCGCACCATCAGCCCCGCGCCCACCAGCAAAACCAGCGCCATTGCCATCTCCAGGGTGACAAACACTGCCTGCGCGCCGGCATGCGCGCCCACCAGCGAGCGCCCACTCTGGTTCAGGGTGGAGTTCACGTCGGTACGCGAGGAGCGAAGCGCCGGCGCCAATCCGAATACCACGCCCGCAACTAGGGAAACCAGCAACGTGAACAGCAGGACGCGACCATCCAGCCCGACATTTTCCGCGCGTGGCAGCATGTCCGGGATTGCCGCCACCGCAGCCTTTGCGCCCCAAAATGCAACCAGCAACCCAAACGCGCCGCCCACAGCCGAGAGCGCCAGGCTTTCGGTCAGCACCTGCCGGACAATCCGGCCCTGCCGTGCACCCAGCGCTACCCGCACCGCGAACTCACGCTCCCTCGCGGTGGCACGCGCCAGTTGCAGGTTGGCAACGTTTACACTGGCGATAAGCAGAACGAACAGCACCGCGCCCATCAACACCCATAACACCGGGCGCACCTCGCCAACGATCTGGTCTTTCATCGGAACGATTGTGGTCTTGATCCCGGCATCAACGTCGGGGTAGGTGGCTTCGAGGCCGTGATTCACGCGCTCCATGTCCTGCGCCGCCTGGGCGAGCGTCACTCCGGGTTTGAGGCGCGCGAGGGCGTCCATGCCCCATGCTGCCGTGCGATCGCGAAAATGCGGGTCGCGGTACTCGCCCACAGGCGTGTAGATCTCGCCCGAGTGGAAGTTCCATTGGCGCAACTGGAAGCTGGCGGGGATGATGCCGATGATGGTGCGCGGTATTCCATCGAGCGTAATCGCCTGTCCCAAAATGTGGGGGTTTGTAGCGAACTTCCGTTTCCAGAGTCCCTCCGAAATCAGCACTGTGGGATTGGCTCCGAGCCGGTCCTCGTCAGCCGTGAACGTGCGCCCCAACAGCGGTTTCACGCCAAGCATCTCGAAGAAGCCCGCCGACACCATGCGTCCGCTGAGGTTCTCGGGCTCGCCCGATCCGGTGAGCTTTGCGTCGCCATTGCGATAAGCCGCCATCGCCTTGAAGCTGCGGTTGTCGCGCTGCCAGTCGAGAAAGTTGGGATAGGAAATCGAGCCTTTCGTGAAATGGGGCTTGCTGTGAAACAGCACGACCAGGCGGTCGGCGTGCGGGTACGGCAGCGGGTTCAGCAGCACGCCATTTACTACCGAGAAGATGGTGGTGTTGGCGCCGATGCCGAGCGCCAGTGTCAGGACCGCGATCAGGGCGAAGCCCGGCGATTTCATCATCTGCCGGCCGCTGTACCTGAGGTCATGGAGCAGGCTGCGCATGGCGTCTCCGGAGGCAAGGCCTTCTGTATTGCAATGCAATCGCAGCACCCAATCGAGGCGCGCCAAGTGCTTGCAGGCAGTCCGATTGCCTCCCTCTGGATACGTCACTGAGGCCGCATTTGTTCGCCGCTGGACGACGGCGTTCGCCAGCGGACAGCATCGCCGGAAGTGCCGAGCTCATGCCCCGGTCTTCGTTTTGGGAACTGCCTGGCAGAGGTGAGGCGTCATCCGGCCTGGCCGCTGTTCGGCTGCGCGATCTCGCCCAGCTCCCAATATCGTTTCAGCAGCGTGTCCGGAACCCGCACCGCAGCTCCCGTCATCATGTGCTTCAGTTGCAGCGCATTTACCGCCGCCTTGCCCTCGAAGTGGTTGTTGGCGATGACAAAGGTCTTGCCGGCTTTCTGTGAAATGCTGTCAATCCGCGTCTTCCAGCCGCGCAGCTCGGCGTCGGTGTAAAGGTAGTTGTAGCGGTCGTTGCGGGAATCGCTGTCGAACCACTGATCGTAATTTCGGCCATGCAGGCGAACGTATCCCACCGGCGCGGTCACGTGTTCGCTGGGCGTCACCGCTTTTCCCAGCTTCGGCTGATCGATGTTGCAGAACGCGATCCCCTTCCCGGCGAAGTAGCGCAGCGTGCCTTCGTTGGTCCAGCTGTTGTGACGTACCTCGATTGCCAGCGGAAACTGCCTGAACTTTTCAATCACCGTTTCCATATGGTCGCGGTTGGCATTGGTGTTTTTGAATGAAATCGGAAACTGGACCAGGACCGAGCCCAGCATGTCCTCATTGGCGATGGACTCCAGCCCTTCCTTCGCCATGCGCTCGTCTTCGGCGGTTGCACGGATGGTCTCAGCCGATGTGCTCTCCAGAACCGCGATGGGCGAATGGGTAAAGGCCCGGTTCAGCTTGGCAGTGAATACAAACCGCGGATTTGCCGCCCGCGCCATGCGGCACCACAGCTTGCCCCACTCCGGCCTGATGTGGCCATAGAACGACGTGTTGATCTCGATGACATCAAGATAGCGCGCCAGGTATTCGACCGGATGCTGCGATTTCCGCATCTGCGCCGGATAGACAATGCCCTCCCAGTCCCTGTAGGACCAGCCCGCGGTACCGATGTAAACCTGCGATGCCTCTGCCATCCCCGAAGCGAGGTTAGCACAGGGCATGAGGAGGGGTGGATCGCGCCCGTGAGCCCCATTGCCGGTCCACACTTCTTGTTGTGACCGGCGTCACAGGGCGAAGTGACGTGCGTCGCGGTTCTGCTCCGGCAAAGGCGATATTTCTGGTTGCGTAACACAATTCATTCTGTCGGGAAGCAGAAATGATTGATCTCAAAAAGAAGTGCTGGCGGGAAAAAGTGACCGCCGAGATTACGGTTGCGCACATGCTGCAGTTTGCCCGCGAGGCGGGCAGCAACATGAGCGCCGCCGAAGTGGCGGCCTTCCTCAACGAGAAGGGCCGCGCCCAGGACGTCTGGACCCACATGATGGAGGCCGGCGAGGAGTACATCAAGTCGAGCCTCGCGCGCAGGACAGTCGGCATTCATAACCTGGCACGGAGGGCCCCACGGACAACTCCGGTCCAGTGATCGTGGATGGAAGCGCCTGATACCCCGGAGCGGGCACCCGTTTCATAGCAGAAGTGAACATTACTAACGCTCCTCCGGGCACTCTGCATGCCGGGAGCGCAAAGCTCCCGGCGAACTTTCCAATTACCCCTCCAGGCCGCTTGTAGCTTCCTGCTCTCCTCCCGTATAGTGTTTTCACTTCCGGAACTGAATTCCCCGTGGGGTGAAAAATGGAATTGCAAGCTTTTCTGGCCGCGATCGAGGAGCGCATCGCCCGTTATGATCTGCTCTGTCATCCGTACTACAGGGCGTGGACCGCTGGCCGGCTCACGCGCGACGACCTGCGCGAATATGCCGCGGGCTACTATCCTCATGTCGCCGCCTTCCCCGCATACCTGAGCGCGCTGCACTCGCGCCTTGCGGATGGCGAGCTGCGCCGCGCCGTGCTGCGCAATCTGTGTGAAGAGGAGATCCAGGGCCGGCCGCACAGCGAGCTGTGGCTGGACTTTGCCGAAGGAATGGGCGCCGACCGCGAGGAAGTGCGGCAACGCCAGCCGCTGCCCGAGATCGCCGCGCTGGTTGCGTACTTCCGGCGCATTGCCGGCGAGGCCCCGACGGCCGCGGCCCTGGCCGCCTTCTATGCCTACGAATCCCAGGTGCCGCGCATTGCCAGAACAAAAGCCGACGGCCTGACGCAACACTATGGCGCTGATTCCAGGACCTGCGGCTACTTCACACTGCATCAGTTTGCCGACGTCGAGCACTCCCATGTCTGGCAGCAACTGCTGAGCGCCGAGATCGTTGCTCATCCCGGGCAGGCCGGCCTGGCACTGGATGCCGCCGAAATGGCGGCTCAGTCACTGTGGCGCGCGCTCGACGGCATGGAGGCCAGGCGCGCGGCGCCCGCCGCATGAAGTGGGGCGGCCGAACGTCGCTGGCGGAGGCCGTGTAGCAGGAGCTTCGTATCGACGAGTGTTTCAGCCGCGCGCCAGCGTCGCGAATTTCGCCAAACTTTAGTCCGCTAAGCCCGAAGGCAAACCGGCTAGCCGCGCTCGAAGGCGTGCTTCAGATGCAGTTCCTCCAGGGCCTGGTTCTTTGCGGCGATGAACTTTTCATGCTGCGCCAGCAGCCCGTCGGTGGCGCGGGCGTAATCCCCTGAAAGTTCGATCATGCCGCGAGCAGCCAGATCGTTCGCCGGGGCAATCAATTTGTCCACCATGGCGGGATCCGCGCCCAGGTACTGCGCGTCGCAGGGGTCGGCTACCAGCACGGGCCGACGTTCGGCGCCGCTTCCCCAGAAAATCTTCCGCGCGACAAATTCTTCCACCTGCCCCGCTGTCGCATCGGCGAACGTGAAGTGCTGATGGCGAATGCTGTAGCAGCGGCTGGACACGGGTACCGGCTGCCGCTTGCCTGATTTCAGCAGTTCCAGCTGCTTCTCGTCGAGCGCCTTGCGCGCCGTGTTGATCGCCACCCAGAAAGCCAGATCGCTGTCGAGCGAGGGCAGCGCCTCCTTCACGGTTTGAGCCAGGTTCAGCGCAACATCGGCATGCAGCGGACCGCCGTCATTCAGACGCACCGTGCCATGCACGACATACCAGTCGCTGCCTCCCTCCGAGGGGTGGAAAGGCCATTGCAACTCAATGCGCACGGGCAAGCCGTGCAGCGTGATTCCAGTGAATACTCTTTCCATTGCCATGCGATAAGCGCCTGCCGGACGGAGCATCCGGCGGGAGCGGGCGTGCCGATCTTCATTATGCCGCAGACGATTCGCGGACGTTAATGGGAGTAGCAACTCCCAATTGGTCCGGAAAGCCGCCGGATGGGTGGCGCTCCGTTGCCGGGCCCAGCCGGGCCTTGCTGTGCCTGTTCGGAACCCTGGCGTGGAACGCAGCCTCGATTGCGTTGACTTGCCCCGCGACCGGGCCTACGATTCGCTTTGGAGGGGTGAGGGGAAGGAGTGCCTTCCCCATGGCGCACTCTGCGGCAGCTCAGGACACTCTGGTTGGCCATACGCTGGCCCATTACCGCATCGCGGACCGGATCGGCGCCGGCGGCATGGGAGAGGTTTACCGCGCCCACGACGAACACCTCGACCGCGAAGTAGCCATCAAACTCCTGCCTCCCGGCACCCTGTCCGACGAAGTAGCCCGCAAACGCTTCCGCAAGGAAGCCCTCGCTCTTTCCCGGCTGAACCATCCCAACATCGCCACCGTTCACGACTTCGACACACAGCAGGACGTGGACTTCCTGGTGATGGAATACATTCCGGGCATCACTCTCGACGACAAACTGGCCAGCCGGCCGCTGCCTGAAAACGAGGTCATCGCGCTGGGCGGGCAACTGGCCGAAGGCATGGCGGCGGCTCACGAGCAGGGGGTGGTGCATCGCGACCTGAAACCCGGCAACCTGCGCCTGACTCCCGATGGGCGGCTGAAGATCCTGGACTTCGGGCTGGCCAGACTGCGGCTTCCCCGGACGCCGGAGGCCATGACGCAGAGCCTGAGTGAGACACAGAATACCGCCGGCACCCTGCCCTACATGGCGCCGGAGCAGTTGCTGGGCGAGAACGCCGATGCGCGCACCGACATCTGGGCAGCGGGCGCGGTGCTCTACGAGATGGCGACCGGGCTGCGTCCCTTCCCCGGCAGCGGCACACCGTTACTGGACGCCATTCTGCACAAGCCCCCTGTTCCTCCCAGCGCCGTGAACGGCAAAGTCTCGCCAAATCTCGACGCCCTCATTCTGAAATGCCTCGATAAGGATGCTGCGAACCGCTATCAGACGGCCCGGGAACTGGCGGTGGACCTGCGGCGCCTATCCGCGGCGCCACAAACACCTGATGCGCGAAAGCGCCGGCATTGGCAGCGTTGGACACTCGCGGGCGTTGGCGTACTGCTTCTGCTGGCCGGGTCCGTGTGGCTGGCAGTCAGGAGCAGGCATCCGGGCGGCGGAAGCCAGCCGATTCACTCCCTGGCGGTCCTGCCGCTGGCCAACCTCTCCGGCGATCCCTCCCAGGAATACTTCGCCGACGGCATGACCCAGGAGCTGATCACAGATCTGGGACAGCTCCCCGCTGTGCGCGTGATCTCCCGGACCTCCATCATGCGCTACAAGAAAACAGATAAGTCCCTACCCGAAATCGCCAGGGAACTTGATGTGGATGCCGTGGTCGAGGGGTCGGTGCTGCGGGCAGGCGATCGCGTCCGCATCACGGCGCAACTGGTGCAGGCTTCGGACCGGCGCCTGTGGGGTGCCAGCTACGAGCGCGACCTGCGTGACGTCCTCGCATTGCAGAGCGAGGTAGCGGGCGCGATAGCCGGCGAGATCAGGACGGAGCTGACGCCACAGCAGCAAAGGCGCCTGGCAAGCCGGCGTCCAGTCAACCCCGAAGCCTACGCTTTGTACTTACAGGGAAAAATGCTCTGGGCGCGGGATACCGAGGCTGACAACCGGGCCGCCACCGAAGTGCTGCAGCGCAGCCTTGCGATGGATCCGGACTTTGCTCCCGCGTATGCTGCGCTGGGGCGTGTGTACTCCGACAGGCTATTCGCCTGGGATCCGAAAGACGAGTGGAAAGACAAGGCCGAGGCAGCAATCAACAAGGCGCTTGCCCTCGATCCCAACCTGGCGGAAGCTTACGTCTCCCGCGCCGCACTGCTCTTTACGCCGGCGCATGGCTGGCAGCACGAAGAAGCCATTGCGGAGTGCCGGCAGGCGCTGGCGCTGAATCCCAATCTGGCCGATGGTCACGTCGCTCTGGGTATGATCTTCGAGCATATCGGGCTCGAGGACGAAGCTCTCCATGAGTTCGAAACCGCTGCTGCGATCGAACCCACTGTCCCGTCCCTGCGCTTCTATGAAGCGTTAGCTCTCATGCTGGACGGCAGGTCTCAGGAGGCATTGATGCTGCTGCACGATCTGCCTGCTTCACCGTTAGGCCAGACTGTCCGGGCCTACAGCCTGTGGCAACAGAGGCGCAGCCAGGAACTCTCCGCGCTCCTGAACCAGATGTCGAAAGCTGATCCGCAAGAGAAATTTGTGTATCTCGCCTGCTTGCATGGGCTGCTTCTGGCCGAGTCCGGGCAACGAGAGCAGGCGGAAAAGAAGATCAGGGAGAAGATTCTCCCGGAGGCCGAGGCGCTCAAGCCCTACGGCCACTTCCATCACGTTGCTAGCTCTGTAGCTATGATTTACGCCCAGCTAAACGAGCCGGAAGAGGCGGTGAAATGGCTGGAAGAGGCGGCTGCGACGGGTTTTCCCTGTTATCCGTGTTTCGATCATAACCGCGCTTTCGATCCCATTCGCCCCGATCCGCGCTTTGTGGCCTTCATGCAGAAGCTGAGAGCGCAATGGGAGCATCTCAGGTCCGCCTACGGATCCGCGGCTTCCACCCCAGCGAGTGAGCGCCGATGATGCATCACTCTTCCTTCTTTTTCCCTGCAATCATTTTTTTTCGGAGGTCCTCGACGTAGCGGTCCGTCATGCCGGCGATGTAGTCGCATATGACGCGCACGGGGTTCTCGGTGCGCGAGCGTTCCTGATAGGCCTGGGGCAGGGCGTCGGGATGCTCAACAAGGTGGTCGAAAACTTCGGTGATCACCTTCTCTGCCTGCCGCTTTTCCGGCTCCAGCGGCTTGCAGTTGTACAGCGCCTCGTAAAGGAAGCTCTTCGCCTGCTGGCGTTCCTCTTGCACCTCGCGACTGAAGCCCGCGAGCCGCTCGGGGAAGCGGCGCAGATCGTCGAGGCTGCCGATCCGCGCCTGCTGAACTCTCCGCTGCGTGTTTTCGATCAGGTCGGTGACAAAACGGTTGAGCACGCGCTTCAGTGCTTCGTTGAACTTTAGCTTCTCGGGAGCGTCGGGATACTTCGCCTCCGCCTGCGCGTAATATCGCTCAAAGACGCGCACCCTCCTGCGAATCTGCGGCAGCCGCAGCAGCTTCGCCTCGAAGCCGTCGTCGAGATCGGCCGTGCTGTAGGCGATCTCATCGGTCAGATCGATCAGTTGCGCTTCCAGCGGGGGCCGCTGGTCGAGAAGATATTCGGCCAGCTCCGGATGTTCGTCCGCGCGGTAATCGCGCGAGTGCTTGACGATGCCCTCACGCACTTCGAAGGTCAGGTTCAGGCCGTGAAACTCCGCATAACGCAGCTCCATCTCCTCCACCGTGCGCAGCGCCTGCAGGTTGTGATCGAAGAATTCGCCATGCTGCCGCATCAGCAGGTCCAGCGTGCGCTCGCCGGCATGCCCGAACGGCGGATGCCCGATGTCATGCACCAGGGCCAGCGCTTCGGTGAGATCGACATTCAGATTAAGCGCGGCGGCAATAGTGCGCGAGATCTGCGCGACTTCCATGGTGTGTGTCAGACGGGTGCGGAAGTGATCGGAGTAGCGGCGGGTGAAGACCTGCGTCTTGTTCTCCAGCCGGCGAAAGGCGCGGGCATGGATAACGCGATCGCGGTCGCGCTGGAAGAGGTTGCGGTAAGGATGAGGCGGCTCGGAATAGCGGCGCCCACGCGAATCCTCCACGCGCACGGCGTACGGGGCCAGCATAGGCGCAGTGTAGCAGCGGCCTGCGCGGGCCGCCAGCGAAGCAGTTGCTGGCCTGCCGCATTCGTGCCTCGCTTTCGAGAGCGGCAGGCGTTAGCAAAGCAACCGACGGTATTGAGGAATGGGATCGGCCAGCGCTCACCGGGCCGCCGGCCAAACACGTCCAGCCGTTTCGTGTCGGGCGGCTCATCGAGTGCAATGGCGCCGGCAGGTCGGGAAGGTCCCCGGCTGATTGGAACACGGACACGGGCATAAGGATCCTGCGGTTCAGCAGGGCCGTGCCGCAGAAGACGGCGCACGAACTGTCGCAGGGCCGGCAAGAATCTCATTGAACCCGCCTCCGTTGCCTGCTCAGCTTGGGGTTACCATCGCCGGCGCAATGTCTTCCACGTCCACGATGTTGGTCGGATACCTGCCCGTATAGCAGGCGGTGCAATAGACATGCTCGTCGCCTTCGCCGGCGGCCTTGCGCAGACCTTCCAGCGAGAGGTATGCGAGGGAATCGGCGCCGATGTACTCGCGAATCTCTTCCACCGATTTGTTGGCCGCGATGAGCTGCTTCTTCGACGGCGTGTCCACCCCGTAGTAGCAGGGCGAAATGGTGGGAGGGCAGGAGATGCGCATGTGCACCTCTTTGGCGCCGGCGTCGCGCACCATGCGCACGATTTTCCTGCTGGTGGTGCCGCGCACGATGGAATCATCAATGAGCACGACCCGCTTGCCCTCCAGCACGTGACGCACGGGATTCAGCTTGAGCTTCACCCCGAAGTCGCGCACGCGCTGTTCCGGCTCGATGAAGGTGCGGCCAACGTAGTGGTTGCGGATCAGGCCGAACTGTATGGGAATGCGGCTCTGCTGCGCGTAGCCCATCGCGGCCGTCACGCCGGAATCGGGCACGGGGACGACGATGTCGGCCTCCACCGGAGACTCGAGCGCGAGCTGCCGGCCCATGGCGTCGCGCGTCTGCTGCACGGCGCGTCCGAAGACCATGCTGTCCGGGCGCGAGAAATATACGTGCTCGAAGATGCAGCTCGATAGCGGCTGCTGCGGCGCGTAGAAACGCGAATGCACTCCCTCCGGCCCCACGATGACCAGTTCGCCGGGCTTGACCTCGCGCTCATAGACCGCCCCGATCAGGTCGAAGGCGCAGGTCTCGGAGGCGAAAACGACGGTGTCCGGGTGATGCGCGGACTGGCTGGCGATACGCCCCATGACCAGCGGCCGGAAGCCGCGGGGATCGCGCGCGGCGAAGATGCGATCGGGCGTGAGCATCACGAGAGAAAAGGCGCCTTCCAGGCGGCGCAGCGAATCGGCCATGGCATCGGGCAGCGCCTGCTCGCGCGAGCGCGCGATCAGATGCACGATCACCTCGGTGTCGCTGGTGGTCTGGAAAATCGAGCCCTGCTGGTCCAGTTGTCCCCGGACTTCCAGCGCGTTAATGATGTTGCCGTTGTGGGCCAGCGCGATCTTGCCTTTGTTGCACTCCACCATGATGGGCTGGGCATTGAGCAGCGCCGAATCGCCGCTGGTGGAGTAGCGGGTGTGGCCAATGGCCAGCGGGCCGGGAAGACGGGCGAGCGCATCGGCGGTAAAAATGTCGGAGACCAGTCCCATCGCCTTGTGCAGGCGAAGCTGCTCGCCGTCGGAAGCCGCCACGCCGGCCGACTCCTGCCCGCGATGCTGCAGCGCGTAGAGGCTAAGATAAGCGAGCTTCGAGGCCTCGGCATGGCTGTAGATGGCCACCACGCCGCATTCTTCGCGCAGCTTGTCGTCATCGGCCGCCAGCGGCCGGTGGTCAGTTGTCAGTTGCATCGCGCTTGCCATACCCCGCCTGGCTTCAGTCGTGCCGATCGGCCGCTCTCTTCTTGGCGAGCGGCCATCAGGCCGCAAGAACACGGGCTAAAGCCCAACTCCCTGTTGACGATCAGTGGCACGTCTAAAGACGTGCCCCGATACAAAGCACGCTCTCCCGCGAGCGCTCCGTGATAAAAGCAGGTCTGCCGCCAGCGTTTCTCGCGTGGAACGTCTAGCTCTTCTGCAGCGTCTCGGGAACCAGACGCTCCTCTGTTTCAGTATGTAACGCACGCTCAAGGGCATGCGCCCACCTCTCCCGCAACTCCGAAACGTCCGCCCCGACAGCGACGACGCCCGCCACCCGGATCTCCAGCTTTTCCGGAACGGTTTCCCCTACATTTTCCGCCGAGAGCCCGAAATCTGCCGCTACTTGTTGGATTCTCCCCACATTTTGGGCGTCGCATGAAATGAGGATCCGGCTGGCATCTTCGCCAAAAAGGACGAACTCCGGTATTAGCCCCCAGGAACTAAGGTCCACCTGCCCGCCGATGCCGCGCGCGAAGCCGCACTCCGCCATCGCCACCGCCAGGCCGCCTTCGGAGCAGTCTTTGGCCGATTCGACCAGTCCCTGATCGATCATCTCCACGATGGCCTTCTGCAGAGCGGCTTCTTTCTCCAGTTCCAGCGCCGGAGGAAACCCCCAGATGTGGCCGAGGACCTCCTTTGCATACTCCGACGAGCCGAACTCTGCTTCAACGTCCGAGGCATCGCCCGGCTCCGAGCCGCGCAGCACAACCACCGCCCGGCCCGGTCCGCGGAAGTGTGGAGCGACGGCTTTGTGCACGTCCTCCAGGATACCGACCACGCCGATAACCGGGGTGGGATAAATGCCCTCGCCCAGGGTTTCGTTGTAGAAGCTGACGTTGCCTCCGGTGATCGGCGTCTCCAGTTCCTCGCAGGCTTTGGTCATGCCATCGATGGTCTGGGAGAACTGCCACATGATGTGCGGCTTCTCGGGATTACCGAAGTTCAGGCAGTTGGTGGCGGCCATCGGCGTCGCGCCCGCGCAGGCCACATTGCGCGCCGACTCAGCCACCGCGTGCATCGCGCCCAGCTTGGGATCGAGATAGCACCAGCGCCCATTGCCGTCGAGCTTCATCGCCAGGCCGCGGTCCGTGCCCTTGACGCGGATCACGCCGGCCTCGCCGCCAGGACCTTCCACTGTGTTGATCTGCACCATCGAGTCATACTGCTCATAGACCCAGCGCTCGGAGCAGATGTTCGGGCTCTCCAGCAGCCGCTTCAGTTCCTCGGTGAATTCGGCCTTCACGCCGAGTGCGACGTTCTCCGGCACCTCGCGCGGCACCGGCGGCTCCCAGCGTTCCAGAGGCCGCCGATAGAGCGGAGCATCGTCGGTCAGCGCGGCATTGGGAATCTCCGCGACAGGCCTGCCGTGCTCCAGCACGCGCATGATTGGCCGGTCGATCACCTGGCCGATGGTGACCGCGTCGAGTCCCCACTTTGCGAAGACGCGGAACACCTCGTCTTCCCGGCCTTTTTCGGCCACCAGCAGCATGCGCTCCTGCGATTCGCTGAGCATGATTTCATAGGGCGTCATGCCGGTTTCGCGCTGTGGCACCAGATCCAGCTCGATCTCCAGGCCAACGCGGCCGCGCCCGCCCATTTCGCAGGTCGAGCAGGTCAGCCCGGCCGCGCCCATGTCCTGGATGCCGACCACCGCTCCCGTCTGCATCGCCTCCAGACAGGCTTCCAGCAGCAGCTTCTCCAGAAACGGATCGCCAACCTGCACGTTGGGCCGCTTGGCTTCCGATTCTTCGCTGAATTCCTCGCTGGCCATGGTTGCGCCGTGAATGCCGTCGCGTCCGGTCTTTGAGCCGACGTAGATGACCGGATTGCCCGGCCCAGCGGCCCGGGCATAGAAGATCTGGTCGCGGCGCACCAGGCCGAGCGCGAAGGCGTTCACCAGCGGATTGCCCGAGTAGCAGCTCTCGAACTTCACCTCGCCGCCGACGTTGGGCACGCCGAAGCAGTTGCCATAGGAGGCGATGCCGCTGACGACACCTTCCAGGACGGAATGGTTCTTGTGCAGGGTCGCCCGATCCAGTCCAGGGTCCGGGACAATCGGGCCAAAGCGCAGGGAATCCATAATCGCCACCGGCCGCGCGCCCATGGTGAAGATGTCGCGCAGAATTCCTCCCACGCCGGTGGCGGCGCCCTGGAATGGCTCGATGAACGAGGGGTGATTGTGCGATTCGATCTTGAAGGCGCAGGCCCAGCCGTCGCCGATGTCGATGATACCGGCGTTTTCGCCAGGACCTTGTACCACGCGGCGGCTGTGTGTGGGCAGGCGCTTCAGATGAACCCGCGATGACTTGTAGGAGCAGTGCTCGCTCCACATCACGCTGAAGATGCCCAGTTCGGTGAAGGTGGGCTCGCGGCCGAGGGCCTTCAGGATGCGATCGTACTCTTCCGGCGAGATGCCATGGTCGCGCAGCAATTCCGGAGTGATAGCTGGTTCCCTGGCGATGCTGGAAGCGGCTTCCACTGGATTCATGGCAAGGAAGGAAGCTCTATTGTCGCATGGAGAATGCGGCGGGGGAAGAAATTAGAAGGAGGGTAGAACCTTACGGCAGGGGAGATATCGTCGCGTCAGGTTCGCTTGCGGCGCTCAGCGGGGCGCGGCGGCTACTCTTCCGCTTCCCGCCACTGGTAGCCGCACATCAGGCACTTCCAGCGACGCATGAACTGGGCTGGCGGCTCGGGAATGGGAATGGCCGAGGACCAGAGGGCGATCTGGCGGGGGCTGCTGGTCACCTCGCGAATCTCCAGCGACTCGCACTCCGGGCAGCAGGAGACTTCTTCCAGCTCATCGTCCTCCTCATCTTCCAAGGCTACGCCCACGGACTCCTCGGGTTCGAAATCGTCGAGGACCTCCAGCGCGCGCACTACCTGGCTGTCGGGCACCTGCAGGCGGATGCCGCCCAAAGCCATACCCATATGCCAGTTCATGGCATGCATGTTTTCGTCGCATACAAAAGCGGAGATGCCGGCAGAGACGAGCTTGCCCTGCGCCAGTTTGGCTTCGCCCAGGCTCAGGAACTTCGAGATGGTCACCAGTTCTTCCAGCATGGCTGATTTGGCAAGCGTAGGCCAGCGTTCAGCCCCGAGTCAATTCCATTAAACCAGTCCGGCGGCTGTGCTCGGCAATGGCTTCGACAATCTGCATCGCGGCCGCCAGCGCCCGCCGGCCGTCCTCCAGCGTCACCTCCGGCGTGGAGCGCTCGCGGACCGCGCGCAGAAAGCTGCTCAACTCCGCCTGCAGCGGCTCCTGCGTCTCAACCTTCGGCTTAAAGGGTGTAATGCCGGGGAAGGCGCTGGCGGCCACGCTTGCGGGATTGAAGGGATCGATGTCGCGGGACTCCGCACCCAGTTCCTGCACCGTGAGCACGAGGACGTCCTGCCGGGAGAAGTCCAGCGAGACATATTGGTGCGGCTGGAAGAAGCGCAGCTTCCGGATGCGTTCGGTACTGACCCGGCTGGCGGTGAAGTTGGCCACGCAGCCCGATTCGAACTCCATCCTTACGTTCGCGATGTCGACCTTCGACGACAGGATGGGCAGCCCGACCGCGCGCAGCTCCTTCACCGGCGAGCGGACGAAGGACAGCACCACGTCAAGGTCATGGATCATCAGATCGAGGATCACGTCGACATCGAGTGAACGCGGTGTGAAGACGCTGAGCCGGTGGACCTCGAAGAACATGGGCTGGGTGAGGAGCGGAAGTGTGGCTCGTACGGCCGGATTGAAGCGCTCAAGGTGTCCGGCCTGGGCAATGCGTCCGCAACGCCGGGCGATCCCGATCAGCTCATCGGCCTCTGCGAGGCTGGATGCCAGAGGCTTTTCGACAAGTACGTCGATGCCGTTTTCCATCAGCCGGCGGGCAACTTCGAGATGCCGGACGGTGGGGACTGCCACCGAGGCGGCCTGCGCACCGGCGGCAACCAGCTCATCGACTGACGAAAAGGCCTGGGTGCCGAACTCATGAGCGAGGGCCTGCGCACGCGCGTAGTCGAGGTCTGCGATGCCGACGAGGTCAACTCGCTGCGAAGGATCGGCCTGGAGCTCACGATAGACGCGGGCGTGATTTCGCCCGAAAGCTCCGGCGCCAACCACGCCAACGCGCAGCACACTGCTCGCGTCAGCCATTCTGCGATTGTGCCGCATTGGACTGCCAGGAGGCAAAGAGACGCTGGCGGTGTTCGGGCCATTCGTCGCTGAGAATGGCCCAGCGATCGTGGTCGCGCCAGGCTCCGTCAACGAACAGATAGCGGGGAGAGAAGCCTTCCTTGCGAAATCCCATTCGCGAGACGAAGGCGCCGGATGCGATATTGGCCGGCTGAATGTTCGCTTCCAGGCGGTGAAATCCCATGGCAGCGAAGGCCCT
>Ga0335081_10003460_pt1 | contig 24830 bp, 14 predicted proteins | sample Lox_Sample_35_FD_206713 | JGI IMG/M metagenome (GOLD analysis project Ga0335081, IMG submission 206713) | Soil microbial communities from Loxahatchee National Wildlife Refuge, Florida, United States - Lox_Sample_3.5 | ecosystem: Environmental > Terrestrial > Soil > Wetlands | place: USA...
ATGCGGATCGCCCGTGGGTGCGGCCGGAGGGCAGGCGCCACCCCGCCCGGCGCAGCCGGTTCCGCCGCAGCCGGTGCAGCCCATGAGTCCTGCCTATGCGCCTGCCGGACCGCCAGTGCCGCCGCGGCGCTCCACGAGCCCGATCGTGTGGATCCTCGGGATCGTGGGAGGCCTGATCGTTCTCGTGATTATCTGCGTCGTAGGATTCACCTTCTTCGTCGTGCACAAGGTGAAAGAGGCGGGACTCGACCCCGAATTGATTCAGAAGAATCCCGGACTGGCCATCGGCAAGATGGTCACGGCAGTCAATCCCGACGTCGAGGTCATCAAGACCGACGACGCAGCCGGCACTCTCACCATCCGCGACAAAAAGACCGGCAAGGTCGTTACGGTAACCTTCGATCAAGCCAAGAATGGCCAGTTCCATATGAGCGCGCAAGGCGACGATGGGACCGCCAATATCGATATCGGCGGGGGTGCCGCAAAGCTCCCTTCCTGGCTGCCGGCATATCCCGGCTCGACGCCCCAGGGCACTTTCTCGATCAAGGGTGACGGCGCGAACGGCGAAGGAGGCACCTTCGCCTTCACTACCAAAGATCCCGCATCGAAAGTGCTGGAGTTCTATCAGGACAAGGCCAAGGACTTGGGGATGAAGGTCAACCTCAACAGCACCACGGACCAGGGCGGCATGATGGTCGCGTCGAACGACGACGATAAACGCACGCTGACGGTCGTGGTGGGGGGCAGTTCCGGCGAGACCACGGTCAACGTCACATACGCCCAGAAGAGATAGGACTCGTCCCTCGCCGATCCCTGCAGTACCGTTAGTACTTTTGCTTCTGTATTCTTGATTACATTTGTAGCATTTCCCCACGTCATCGTGGTAAGAGTTGCGTTTTGATGCTAGAACGTACGCAACTCTTCGCGAGTGGGGCACTTGGGGTCTGTCTCTACTGCCTGACAGGGGTCCAGCCAGCCGCGGCGCAAAGCGGCCTTCCTATCGACGCCCTGCTACAGGCCGAGCGCAGCTACGACGTCATCGTGGTAGGTGGAACCGCGGGCGGCGCCGCGGCGGCATTGCAGGCGAAGCGAATGGGTGCCAGCGTCGCACTGTTCTCGGAAACTGGCGCCGTCGGCGGACAGCTTCTGACCGTGGCAAGCATGGACGAAGGCTGGATGTCGCGCAGTTTCCCGTCGGGCATCTACGCGGAGCTTACCAGCCGGCTGAACAGCATCTATGCGTCCAAAGGGCTCCCGGTGGGCGGGTGCTATTGGGATTTGGCATCCCGATGCTATGAGCCTCACATCATCAGCCAGCAACTCATCGCGATGCTGCAAGAGAGCAACGTGGATATCTATCCTCGCGCCATGTTCGTGGACGTGGTGCTGGATGGGACCACGGTCCGCGGCGCGCAGTTCCAGGATCCCTCGAGTTCCAGCCGCATTTTCGAGAGTTTCGTGCTGGTGGACGCCACGGAATACGGCGACGTGATCCCTCGCACGGGGGCAGCGTACTTCGCCGGCAATGGCACGGGCGATGCGCCGGGACCTTGCATCCAGAGCATTACGTACACCGTCCCCATCAAGTATTACGACGTGGTGCCGTCGGCCCTTCGGCTGCCCGGCCCTCCGCCGCAGTACGAACTATACAAGCCCGAGTTCGCCGCCACCGTGGCCGCGTCCGGATCGACCAGCCCGGGCATCTACCCGTTGAGCCTTCCGGCCCACAATGTGTACCGCGCCATGCCCGACTTCACACGCGGGCTGGCGATCGGCGCCGGTCCGCGCAAGTCCGCCATCAATCTGGCAAACGACTATCTGGATTTTTACACCTACGTGAAAGGCCAGATGCCGCCGCAGGACTTCCAAGCCGCGTTGGACGCCCGGTTCCTCACCGACCCCGCCGTCCGCGCCAATGCGATCGGCCAAGCCAAGCTGAAGACTCTGGCATTCCTCTACTACCTGCAGGATCCGCAGGGTATCAACGATTCGCATTGGGCGATTGCCGACGATGAGTTCGGCAGTGTTACCACCGCGGACGATTATTCCCCTCTGGTGCCACCGTCATTCAAGCCGATTGAAGCGCTGATGCCGCCATTTCCGTACGTTCGGGAGAGCCGGCGGATTCAGGCCGTGAGGATGCTGACCGCCGACGGAATCCGCCGCTCGGCCGGCCCCGACGGCCTGTCACGAGGCCCGATCTGGCCCACCGGCATCGCGCTCGGCGACTACAGCACCGACTTTCACAACTGCAACTGGGACGGAACGTTCGAGGTGTGGGCGGGAGAAAAGGCCAGCGACGTGGCGATGGCTTCCGGTCCCTTCCCGGTCCCATTCGAATCGTTCATCCCATCGGCGGTTGACGGATTTCTCGTGGCTGAAAAAAACCTCGGCTACTCCCGCGTGGCCAGCAGCGCGCTGCGCCTCCAGCCGAGCGTGATTTCCACGGGACAGGCCACGGGGGCAATTGCTGCGGTGGCCGTACGCCACCGCGTTCAGCCGCGGAACGTCAGCCCGCTCGAAACCCAGATGGAACTGGCGAATTCCGGTGCGCGGATTTCCATGTATGCCCACGACGATGTCTCGTATCCGAGCGCGATTTGGACCGACGTACAGATTGCCAGCGCGCGCGGGATCATGTTGGGCACCACGCCATCGCACTTCGCGGCGGCGAACACCATCACCCGCCGTGAGGCGGCGGTGGTGTTGGCACGAACGCTTGGCTATACTCCGGTGGGCGGCCCGTTGCCGGCAATCAGCAAGCCGACTTTCACGGACGTGCCAATCGGGGACTGGGGCCTTCCCTTCGTGGAGGCGATCGCCGCTCACGGAATCACCTCCGGGTGTTTCGCCGCGCCCCGGATGTTTTGCCCCGACGCCACCATGTCTCGCGAGCAGTTCGCCGTGTTTCTGGCGCACGGAGCAGGGCTGGCGCTCGGACCTGCCGCGGGCACGGGAATGTTCAGCGATGTGGACAACGGCTTCCAGCCATATGCCGAGGCGGCCGTGCGCGCCGGCCTGATGGACGCGTGCGGCACCGGGCACTTCTGCGGAAGCGCTCCTGCCACCCGCGGCGGCGACGTCGCGCACGGCGTCGTGCGCATGCTGTCCCTGTTGGGCGTGCGGTAGTCTACCAGCCGGTTGTCCCAACGCCACCTTTGAAGGGCCCCACGATATTCGAGGTGATCCAGCCGCCGTAGAAATCGCCCTCCTGAGGCTGAACGCGCTCATCGTCCACGAAACAAGCGTCCACACGCCCCGCGTAGAACGAAAGACAGCCGCACAGAATCGAGTATGGCGGCGCAGGCGATGGGTAGCTCCAGGCTGCCTCGCGAGACCCGCGTGCGCCGACCTGGAGATCGAAGTAAGAGGCAAGGCCTTTGAACTCGCAGAAGGTCTGGCGGGAACCGGGCCGGAGCCACCCGGTGCGCACGTCCTCACGGGGAATGTAGTAGACGGGCGGATGACTGGTCTCGAGCAGACGATAGGTTCGAATGGAATCGGCAATCGTTTCGCCGGCAAACTCGACGCGGATGCGGCGCGCGCAGGGCTCGATCCTGGGTGGCCGGGGGTAGTCCCAAACGGATTCCTGACCGGGCGAGGGGTCAATTCGCGGCATACAGTCAGGATGCTACCACGTGTTTTTCCGGGGGATGGCCGAGCCTTTGTTGCCGCGTCGAACTAAATGTGCTTTCTTATTTGATATGAAGAGATCAGCGAGCCTGGCATTCGCCGCCCTGCTTCTCGCGGCTCAAGCCCAAGTGAGCGGCTTGTCTGCGCAGACCATCGACACCAAGAACTGGACCGCTGCCGAAGACCATCAGAACATGATGGACCAGCTCGGCATCAAGGCCCTCCGTCCGGGCCCCAGCGGAAACGAAAGCGCCCCAAACCACGCGAACTATGACGAGGCCACGGCGAATCCGTACCCAAATCTCCCGGACGTGCTCATTTTGAAGAACGGAAAGAAAGTGACGACGCCGGCGATTTGGTGGAATCAGCGGCGTCCCGAGATCATCGAGGACTTCGATCGTGAGGTGCTCGGCCGCGTTCCCAGGAATGTTCCGAAAGTCACCTGGGAAGTTACCAAGACGGCCGAAGCCGCGGTGGGTTCGCATCCGGTGACCGGCAAACAACTGCTCGGGCACGTGGACAACTCTTCCTACCCGGACATCAAAGTCGAGATTCAGATGACCCTGGTGGTTCCCGCCAACGCGAAGGGCCCCGTGCCGGTGATGATGATGTTCGGCGGCCGCACCATCCCCGAGATTGCATTTCCCGCGCCGGTATTCCCGGGACGGGCAGGCGCTCCGCCCCGTGCGTTCACTCCTCCGCCGAGTGCCGATCCTCCCGCTCTCGAGCAACTGATTGCGGATGGCTGGGGAGTCGCGACCATCAACCCCAACAGCATCCAGGCGGACAACGGAGCCGGACTGACGAAAGGCATCATCGGGCTGGTGAACAAGGGGCAGCCGCGTAAGCCCGATGATTGGGGCTCGCTTCGAGCATGGGGCTGGGGAGCGTCGCGCGGGCTCGATTACCTCGAGACCAATCCGGCCGTGAATGCCAAACACGTGGGCATCGAAGGAGTGTCGCGTTACGGGAAGGCCGCGCTGGTAACCATGGCCTACGATACACGCTTCGCCGTGGTGTTGATCGGCTCCTCGGGTGAAGGCGGCGCTAAGCTGCATCGGCGCAACTGGGGCGAAGCCGTCGAGAACCTCACGGGCACGGGCGAATATCACTGGATGGCGGGCAACTTCCTGAAGTATGGTGCGTCCGAGGCGAGTTTCGGGAGCAAGAACGCCGGCGACCTGCCGGTGGATGCTCATGAACTCATTGCCCTGTGTGCGCCCCGCCTCACGTTCGTCAGCTATGGGATTCCGGAGAAGGGTGACGCGAAATGGCTCGACCACGAGGGCAGCTTTATGGCGGCGGTCGCAGCGCAACCGGTCTTCCGGCTGCTGGGCGCCAAGGACCTGGGCGTTCCGGACGATTACCACACGGCAAAAATGCCGGCGGTGAACGTTGGGCTGCTGGAAGGCCAGCTCGCGTGGCGCCAGCATGACGGCGGACACACCGACGGGCCCAACTGGAAATACTTCATCCCCTGGGCGGATAAGTTCCTGCACCGCGGAGGCGAGGAGAAGAGCCAATGAAGATGCTCGCCGCCGGTCTGGCCGCGGCCTGGCTGCTCTCAGCGCAGGCCGACCGGCCGGCCCCGCGGTCCGACCAGAACTCGCGGATCGCCCACGAGCAGCTTCTGGCCAAAGCGAAACAGGGCCGCATCGACGTGTATTTCGAAGGAGACTCGATCACGCGCCGATGGGGAGCGACCGACTATCCACGCCTCCTGGAAAACTGGAACCAGAATTTCTTCGGTTGGAATGCGGCCGACTTCGGATGGGGCGCGGACAAAATCGAGAACATCCTCTGGCGCCTGGAAAACGGCGAACTGGATGGCGTCAACCCCAAGGTGATTGTGCTGCTGGCCGGCACCAACAACGTGGGGAATCAAGTTCCACCCGAAGGCGCCGATTCCGCCGTCTCCAACGTCACGATCGGCCTTCAGGCGGTTCTGCGCACGCTCCACGCGAAGGCGCCGAATGCCGTGATTCTCCTGACGGCCATTTTCCCGCGCAATGACAACATGGACGTGATGCCCGAAATCGACCGCATCAACGCCAACCTGGCGCGCATGGCCGACGGCCGAAAGATCCGCTACCTGAACGTCAACGCGCAGCTCGCGGATGGCGAAGGAAAACTGCGGGAGGGCATGATGAACCCGGACAAACTCCACCCGGCGTTACCGGGATATCAGGTCTGGGCCGATGCGTTGAAACCGCTCCTGACCCAGTTGTTAGGCGCGCCGGCGAAAGAAGATCACGCGCCTCCGCCTACCGGCGATCCGTCGGCTCGGCGGTGAGGGAGTGCCGCCGGCCGCGAGCACTCGAGATGCTTTCGCGGTAGCGACCAAAAAGCGTTGGCAGGAGTGCCTGCGCCACGTCTACGCGAGGATCTCTTTGATAGGGCCGTCGCCGTCTTCTACCAGCCGCATCGTGCGGCCGAAGACGTTCAAAGTCATCTTGCGATAATCCAACCCCAACTGGTTGAGAATCGTGGCGTGCAGGTCGCTGTAGTAGTGTTTGTTCTGTTCGGCGCGATAGCCCACATCGTCGGTGCTGCCATGGCTGACACCGCCCTTGATCCCGCCGCCGGCCAGCCACGAGGTGTAACCTCGCGGATTGTGATCCCGGCCGGTGGTGTTCTGCGACCAGGGGCTCCGGCCGAATTCACTGGTCCAGACCACCAGGGTGGAGTCCAGCATGCCGCGCTGCTTGAGGTCATGGATCAGACCCGCGATCGGCTTGTCGGTGGCGCGGCACAAGGGCGCGTGTTCCTTCATGTCGCCGTGGGCATCCCACTTCCCGTTGCCGCCGCCGGCGTGGCAAAGCTGGATGAAGCGCACCCCCTGTTCCGCGAGCCGGCGGGCGAGCAGGAGCTGCCGTCCAAAATCATCCGTCTCCTTCTCGCCGATCCCGTACAAATCCTGGACGCTCTTCGGCTCCTTCGAAAAATCGACTACCGACGGAGCGGACAATTGCATTCGTGCGGCCAATTCGTAAGCTCCGGCGCGGGCTGCGATATCCGAATTGAACGAATAATGCTCGCGGAACTCCTTGTTCATCGACGCCAGCATCTCCATCTGGCGTTCGCGCTCGGCGGGGGTGGTGCCTTTCGGAGGATTGAGGTTGGGAATGGGCGTATCCCCGGGCTGGAACGGCGTTGCCGCGACCGTAGCGCCCAGGTAGCCGCCGGTCAGTTGCACGGGCGAAGACGGCCGCCCGATGTTCACGAAGGTCGGTAAATTCCTGTTGGCAGTTCCCAGGGCGTAGGAGATCCAACTTCCCAAACAGGGGTGGTCGAACTGGCGCCCTCGATGGCCGGTCTGCGTTTCGATGACCGCCGGAAAGTGATTGCCCTCGTTGCACCACATCGAATGCACGAAGGCGATTTCGTCCACCACGCCGCCGATGTTCGGGAACCAGTCGGAGACCAGTTTGCCGCACTTGCCGTAGCGCGTGAATGTGCGGAGTATGGGGATCACCGGGCGCTTCATCTCGGCGACGTTGTCTCCGAACCCGGTGGCGTCGATCAGCTTGCCGGCCCACTTGTTGTCCTTGGCATCGAAGGTGTCGATGTGGCTCACACCGCCGCACATGTACAGAAAGATGACCGACTTCGCTTTCACCGGCAGCGTGGGTGCGATGCGCACGTCGGGAATCTTGCCGTCTTCGGCCCACATGGCTCCCAGCGCTCCGCCCATGAAACATCCCATGAATCCGGCCGCGGATTTGAACAATTCGCGCCGTCCGATCCGCCCGCACGGAAAGATACTGCTCAGGTCTCCCATCGCTTACCTCGTGAACAGGAACTCATCCAGGTTAAACAGCAGCCAGGCAAAGTTTTTCATCCTCTCCGGGTCGCCCTTCAGGTAGCTCAGCGCGAGATCCTCTTCCGACGCGCTCGGCGGGCGCTCCAGCGTGATCCGGTAGGCCAGGTTGACTGCCGCCTTCAAATCGCCGCCGGCCTCCTTCATCACGCGTTCCGCCAGCTTCTTCGAGGCGTTATCCACTTCTTCGCCGTTCATCATGAAGAGCCCCTGCGGCGCGGTCACCGTTTGGGTGCGCATCGGGCAGGGGACGCGTCCGTCATCGACGTCGAACGCCTGCAGGAAGATCGGCGTGATGTCGGCGCTCGGAGAAAATCCGCGTGACATGTACGCGCCCCGGCGATTGGTATTCTGCGATCCACCGCCGCCCCTGCCGCCGCGGCGCGGCTGTCCGACGGCGCCGATGCTGAACGACGCGCCGCCCACCGTGGTATCCAGAGTCCCCGCCGCCGCCAGAATGGAATCCCACAGAGGCTCGGCTTCCAGGCGCTGCAGGCGGAAGCGCCACAGGCAGGCATTCTGCGGATCGACCTTGTTGTTGGCGGTCATCATCGCCGGATCTTCCTCGGATGCCATCTGGTATGCGTCGGAAGTCACCATCAACTTCTGCATGGCCTTCATGTCGAAGCCGCGTGCCACGAATTCGGCGGCCAGCCAATCGAGCAACTGCGGATTCGAAGGAGTACCGCCAAGCTTTCCAAAATCGCTGGAGGTCTTCTGCAAGCCCTCGCCGAAATGCCACTGCCAGAGCCGGTTCACCGCCACCCGGGCGAACATGGGGTTCTCCGGAGCGGTGAGCCACCTGGCAAACGCGTCCAGCGGGCCGTCGCGCATGTCCACCTTTGCGGGCATGAAAGGCCAGCCCGGTTTGACGGGCTTGTCTTTCTCCGGACGGTCGGGATCGCCGCTAGTGAGGATGTAGCTCGGCTCCTCTGCGAGCTTCGGGTTAATCTCTACGGTCCAGAATGCGGGTAAAGCACCGCCGCCGCGCCCGCCTCTTCCACCACCTCCCACCTGCTGCAGTTGCGTTTGCAGTTCCTTGTATTTCGCCTTGTCGCCATCCGGCATGACTTCCATGATCTTGTCGGCGTCGATGCGCAGGACAGGGAAGTAATCATCGGCAATCTTCATTTCCGCCGGCGTGCGATCCGTCTCGGGCTTCAGGATGACGGTCTTAACGTCCGGCGGCAGCATGGCGACGCGGTCGTCATAGAGTTTCTTGCGGTAGGGCTCGATCAGCGCATTGACGGCGGCCTCGATGGGCTCGCGTTTCCTGGCGGTCTCGTCGGTGTTCTTCGCGGCGGCCAGAATCTGCTCGGGCGTTGCGAGCGTGACCTTCTTGATCTCGAGCGGATCGAACAACGCCTTCATCGAATAAAAGTCCCGCTGCTTGATCGGGTCGTACATGTGGTCGTGGCACTTGGCGCACCCCACCGTCAAGCCCATAAACGCGGTGGAGACCGTTTCCACCGCCGTAATCGGCATTTCGTGGACTTCGTGGTTGTCGCGAATCACATCCCCGCGCGCCAGGAATCCCAGCGCGTACATGTCCTCGGGGCGAGCCTCGAGCTTCTGGCGGTACCCGGTGGCGGAAACCGAGGTGCGCTCGTTGGTGCGGTATCCCGTCAACATAGCCCGCACGAACTGGTCGTACGGCATGTTGCCGTTGATCGCGTAGATCACCCAGTCGCGCCAGTAGTGGATTCCCGCCGCCGCCAGCATGCGCTCGTCCTGATCGGCGTACCGCAGGACGTCCAGCCAATGCCGGGCGTACCGGACACCGTGCTGGTCGCTGGCGAGCAGTTTATCCACCAGCTTTTCGTAAGCATCGGGAGAGTTATCGGTGAGGAAGGCATCCTGCTCGGCGGGCGTGGGGGGAATGCCGATCAGGTCCATGTAGAGCCGGCGCGCGAGCACGCGCTTGTCAGCGGGAGGCGCCGGGTGCAGCCCCTTGGCCTTGTATTCGGCGGCCAAAAAGGCATCGATGGGGTTCTGCGACTGCGTTACGCCAGCCGGGACCGCCGGACGCACCACCGGCTTCAATACCCACAACTCGTTCTCATTGCCGGCAGAAAATGCCGTGATACAAACGAAGGCAGATAGAAACAGCGCGGGCGGAAGCCGGCGCAAGCGGGAAGACACGAGCGGAACCCTCCTTGGACCTCCCTCAGGCCCTGTCTTAATAATCGTAACACCTATGACCTGGGGGCGCTTATTGGACCACGGCCCCCACCACCATTTCAATGGTGCGCCGCAGTCCGTCGTCCGTGCCGATCGGCCCATCGCTGAACTGGCTTCTATCGGCGGGCTTCCACTGGTCGCGGGAGCCATTGTAATACTTGTAGTCCTGGGGGATGTGGGTCAGGGCGGGATCGTATTGGCGGTCGCTGCCGGCCATTTTGTAGATCACCATGTCCAGCGAAGGTATGACCACCACACCGAATCCGCCCCCGCCGGACTTGAAGAATGCGTCGCGCGGGGCGCCCGCCAGGTGGCCGTCGGCATTCACCTCCCACATCAAACTCATGGGCGCGTGTTTCTGATATGGGGATGGCTTGCCGCACGCTTCCACGTAGTCCGCCGGGATCAACTGCTGCTTGCCCCACTTGCCCTTGTGCAGGATGGCGTATTCGAACCTCAGAAAGTCCGTGGCGTGCATCGCGATATCGGCGCCGCCGGTGGTGTGGAGCTTGTTCTCGCCGCGATATACACCCCAGCCCCACTGGCCCCACCCTTCGGGCTGGGCCAGCTTCTTGTCGATGTACTCCTGCATCTCCATGCCGGAGATGTGGCGCAACACGATCGAGGCGATGTGCGGCGATTGCGAAGTGTAGGAGTAGCCCGCGCCCGGATCGGTCCACAACGGCGTGTGGAGAGCGCTCTGGTCCTGCTGGTTGGGATCGAAGGCGCGTGGCTGCCCCGGCCCTTGTCCTCCGCCGCGGCCTCCGCGCCCGCCCAGAGGCTCCAGTTTCACCGACGGCACGCCATTGACGAAGCCGGGATTGCTCCCTTCGCCGTGCAAGCCCGCGCCCATGGACAGCAACTGCCCGAGCGTGATGTCCGCTTTCCGTGGATCGTCGAGAGGGAATGCCTCGGGGAGGTATCGCTGTGTGAAGACCTTGGTGTCCAGCCCCTGCGGGAATTTGTCCTGGTACTCGTGCAGCATGATGCCGCAGGCGATGCTGGTGAACGCTTTGGCGCACGAAGCCACCACCGGCGTAGCCATCCGGCTGCCTTTGCCGTAATACTTCTCGTAAACCAGGTAACCGTGGCGCACTACCAGCAGTCCGCCATGCTGGCTCGTGCGGGACGCATACTCGAATGCGTAGTCGAGGCGCGTCAGGTCCATGCCGGCGATTTTGCGGATCTGGGCGGCGTCCTTTAACGTCCGCCAGCCGCCTTCGCTGTCGGGGGGTGGGAAGTAATCGTCGGCGCCTCGCGCTGACGGCCAACCCGCCAGCAGCAGCAGGAGCGCGCCCCAACCAGCCCCCAGTGTCCGGTTGATTCCCACGATCAGGCCAGCCTAGAACCGGAACCGCAGGCTGAACTCGATATTGCGCGGCAATTCGGCCTGCGGGTTGGAGAATGTGCCGAACGCCGAACTGGTGATGGTAGTGTTGATTCCCGTCAGCCAATGGCGGTTCGCTATGTTCTGTGCCGATCCCCGGAACTCCAGCGTCCTTCGCTCACCACCGAGCGGGAAGACCTTGCTGAGCGCGATGTTCTCGTTAAACTGCTTCGGATTTCTCAGCCCGGGCACCACCGCCCCGAGTGTACCGAAAACTCCGTTCGCCGGCTGGAAGAACGCCGCTTTATTCAGGTACGAACTGGAGCCGGACGAAGGATCCCAGCTCGGATTGAGCAGGGGGACTCCGGGGTTGAGACTGCAACGCGCCGCTCCGGCGCCGTACAAGTTCTGGCCGCAGCCCACTCCGAACGGGGTACCGCTCTGATACTGTTGAACGCCGGACACCTTCCAGCCGCCCAACAGCGCATTCAAGGCCGGATTCCAGGTGCCTCCCAACTGCCTGCCTTTTCCAAACGGCAGATCGTACACGTAACCGATTGCCAGGATGTGGGGCCGGTCGGAGCCGCTGAGATCCTTCTCGCGGTTGAAGGCGTAAACGTTCGGAGAAGTGTTGTCGGCGAACCACTTCGAGAACGTGTAGGAGATCTGCGTAAACAGCCCCTTGGAGAAGCTGTGTGAGATCTGAGTCTCCAGGGCATTGTACGTGCTGTGGCCGCCGTTGGTGGTGCCATTGATGCTCCCATACTGCGGGAACGGCTCGAGTGAATTTGCGAGTGTCTGGGTGAGCGGATAGCTGGCGTACGGCAGCGTGTATCCGTTCGCGGTCAATACGGAATTGGTGATCGTCCCGTTGGCGCTGATCAGCGAACTGAGCGACTGAGTCAGGAGATTCCCATAAATCGGAATGTACTTTGGGTTGAGCTGATTGAACTGCTGGCTCGACTGAGTCTCATTCCCGTAAGTGGCATGGAAGCTGGCGCGCGCAATGGTGGCCGGCGTGATGCTCTGCTCGACGGTGAAGTTGAAATCGTAGTACTGGCCCACCTTGCCGTCGGAAAAATAGCTCGGACTTCCGAAATTGATCAGCGACGGGTTGACCTGCGGGGGGCTGGCCGCGGCGATCAGGCTATTGTAGGGAAGGAAGCCCGCCATGGAATTATTGCTCCCGTTGGGAAGCAGGATGGAGATGCCCGAGGAGAAGTAATTGGCCGGGGCGTTGAAGTTGCCGCCGAATCCCTGAATGCCGCCGTCGGCGTTTCCATCCTCCTTGTTGGAGTTGTAGTAGATGGCGCCACCGGCGCGTAAGACCGTCTTCGGTGTCACCTGATAGGCGAACCCGGCGCGTGGGCCGAATGCCGTGGTACGGTGCTGCAGAATGGAGCTGAGACCGCTGCGGCCTTGCCCGCTCCCGGCAAAGATCAGCGCGCCCAGAAGATTCCCCGCGGACGGGTTGGGAATGTAGGCATCGAAGTTACTGCTCTGGCCGTGGGGTTCTCGCCGGGCAAGAGGCAGGTCGTAGCGCAGCCCCAAGTTGAGCGTGAGTTTGCGGCTCACTTTGAAATCGTCCTGGAAATACCAGGCATAGTAGGGGTAGACGTAATTGATGTTGCCGTTGAAGTTGAACAGGCCGCTGTTGCCCAGTCCGAGGAGGAACGATGCGAGATCGGCGCCCGTTGTGCCGCTCACCGATGGGTTCGAGGTCGCCGTACTGTTGAAACCGATTTCCCCGCCGCAGCCGTTACAATCCGAGCGGCCGTAATTCATGCGCAGATAGTTAAATCCGAATTTGAATGTGTGCTTGCCTTTGATCAGAGTCATGCCTTCCCGGATGCCGTAGGTCCGGCTGGGCGAGAAGGTCTGCACGAAGCTGTTGTAATTCCCGAAACCGTTGCCTGACGTGTCGTACGAGGTGTAATTCGGCGCTTTGACATAGCTCGGGTTGCCCGGTATTTCCGTCGCCATCCCATAAGTTCCGGTGTTGGCCCCAAGCCTCTCGTTGCCCGCCTCCGTGCCGTCGCGCTGGTAATAGTTGAAGCTGAACTGATTCAGGAAGGTCGGACGAATGACATAGTCCATGTTGAACGACACATACTTGTTGTCGAAGGCCTCCTGGAATCCCTCTCCCTCCGGTCCGGGGATGGGGCCCAGGCAGATCTGGCAGCCATTGAAGTACTGCCGGCTGAACAGACCGTTGAATCGCATCTTGTCGTTCGGATTGTAATCGCCCTTGATCGCGTAGACGCCCTGGTTCTCACCGGGGTCGCGCTGCCCGGTATTCACCACCGGATTGTTGTTGATGAACGCACTCGGATTCTGCGGCAGAGGCTCATAGCTGAGCAGCAATGCCGTCACCGGATTGATCATCGACTTGGGGATCAGGTTACCCGGGAAGGGCACGCGCGCATTGGCGTTCGACAGGACATTGCCCGCTCCATCGAACGGGTTGTAAATCACGATGGGCTGGCCGTTGGAGCCGAGATAGCCGGTGAAATCGCCCTGCCGCGCGGCAGCCGTGGGGACACTTAACAACGCGCTGGATACGATGTCCTTGGCTCGCGACCGCTCTCCCGAAAAGAAGAAGAACGCCTTGTTGCGCAGATTCACCACCTTGGGGATCCAGATCGGACCGCCGATGCTGACCGCCTCATCGTTCTGGTTGTGCACGGTCTGCGCCGAGGGGAGCGGAGCAACGTAGAAGAATCCGTTGGCATTGAGCGCCTGGTTGCGGATTTGTACGAACATCGTCCCGTGGAACTCGTTGGTGCCCGACCTCGTGGTGTAGTTCAGGATGCCGTTGGAGGTGTGGCCATACTCCGCGGAGTAGGCGCCGTTCTGCACTTTGAACTCCTCGATGCCTTCGACGCTGGTGACGCGCATCTGGGGATCATTGCGGCGCTGGCTGGTGGCTTCTCCGCCGTCCACCAGCAGGCTGGTGTTCGACCCGCTGGTGCCTCCGCCCATTACGGGGGCGCCGCCGGTGGTTTCCACATCCTGGGAGAGGTCGGTCCGTACGCCAGGCGTGAGCGTCGCAAAAGCGAGGTTGCTGCGCATGCCGCCGCTTACGAACAGGGGGAGATCGGCAATCGCCTGCTTATCGATGACTTTTCCGAGATCGCTCCGGTCCGTCTGCAACTGGGAAACGGTCGCCTCCACCTGCACCTTCTCCTGCACCTGGCCGATCTCCATGCGGATATCCGTGCGGGTGGCCGTATTCACGGCGATGTTGACGTCCTTGATCTCGGCGGTTCGAAAGCCCTGCTTCTCTACCGTGATGATGTAAAGGCCAGCCGGAAGAGAGGCAAAAGTATAGCTGCCATCCGCGCCCGACTTGAACTTCAAGGTGACGCCGGTCGAGGGATTTCTTAACGTGATCGCGGCATCGGGGATGGCCGCCCCCGACGAATCGGTGATGATTCCGGTGGCGCTGCCGCGGTCCTGCGCGAATGCGCAAGCCGAAGCAAGGAGCAGAGCGAGCAAAATCTTACGTGGATTCATCAAACGCAACCCTCCTGAGACACCCAGATGATGATGGCTTATGATACACCGAAATTATGTGGTTGCAATAACAAACTGCGAACAATTCCCGCCCTAGGGCTTGGCGGCGCGCGGCCCGGCCTGCATCCGCTCCAACATCCGGCGTGCCGGTTCGAAATTCGGATTGATCCGTAAGACGTTTCCCAACTCCGCGATTGCCTCCGCCGACCGTCCGGGCATTCGGCTTAGCGTCAGCCCCAGGTTGTAATGGGCGTCCGCGAAATTCGGTTGAATTCGTAATGCCGCCTCAAATTCGGCCACCGCCTCCTCCATCCGGCCCGGGGCAGCGGAAAGTGCAATGCCCAGGTTGTTGTGTGCCTGCGCGTTCCCGGGTTCGAGCCGCAACGCTTCCCGGTAATGAAGGATGGCGTCTGCCGAGCGGCCTGGGGTTTCCGAGAGGGCATTCGCCAGATTGTAATGCGCTTCGGCGAAGTCGGGTTGGATCCGCAAGGCCGTTTTGTAGTGAGCAATCGCATCCTGCAAGCGGCCCGGCGTCATCGACAGGGCACTTCCCAGGTTGTTGTGCGCCTGGGCGTAGTTGGGGTCCGCCCGGATGGCCGCTTCCAAATGGTCAATCGCCTCCGGCAGGCGCCCGGGAATGGCCGACAGCGCCAGCCCCAGATTGTTCTGCGCCTGGTGATAATCCGGCTGAATCCGGACCGCGTCTTCGAAGAATTGCACCGCCTCGGTCCGCCGGCCCGGCATTCTCGAAAAGGCCAGCCCAAGGTTGTTATACGCCTGCGGGTAGTTCGGTTGAAGCCGGCGAGCCGCCTCGAAATGCGAAACAGCCTCATCCAACTGGCCCGGCTCTTCCAGAAGCAGGGTTCCCAGATTGTTGTGCGCCAGCCAGCATTGCGGATTGCGCTCCAGGGTCGCCCGGTAAAGCGTAGGCGCGTCCTGATACAGCGAACTCTGCCGCCAGGTCAGCACAGCCAGGATCAACGGCAGCCCGGCCGCCGCGAGATTCTGCCTGCCGGCGCCGCCGATCCGATGCGTGGCCACCATCACGCCGGCAGCCGCCAACACAATCACGCCCATGCTGGCGAGGTACTGAAAATGGTCGGCGACGTAGGAATAGAGGAAAGGATAGACGTCGAAGAATCCCAGTGCCGGGAACAGGGTGCCCGCAAAGAGAAGACCTGCCGCGAGAGGCCCCCGCTGTTGCCGCCTCACTGCCAGCCAAACCAGCCAGGCGATCAGCGCCAACAGCGCCGCCGCGAACCCATATTGCCACCATACGGCCGCGCTCACCGTCCATCGCGGATAGATGAACGTCAGGTTAACCGGCCAGATCAGTTTTCCGAGATAAAACCAGATGGCACGGCTCGCCAGCAGGCAGCGCTGCGCGAATGTCAGCGCGAAGTCTGCGCCGCGCGCGCCGATGTACGCCCGCTCCACATGGGCGGTCACCGCGCCTGCCACCGCGCTCAGGGCAAACCATGGCAGCAGGGGCAAGGCATCGCGTCTCCCATCGATTCGTCCGCGCTGGAACCAGAACACCACCAGCAGCGCGGCGGGCAACGTTGCGGTGACGGTTTTCGATGCGAGCGCCAAAACAAAGAACCCCAGGGCGGTCCAGTAGTACGCCCTGCGGCGCGTCTCGTCAAAGCGAAGGTAGCACAGCGCCGCGGCAAGATAAAAAGCAGCCGAGAGCGTGCTCTTCTGTTCGGAGATCCAGGCGACCGCTTCCGCACATACCGGGTGCAAGGCGAAGAGATAGCCCGCCAACCACGCCCCCGGAAGACGCAGGCGCCGGACGATCGCCACCAAAAGGCACGCCGACGAAGCGTGCAGCAGTACGTTCACGAGGTGGTAGCCGAGGACCGCGTCGCCCCAGACCCGATGCTCCAGCCAAAACGCGCTGTGGAGCAGTGGATAGTATTGCTGCGTGGAACCGAGTTCCGACCATATCCGCCAGAGCCCGTGCAGCGATTGAAGATCGGGAGGTGTCAGATGTCGGTCGTCATCCCAGAGAATGCCGCCGTTGAGCGCTGGAGAATAGACCGCGAGTGTAGCCGCAAACAGCAGAATTCCGGCCGTAACTTCCCGCAGCCGGACCGGACTGGACTTCGAAGGCCTGGCTGGCGGTTTTCGGGCCATCGATCCGCTCTACCTTTGCCACAAGATCTGCGGCGCCTCCAGCGGCAAAAACAGGCCGGGATGAGCCGGCCTCGCTCTCGGAGTGTAATCGCCCACCGGCCGACTCGCCGGGACTGCGGCCGAGTACACATATCCCTTGCCCGTATCCGTGACCGCTCCACGCCTCATGGGCTGACGCAGTGGCGCCCCCCCATTCAGCGCATTCGCATATACCTCGACCAGCACCGAGTCAGGCTCCATCCGGCCAAGGTAAACCTGAACGTCGAAACGGTGCTCTTCGCCGGTTGTAAACACCTGGACGGCGCCAAATCGAACGTCCTGCCAATGGGCTTCCACGTCCCTCTGCCACCGCATCAGACCGGCTCCTGCCTTGCCGCCGTCCTTCGCCCGGTCTACATATGCCGCAGCCGCGGGAACATAGTGCGAACACGTGTACTCGCGCACCACCCGGTTAGCCGAGTAGTAGGGGGCCAGCCGCGCCATGCTTTCGCGCATTTTCGCGACCCAGGCTCGCGGGATGCCGTGTGCATCGCGGTTGTAAAACTCGGGCACCACCTGGTGCTCCAGGATTTCGTAGAGGCTCTCCGCCTCGATGCGATCCCAGTTCCGGTCGTCGCCGTGTTCGTGGCCGTCACCGATGGCCCAGCCCACGTCGGGCGAAAATGCTTCGGCCCACCAGCCATCCAGCTCGGAGAGATTCAATCCGCCGTTCACCAGGATCTTCATCCCGCTGGTGCCGGATGCCTCCCAGGGGCGGCGCGGCGTGTTGATCCACACGTCTACCCCCTGCACGAGCTGCTGCGTGAGCAGCATATCGTAATCGCTGAGGAACACTACGCGATTCTGCACGTCCGCGCGGCGAACGAAATCGTTCCATTTCCGCACCAGGTCCTGGCCGGGGCCATCCTGCGGATGCGCCTTCCCCGCCAGGATCAACTGCACGGGATGCTGGCGGTTAGTCAGAATGCGAATCAGCCGGTCGGGATCTTCGAGCAGCAGATCGGGGCGCTTGTAAGTGGCAAACCGCCGCGCGAAGCCGAGAGTCAGCGCATCGGCGTCGAAGGTGTGCGACGCTGCGTCAATCTCCTCGCGCGGGGCCCCCTGGCTGGCGCGTTGGCGGGCCAGGCGTTTGCGCATGTAGGCGATCAGGTCGCGCGTGGTCCCGCTCCGCAGGCTCCACAATTGCTCGTCCGACATGGAACGAATATCGTTAGCGAGTCGTTCCGTCTCACCCCGCCACCGCATTGCGGACGAGGCTTCCTCCCACAGGCAACCGGCGCCGAAACATTCCCAGGTCGGAGCGTGCACGCCGTTGGTGATGTGGCCCACCGGGACCTCCGCTTCCGGCCAGCGCGGGAATAGCGGCTGAAACAGCCGGCGGCTCACCTGGCCGTGCAGGCGGCTGACACCATTCACAAAGGAGCTGCCGCGCATCGCCAGGTAGGCCATATTGAACGGTTCCTCCGGGCCCCCGTTACCCGACCGCCCCATTGCCAGAAAATCCTCGAACGGGATGTGCAGCCGGTTCACGGCATAGTGGCGGAAGTATTTCTCCATCAGCTCGGGAGAGAACCGGTCGAAGCCCGCATCGACAGCCGTGTGGGTGGTGAATATGTTGCCCGCCCGGGTGGTGGCGAGCGCTTCGTCGAATGGAAGCTCGTGATCCAGCATGAAGGATCGCGCGCGCTCCAGCACTGCGAAAGCGGCGTGGCCTTCGTTCAGGTGACACACCTCGGGATTGAGGCCGAGCTTCCGCAGCATGCGCCACCCGGCCACTCCCAGCGTCGCCTCCTGGCGGATTCGCAGTTCGGGTCCGCCGCCGTACAGTTCGCTGGTGACGCCCCGGTAGGCGGGCGGGTTTCCGGGATCATTGGAGTCCAGCAGATAAAGCGTGCATCGACCCACTTGGACCTGCCATACGCGAATCCACATCTTGAGCCCGGGCAAAGTGACCGAGAGGCGGACCCACTCGCCGTTCGGTTCGCGAACCGGCGTGATGGGCAGTTGTCCCGGATCGTTATACGGGTAGAGGGCCTGCTGCGCGCCCTGGGAATCGAACTCCTGCCGGAAGTAGCCGCGCTGGTAGAGCAATCCCACGGCGACCACGGGAACGCCGAGATCGTTGGCCGCCTTGAGCTGGTCTCCGGCCACATTGCCGAGGCCCCCCGAATAGATCGGGAGCGCCTCGCTCAACATATACTCCATGCTGAAATAGGCCGCCAGCTTCAGGCTGGAATCCGGCCAAGCCGCCTGAAACCACCGGTTCTCCCGGAGCGCGGCGCGCTGCAATCGCAGAATCTCCTCCGCTCGCTGCCGGAACGAGGGATCCGCCCAGGCAGCCTCGAGTTTCTCCTGCGAAACCGTCTGCAGAATCAGCCATGGGTTCTGGGTGAGGTCCCACAACTCGGGATCGAGCCGTCCCCACAATTCATCCGTCGAATGGTTCCAGCTCCAGCGGAGATTCAAGGCCAGTTCGGCCAGAGCATCGGATTCCCGGTTCTCCGACGGTCGATAGGTATAAGTCGGGTTGCCCATTAGGTTTCCTCATTTCGCATGCAAGCCGCGCCGCTTGCGGGCCCAATCCTCTTTGATCACCTGCCGGCTGCGGCCCAGCGCCAGCGCGTCGGCAGGCACCGGGTCGGTGACTACCGAGCCCGCTCCCACATACGATCCAGCGCCGATCTCGATCGGCGCCACCAGGGTAGAGTTGCTGCCGACGAATGCTCCCTCGCCGATCCTGGTGCGATGTTTGAGCGTCCCGTCGTAGTTGCAGGTGATGGTTCCCGCCCCGATGTTCACCCGCGCTCCGATCTCCGAGTCGCCGAGGTAAGCCAGGTGATTCGCCTTGGACTTGACGCCCAATCGCGTCTTCTTCAGCTCCACGAAGTTGCCGATATGCGCACCCTCGCAGACGTGGTTCTCGAAGCGCAACCGGGCGAAGGGTCCGACTTCGGCGGCACGCTCCACACGCGAGGCGTTGACGATGGTGAACGGGCCGATCTCCACGTCGTCGGCGAGTTCGGAATTGCGTACGATCGAACAGGCGCCAATGCGGCAATTCTCCCCGATCGTGGTGCGTCCGAGAATCTGCGCGAACGGTTCAAGGATCGTGTCGATGCCGATTTCGACGGCGGCATCCACGGTGACTGTCTCGGGCTTCTCGATGGTGACTCCGGACAGCATCAACTCCCGAAGCTTGCGCCCGCGCAGCAGCCCATCGACTTCGGCCAGTTCCAGGCGCGTGTTGATGCCAAGGGCTTCCCGCTCATCCTCGATCTCCATCGCGCACACGTAGTGGCCGGCGCGGTTCAGGATCTCCACCATATCGGTGAGGTAGTATTCGCGCGCGGGATTGTCCGGCCGAATCTCGTCTACGTGCTTCCAGAACAGGTCCGCCCGGTAGCAGTAGATGCCCATGTTGGCTTCGCGGATGGCAAGTTCCTCGGGTGTCGCGGCCTTCTGCTCGACGATTGCGGCTACGCGTCCCTGCGCATCGCGGACCACGCGGCCATATCCGGTGGGGTCGGCCATGCGGGCGGTCAGCAGCACTCCGGCGGCGCTGCCCGCGGCTTCCGTGTCGATCAAACGCCGCAGAGTCTCCGGCCGCAGCAGGGGCGAGTCGCCATAAAGGATCATCAGGTAGCCGCTCAGGCCGGAGAGGGCCTCGCGTCCCACCATCACGGCGTGGCCGGTGCCTTTCTGTTCCTGCTGCTCGATGAAGCCAATACCGGGGGTGGCGATTGCCTGCCGGACCTCCGCCGCCTGGTGACCCACCACCACGAAGATGCGTTCCGCGGGCGCCAGTGCGAGCGCCGTGTCCACCACGTGCTCCACCAGCGCCCTGCCGCCTGCTCGGTGCAACACTTTGGCCTTGCGGGACTTCATCCGGGTGCCGAGGCCGGCGGCGAGGATCACTACGGTAACGGGAGTCTGCATCCTCCTATTATGGCTGGCCGTTCTTGCGCCGTCTGCCTTCCTGCGCCAGTTTCATGACTACCGCGGCACTGGCGGCCGAATCGTGCCGAACCTTCCCGGACAGGTCGGCAAGGCGTCCGGCCATCACCTTCAATCCCATCTTGAGGAGCGTGTCGATATCATTCTCCACCGGGAGGGCCTGCTGCTGCGCATAGCGCTTTTTCAGGGCCGGCGTAATGGGCCGGATGTTCACAACGGCGTAGTCCAGAAACTTGCCGCCGGCGTGCTCGTGCAGTGCCTGGAGATGATCGGAGGCCCGGAAGGCGGTGGTCTCTCCCGGCTGCGACATCAGATTGACAAAATACGCTTTGACCGCGCGCGACTTCCGGATGGCCGAAGGTATGCCCTGCACCAGCAGGTTCGGCACCACGCTGGTGAACAGCGAGCCCGGCCCCAGAGTGATCGCGTCGGCTTCCGCGATGGCGCTGAGCGCGGCGGGCAGCGGCCGGACCTTCGGCGGCGAGAGGTGAATCTTCTCAATCCGTTTCCGGCTGTGGCTGATGCGCGTCTCGCCCACTATCTTGGTGCCATCTACCAGCGTGGCCTGCAGCGCCACGTTGGCATCCGTGGAGGGATAAATATGGCCGGCGATTTTGAGGACCTCCGAGGAGACCTTCACGGCGTCGGGGAAGTCGCCCATGATCTGGGTCAGCGCCATCAGGAACAGATTGCCAAAGCTGTGGCCTTTGAGGCCGCGCCCGGCCTGAAAGCGGTATTGAAACAGCCTCGACAGAAGGTCCGAATCCTCACTCAAAGCCACCATGCAGTTACGGATGTCGCCGGGCGGCAGGACGTCGAATTCGCGGCGCAGGCGGCCGGAGCTTCCGCCGTCGTCCGTTACCGTGACGATGGCGGTGATGGCCAGCGGCGGGGTCGCTTCATTGGTTGTGCGGGCATAGCGCTTCAAGCCCTGCAGAAGCGCCGACAGGCCGTTACCGCCTCCCATCGCGACCACACGGAGTGGGGAATGATCTTCCATGAGACTTGTCGTAGGAGCGGGCGGTTTTCGCCCCCGGCGCGCCGCGTGGCTTCTCCGCTACCAGCCCTTCTTATCAGGATAGAGCAGCGTGTCGAAAGGCGGTTGGTGCGCCAGAGGGGCGAAATCCTGATCCTGCCTGGCAATGATGCGGTTGCGGGGCTCCAGTTCTATGGCCCGCCTGAGGCTTTCATACGCGCGCATGGGATCGCCGCCCAAGGCCTGCGCGAGAGCCAGGGCATAGTGCACGTGATCGGCATTGGGCGCTATCTCGAGGGCCTTTTTCAGGTGCACGCAGGCCTCGGCCATGTTCCGCGTATTGATCAGGGCGACGCCGTAGTTGTAATAGTCTTCGGCGGAGAGCAGGTTTACCGGAGCCTGTTCCAGGCGCCGGTCGCACATCGCGATATGCACGCGAGCCCGTTGTGCTACGTCGCTTTCCGGCCCGCCGGCGGCGTTGACAAACAGCTCGCGGGCTTCCCGCAGTTGGCGCGCGTGAAACAGCTTCATGGCAGCTTCGAAGGCGCCCAGTTGCTTGCGGGGGTCGTTGGCTTGTGCGTGGGCGGCGGCCACGCGCGACGAGACCGGAGCCCGGTCGGGGCTTGGTTTGCCGGCCGGCGGTTTGGTCACACGCCGTTCGTTGCTTTTTGGTGCTGCGCTTTGGTTCTTCCCGGTCATGATCCACAAAACCGTTCAAACGACAGGAAACGATTAGGCGTTTATACCAGACCGCGGTACACGGGCGCAAGCGGTGGCAAAAGGGCGGAAAAAGACGTTTCTCTCATAAGTGGCGGGATTTGGAATTCGATAATATGGCGGAATGCTTCGAAAGTGCGGTTTGTTCCTTGCCTTCGCCTCCCTGGTTCTGGCGGCCGACACCAGAAGTCTGGACGGAATCGATGCCTTCGCTGACCAGACGCTGAAGGATTGGAAGTGCGTCGGGGTGGCGATTGCCGTAATCCAGGACGGTAAAGTGATCCTGTCCAAGGGCTACGGCCAGCGTGACCAGAAACACAATCTGCCGGTTACGCCCAAGACTCTGTTTGCGATCGGCAGCTCGACCAAATCGTTCACCGTGACTTCCCTCGGAGTGCTCGCCGATCAAGGCAAGCTCGACTGGGACAAGCCCGTGCGCGAATACCTTCCCGAGTTCCGGCTGATGGACCAGTTTGCCACCGAACGCATGACGCCTCGCGATCTGGTGACCCATCGCTCCGGCCTTCCGCGCCACGACCTGCTCTGGTACAACTCTCCGCTCACTCGAGCCGAACTGTTCGAACGGCTGCGCTACCTGGAGCCAAGCAAGGATTTCCGCACCACCTTCCAGTATCAGAACCTGATGTTCATGACGGCCGGATACCTGGCAGCGCACCTCAGCGACATGTCCTGGGAGGCGCACGTTCGCAAGGCGATCTTCGAACCGCTCGGCATGTCGAAGTCCAACTTCTCGGTCACCGACTCGCAGAAGTCCGACGATTACTCGCTGCCCTATTCCGTGGCGAAGGAAGAGATCGTCGAGATCCCGTTTCGAAACATCGATCAGATCGGTCCGGCCGGCTCCATCAACTCCAACGTCGAAGACATGGCCAGGTATGTGATGATGCACATGGCGCGTGGCAAGGGTGTCCTGTCGGCGCGGAACGCCAACCAGATGCAGAGCCCGCAGATGTCCATTGCGGGGCCGGGTACCGATATAGAGTTGGGCGCCCAGAGCTACGGGATGGGCTTTTTCCTGACCAGTTATCGAGGCCACTACGTGGTTCACCACGGCGGCAACATCGACGGCTTCTCCGCGCTGGTCACGTTCATGCCGCAAGACAACATCGGCATGATCATCCTGACCAATCAGAACGGCAGCTCGCTGCCGACGGTGCTGTCGTACAACGTGTACGACCGGCTGCTGGGTCTCGATCAGATCGATTGGACCAGGCGGATGAAGGACCAGCAGGCCAAGGCGAAGACCGCGGAAGACGATGCCAAAAAGAAGGGCTATACCGCGCAGCGAAGCGGCACCCGTCCGTCACACGATTTGGAAGAGTACGCTGGCGAATATGAGCATCCCGGGTACGGGGTGGCGAAAGTCGCCATGGAGAACGGAGCCCTGACGTTCCGCTTCAACGGCTTGGGCGGCCCGATGCAGCATTTTCATTACGACGTGTTTGAAGTCGCGGAGAGCCAGCAGAATCCGCTCTCGAAGATGAAGGTGCAGTTCCATACCAACCTGCAGGGCGACCTCGATTCCCTGGCATTGCCGCTCGAAGCCACGGTGAAAGAGGTGGTCTTCACGCGGCTCGGGGACAAACAAATGACCGAGAAGACCTTCCTCCAGCCGCTCACCGGGAACTACCAGCGAGGCGCGGGCACAGTGACGGTGGCGCTGAAGACGGACCACGCATTGTCGGTCACGATTCCGGGGCAGGGCAGCTTCGACCTGGTTCCGGTCCGCGGCACGAAGTTCGACATCAAGGGACTGACGGGCTATGCGGTCGAGTTCAAAGGAAACGATCTGGTTTTCTACCAGCCCAACGGCACATTTTCGGCGACGAAAAAACCGTAACGGTAACGGGGACCCTCAATCGTAGCTGCCTTCCACGAACCAGCCGAGCGGATTGCAGCAAAGCAGATAGAGTGCGCCGTTGGACAGGGCGATGTCCCATTCGTCACTGGACCAGGGGTCGCTAGTCCACCAATCGCCGGAAGTTCGCCAGGGGCCGGCGAGGTTCACGACTTTGCCTCGAATGCCATCGGCGGTGACAAAGCCCGGTTGCCCGGAGCGCAACGCTACTCGGGCAGCGCGCGGAGGCCGAAAGATCCGCAGTGCCAGCCTGGTTTGGGAACTTGGGCCAAAAATCGGCGCCGCTTGCCTGACGCCCAGATTCGCCATTCGAAACGCACCGGGACGGTGAGTATCCAGCAGCTCGGGACAGCCCACGCGGGACGCTCCCACGATCGATTTGATGCGCGCCATGGTGAGTTCGAGCTTCACCGGTTCGGGCGTTGCCGGAAGGAACAGGCCGTTCTGCGCGGCTTGCGGCTTCACCGGGTTGGCGCCCATCCATACATGCACCACCGGATCGGCAGGAGGGTTCGCCGAGAGGTCGAGTTGCAGCAGCTTCAGAAATGCCTTGGTGTCGAGTGACGGAACCGGCAGCCGCAAGGTGCGCTCGTGCGTCGTACGGTTTTCGAGGCGAAGACGCAGGCGCAATTCGTCGGTGGCCAGGGCGCGTGTGGCCAGGCTTGTGGCAAGCCCGTTAAGCAGCCGC
>Ga0335081_10003462_pt1 | contig 24823 bp, 17 predicted proteins | sample Lox_Sample_35_FD_206713 | JGI IMG/M metagenome (GOLD analysis project Ga0335081, IMG submission 206713) | Soil microbial communities from Loxahatchee National Wildlife Refuge, Florida, United States - Lox_Sample_3.5 | ecosystem: Environmental > Terrestrial > Soil > Wetlands | place: USA...
CGCGACGTCGTCGTGCTGGCGGTGCCCGACCGCCCCGCGCCGGTCCCGCGCGACGAAATCCTTGATCTGACCGAGAAGCTGGGCGCCGGCGGCCAGCTCACTTGGAGCGCGCCGGCCGGCCGGTGGGTCCTTCTGCGCATCGGCCGGACCACAACCGGCGCGTCCAACGCCCCGGCCCCGCCGGGCGCGCAGGGATTGGAATGCGACAAGCTCGACCGCGAGGGCGCGGACGCCCATTTCGACGCCTACGTGGCGAAGATCCTGGACAATGCCGGCGCCGCGACCGGCCGGTCGCTGCGCGAGGTCTTTATCGACAGCTACGAGATGGGCGACCAGGACTGGTCCCCGAGCTTCCGAGCGGAATTCAAGAAGCGGCGCGGCTATGACCCGGTGCCGTGGCTCGTCACCGCGACCAAGCGCGTGGTCGGCGACGCCGATCTCACCACGCGGTTCCAACGCGACTGGCGGCAGACGATCGCCGAGCTTTTTGCCGACAACTACTACGGCCGCATGACCGAGCTCACCCACCGCTACCCCGGAGTGCGGCTGGCCTGCGAGCCCTACACCGGCCCCTTCGACACGGTCACGTGCGGGACGCGCACGGACGAGGTGGCCGCTGAGTTCTGGGAGGACCCCTCGGTGTGGGGCTGGCCCACCCTCAAGCCCGTGGCGTCCAGCGCGCACATCACCGGCCGGCGCGTTGTCGGGGCCGAGGCGTTTACCGGGCAACCCCAGTTGGCGCAATGGCGCCAGGATCCCTATGCCCTGAAGGCCACGGGCGACCGCGCGTTCTGCCTCGGCGTCAACCAGCTCATCCTGCATACCACTGCGCACCAGCCGTGGCGGGAGGTCCGGCCCGGCATGACCATGGGGCCGTGGGGCACGCATTTCGGCCGGACGCAGACTTGGTGGGAGCAATCGCCCGCGTGGCTCACCTACGTGGCCCGCTGCCAATACCTCCTCCAGGCCGGCGAATTCGTCGGCGACATTTGCTTTCTCAGCGACGAGAAAGTGCCTCCTGCCGGCTACGACGGCGACACCTGCAGCGAGGAGCTTTTTCTCCAAGGAATGTCGGTAAAGGACGGCCGCCTCGTGCTGCCCTGTGGCATGCGCTACCGCGTGCTGGTGCTACCGGAGCGCACCACCATGACGCCGGCCGTGATCCGAAAGGTCCGCACGTTGGTCGAGGCGGGCGCGGTCGTCGTCGGCCCCAAACCCACGGCCTCGCCGAGTCTGCAGGATTATCCGGCCTGTGACGCCGAGGTGCGCGGGATCGCCAGTGCGCTGTGGGACACCGGCAAGGTGATCGCCGGAACGCCGGTGACGGAGGTGCTCGCGGGTTTGAAGGTGAGTCCCGATTTCCAGGCCGACGCCCTGAACATGATGTGGATTCACCGGCGCATCCGCGGCGCCGAGGTATACTTTGTCTCGAACCAGGAGGGCATCCAGCGGGAGGTCACCTGCACGTTCCGCGTGGCCGACCGGCAGCCGGAGCTGTGGGACGCGGCGACCGGGCAGACGCGCGACGCCGGCGTGTTCGCCAGCGCGGACGGCCTGACGCGGCTACCGATCAAGTTCGATCCGCGCGGCTCATGCTTCGTTGTCTTCCGCCGGCCGGCTGCGGCGGCGGGCGGAAGAAACTGGGAGGAGTTTTCCCCGGCGCAAGAGATAAACGGCGCGTGGATCGTACGGTTCGACCCACGTTGGGGCGGTCCCGGCCAGGTGACTTTCGATGCGCTCGCGGACTGGACGACGCGGACCGAGCCCGGCATCCGGTATTACTCCGGCACGGGAGTCTACGAGAAGGAGTTCGGCTGGACGCAGCGCGAAGGACGGCTGTTCCTCGATTTGGGCGGGGTCAAGAATTTGGCGGAAGTGCGGCTGAACGGAAGGAACCTGGGCGTGCTGTGGAAGCCGCCCTTCCGGGTTGAAGTGACCGGGGTGCTCCGCTCCGGCAAGAACACGCTCGAGGTCCGGGTGACGAATCTCTGGCCGAACCGCCTCATTGGCGATGAGCAGGAGCCGGATGACTGCGTATGGGGTCCGGAGGAGGCCTGGACGGGCATTGGCACGACGCCGGGGGAAACGGTTGCATTCGGCCGGCCGCTGAAGGAGGTGCCGGCGTGGCTGGTGGCGGGGACGCCGCGACCGTCATCGGGCCGGTACACTTTTACGACCTGGAACTTCTACCGGAAAGATTCGCCGCTGCTGGAGTCTGGGCTGCTCGGTCCGGTCTGGCTGCTCGTTGCCGCTGATTGAAACGCACGCGCCCTGATTATTCTCGTTCGGCGTCAAGCGTCGGGGCGCCCACCTCTCGACCGTGCAATGCGGTTTTTCACTCCACCTCTTAAGTGACAAAGTCTCCACGACCCATGCCGCGGTAGGGACGCAGCGGTAGGATTGCGCGCCTGCACGTTTGGCCTCCGAGTTCTTCCTCGGCTGGGCAACGTGAAGGGGTTTGTCACTTGATCAATGACAAACTTCGGGGCGAGCGACGCTCGGCCCCGTGAAGCGGTTTGTAATCCAATAGATGACAAACTTGATGTCGTCGGGCGGCATTGGGGCGCACCGGCGGACGACGTCATGAGCCACGGAGCGCCCCGGCAGGGAGGTCCGCGGCTGCCGGCGGGCAGGCCAAGCGTGGGCCTTGCAGCGGAAATGGAGGGCATAGGCGGCGCCCCGCGGTTGACCTGTTGGAAAATCGGGCGAAGTTCTCGGTGATCAGGTCGGAGAGATTTCGCTCGAACGGCGGTCGGGCCGAGCCCGGCCGGGTCGGGCATGATCGTACTGCCGAAAGAGAAAGGTACCCATGAACGATGAACGCCCGAACCCCGACGACGTTCGATACCGGAAACTGGACACGATTGATGGCAAATGCGGCTCGCTGCTGGCGGTCACCTCAATCCTGCTCGTGTTCATTTCGCTGCCGCCCATTTTCGACGCCGCGCGCGCCGCGCACGCCCTGGCCTTCAAGTTCGTGTTCATCACATTGCTGACCTCGTGCCTGCTCGCGCTCTTCGTGCTCTTCTTCAAGGAGGATGCATCGGACCGGTTCGTCGAGACGCGGAAGTATGCGCTGAACACCGCGGTCTGCCTCACCGCGGCCTGCTGCGTCGTGGTCGCCCTATTCGTCGGGGCAAGATTTTGAAACAGAGGAACGCCGGGATATGAGGAAGTCGCGGGCGAGCTCGCTTCCTGCAAGGAACTGACTTTCGCAGCCGTCGAAAACCGCCAAGGGATGGCGATCTTCGCTACGCAGGTCGAGAAACCAGATCTGGCTGGTTTGCACATCGGCCCGGCGACCGGATCTTCTGCCCTTCGAGCACGCTCAAGCTCGGGGCGAAGCCGGGCAGGCCGGGCGGCGGCCCGACAATTGATGGAGGCTTCGGCCGGTTGGCAGAATTGTCCCGGACACGCCGCACGAGTGTCGCCAGGCTTGCGGTGCGGTGGGGCCAACGCGCCCGGCCTGATCGGCTCGGGTGGATTCCTGCCGGCTATGCCGAATCGATCTTCCGAAAGTGGGCGGATGCCGTGGCCCCTCGGGTTCGGAGATCGCGAGCGAGTTCACTTCTTGCGCGTGCAGCGTTGTGGCTGGCCGCCAGCGTAATCGAGCGGCTAGCCACGCCGGTCGGGCGGACCGCTGGGTCGGCCGATTTCAGCGTTGCCCTGGAGTCCGGGCCGAGCGGCCGTCACATCGCGGCGTTGGGGGTGCCCTGGGGCACGACCAGCTCGAGCGGGGCATAACCCTGCGCGAGAAGAGTGACCTTGTCGCCCGCGGTGAGATCCGGGATGGTCCAGGCCTTGCCCGGCTCGATGGCCTGCTCGGGAAGATCCCAGTGCTTGGAGCCCATATGGAATGCCACGCTCAGGAGGATCTTGGCGCTGACCTTCAGGGTATCCTTCGCGTTGTTGGTTACTTTGAGTACGTACGGGCCGCGCTCCGCGTTGGCCACCTTGTCGAAGGTGGCCGTCACGGGCAGGCTCGGCGCCTTGACGGCCGGGGCGGCCGGCGCCGCGGTGTCCGCGGCTTTCACTGCTTGCGCCGGGGTGAGGGCGAGCGTACAGGCACAGGCGAAAGCAAACAGAGCGGTCCGACATGCGGCCGAACGGGGGGAGGAGGGTTGGGAAGTGCTCATGAGTGGAGGAAACAGGCCTATACTAGGCTGATGCCCGCACTCGCGACAAGCCAATGCGCACGGGCCGGGGAAGACCGGCGGCGGCGACCACGAATCGGCACCGATTGCCACGCTACCAGTGACGCGGCGCGGGTGCGAGGTCTGGCCCGACGCGAGACTCCCGCCGTTTGAAAAAAACAGGTTCCGTGCGAATATTCGCGCCCAACCCGAACCCCACGTGATCACCCCAAAACTGGTTGTGCCGTTCTGCCTGATCGCCGGCGCCGCGATGGCCGGGGATGCCGGCGTCTCCCCGGTGCCGGCCGCCGTGCGCGCCGCGTTTCATCTCGCCCCGTTCTACACGAAATTTGTGGACATCGGCGGCCTGCCGATCGTCGGCTCCGCCAAGGTATCCGATTACGCGCTGCTGGAAGCCCGTTACCTGGTGGATCAGATGATCGGCCGCCGCCCGGACATTCTCGCGGCGATCGCGCAGAACCACGTGCGGCTGGCGGTCATGGCCCCGAGCGAATTCACGACGGACATTCCGGAGCACAGCGATCTGACGCCCAAAGATCATTGGGACGTGCGCGCCCGGGGTCTCGGAGCGACCGAGGCCCGCCCGGCGGTGAGTTGCGGCGAGGAGAATCTGCTCGGCTACCGGGGCGATCCCTATCCGGCCGAGAATATTCTGATCCACGAATTCGGGCATACGATTCATGAGCGCGGCTTGAGCGTGGTCGATCCAACCTTTGACGGCCGCCTACAGGCTGCCTACGCGGCCGCCCGGCGCAGCGGTTTGTGGAAAAACACCTACGCGGGCTCAAATTACCGCGAATATTGGGCGGTGGGCGTGCAGTGTTGGTTCGACGCTGCCCGGGAAAACGATGCGGACCACAATTTCGTCAACACGCGCGCCGAGATCAAGACCTACGACCGGGCGCTGGCCGCGCTCCTTGCCGAGGTCTTCGGCGAGGGCGATTGGCGTTATGCGCTGCCGGCGAAGCGCGTGCCGCCTTCGCCCCATCTCACCGGTTTTGATCCGGCCCAGGCGCCGCGGTTCGCCTGGCCGGCGCGGCTGGCGCAGGCGCGCGGGATCAACGCGGGCGACGCAGAATCGGAGGCCGAGGCCAGCACGCCCTCGCTGCTGGTGCTCGCGCCCAACGCGCGGTCGGCCTGGCGTTCGGTCGGCGGCGGGCAGGCGACGAAAATCGTGTTCGAGAACGCCACCGCCTCGACGGTCGTGCTCGACTGGATCGATTTTCAGGGTCAGGCCAAGACGTATTTCACGCTGCGCCCGGGTGGGCGCGCCGAGTCGGCCACCTACACCGGGCATGTCTGGCGGGTTCGCGACGCCCACGGCCGGGTCCTAGACTATTTTGTCGCCGGCGATCAGGCGGGGACGGCGGTGATCCGCGAATCCGGCAGCCAGTGAAGGAATGGCCGAGCGGCCGGGCGACGCTACTTTCGACCCCGCTCGGGGCTTCCGGCGTCGCTCAAGCCATGGCGGACAAGTCAGCGGACAGGCCAGGTGCCGGCCCTTCGATGGCGCGGAGTCGCGGCGGGAAGGGCGATCTCGCGAAGCCCGCGAGGAAATGCCGCCGGATTTGCGGCGCGTTGGAAACCACGCGCCCGACCTGACCGGTTCGGACGGAACCGCATCCTCCATCCGGCCGCGCGCGGGAAAGATTGCAGAATTACCGCGCGCGAGCAAAATGGAGGCGCCCGCGGAAGTTACCCATGACCACGACCCTTGCCCCGGAAATCCATGCCGGCGTCCGCTTTCTCGCTGAAGTTTTCGCCGGCGCCCCACTCGAGCATGTCGGCTTCCGCCTCTGGGACGGCACGCCCTGGCCGGACGAGAAAACCCGGCGCACCACGATCGTCCTGCAGCACCGGGGTGCCCTGCGCGCCATGTTTTCGTCCGCCAGTGAAAAAGGCCTGGCCGAGGCCTACCTCGCCGACGATTTCGACATCGCGGGCGACGTCGAGGCGGCATTTGAGCTGACCGACTTCCTGGGTCGCCGCACCGCTCCGCGCGGGCTGGCCGCGCTTGTCCAGTATTATCACCTCCGCCGTTTGCCGGCCGCGCCGGCCCGGCCCCGGAGCAACCGGGCCTTCGCCGCCACCGGCGGACGCCGGCACTCCCTCGAACGCGACCGGCGCGCGGTGACGTACCACTACGACGTGTCGAACGACTTCTTCCGGCTCTGGCTCGATCGCCAGATGGTCTATTCGTGCGCCTATTTCGCGCGGGCGGACGACGACCTCGACACGGCGCAAACCGCCAAGCTGGACCTGCTGTGCCGGAAGCTGCGCCTGCGGCCGGGGCAGCGGTTGCTCGACATCGGCTGCGGCTGGGGCGGCCTCGCGCTTCATGCGGCCCGCCACTACGGCGTGAACGTAATGGGTGTGACCCTCAGCCGGCCGCAGGTGGAACTGGCGACGGCCCGAGCGGCCGAGGCCGGGCTTGACCGGGCGGTGACCTTCGCGGCGCGGGATTATCGCGAGTTGTCCGAGGCGGACCGCTACGACGCGATCGTCAGCGTCGGCATGTCGGAGCACGTGGGCGCGGAGCAGCTTGCGGGCTATTTTGAAACGGTGGGCCGCCGGCTGAAGCCGGGTGGGGTGTTCCTGAACCATGCCATCGGCGATGGCGCGCGGCCGCGCCGGCGCCTGGGCGCCTCCTTTTCGGATGCATACGTGTTCCCTGACGGTGACATTCCGCCCGTTCCGGTCGTGCTGCGGGCCGCGGAGGCGGCCGGGCTTGAGGTGCGGGACGTGGAAAACCTGCGGGAGCACTATGCCCTGACTCTGCGCCATTGGGTGCGGCGGCTGGAGACCGGCCACGAGGCGGCGCGGGCACACGTCGATGAAGCCACCTACCGGGTGTGGCGCCTCTACATGGCGGGGTCGGCGTACGGCTTTGCGCACGGGCATCTGGCGGTGTACCAGGTGCTGCTGTCCAAGCCCGGGCTGGGCGGTGCGGCCGGCCTGCCGCTCACCCGCCGGGACTGGTACGCGTGAACGCCGGCGAAGCGGCGTCCACGCGCTTCCAGAGGGAAGATCGAAGATCCAAGATCGGCGTCTCGTTGCCAGATCGGTGAAATATTGGCATCGGGTGGGGCGAGTTGTCCTCAATTCGCCGGAGAAATTTCGCCGGACTTGCGGCGCTCTGCGGGCCGGCAGAGCGTCCTACCGATTTGCGTGATCTGAACCGCTACCCGAACTCGCAGCGCGCTAGGCCGTGGCCAGGAGGACGACGCTGTAGGAACGGGCGGGAAGACGGAAGGTCATCCGCGCGCCGGGCTGGGGCGCGTCGAGCGCGGCGGGTGCCACCACGCGGGGCTTCTCAAACGTGTTGACGGCTTTGAGGTCCGGCCCCGTCAGGGTCTCGCAGGCGAGCACGCGCGCCGGCGTCGGATCGCGCCACTCGAGGATCAATTCCCGTTCCGCTTCCAGGTCGCGATTCAACATCAGCAGGCAGGCTTGGCGGTTGGGTGCATCGACGGTCGCCACAACGTCGATGAACGGCACGTGGTCGTCGCGGGCAAAATCCGCGCGCAGGCCGGCGGCGGCGATCGGGTACGTCTCGCTTTCGAGCTGCAGGTCGAGGACCCGCCCGCGCGCGTAACGCAGCGCCCACGCATACGGATAATAAATACTCTGGCGCAGAACGGACGTCTCATTCGTCACCAACGGCGCGATGACGTTGAGAATCTGGGCGAGGCAGGCGACGCGCACCCGGTCGGACTGGCGCAGAAGCGAGTTGAGGAAGCCGCCGACCAGCAGGGCGTCCTCCAGGTTGTAGACTTCCTCGAGCAGGTGGGGGGCGAACGTCCGCTGGCCGTCCTGGAACCGACCGCCGCGCGCGCGATACCAGACATTCCATTCGTCGAACGACAGCCACAGCCGCTTGGGCGACTTGAGCACGCCCTGGACGTAATCGCAGACGGCGGCGATTTCGTGGATCTGCCGCTCCATGTCGAGGTTCATCGCGAGGAAACGCGCGGAGTTGTTGCCGGTCAGCTCCGGGGTGTTGCCGTAGTAGTTGTGGAGCGAAATGCCGTCCACCTGGTCGTAGCACTCCTCGAGCACCTGGCGGTCCCAGACCAGGTAGGTCGGCATGATGGTGTTGCTCGAGCCGCAGGCGATGAGCTGCAGGGCTGGGTCGATGGCGCGGATCTGGCGGGCGGCATCGCGCGCCTTGCGGCCGTACTCGGGCGCGGGCATGTGGCCCATCTGCCACGGGCCGTCCATTTCGTTGCCCAGGCACCAGTACCGCACGTTGTGCGGTTGCTCGCAGCCGTGCGCGCGCCGGAGGTCGCTCCACTTGGTGCCCTTGTCGACGTTGCAGTATTCGACGTAGGCGGCGGCCATTTCGGGCGTGCCGGTGCCCAGGTTGAAACCCAGCAGCGGCTCCGTGTTCACCAGGCGGCACCACGCGATGAACTCATTCGTGCCAAACTGATTGGGCTCGATCGAATTCCAGGCGCGTTCCAGCACGGTCGGCCGCTGGTTCCTCGGGCCGACGCCGTCGAGCCAGTGATAACCCGAGACAAAGTTGCCGCCGGGATAGCGCATGAGGGGCACGCCGAGTCCGCGGACCTCGGCGATGACGTCGGTGCGGAAGCCGTTCTGGTCGGCGAGCGGCGAGCCGGGCTCGTAGACGCCGGTGTAGACCGCGCGGCCGAGGTGTTCGAGGAAGGAGCCGAGCAAACGCCGGTCGAGGTCGGCGCGATAGCGCGCCTGGTTGAGGACCGCGCGCGCGGGAAGGCTGGCGGCGGCCCCGGAGCCGCTGGCGGCGAAGGACCTCATCCACGGGGTCGTGGCAAGCGCGGCGCCACACCAGCCGAGATCCGCCAGAAAACGGCGGCGACTCCAAATAGAAGCCATGGCGGCAACTGATGCCGATGAGCGGCGGGGAATCAAATCCGAAGTGCAGACGTTGGAAGGGGCGACAGTCGGTTATCCCTGCCGGTCGCGGCATCCGCGGTCGACCGGGGTCACCGATGGCAGGATTGGCGCCGATGGGCGGCAGCGTTCGCCAGTCGGCGGAAGCTGGTTCAGGCCGCAGCGCGGAGAATAATCCTTGAACTTTGGAGGGCGCGGCGTGAACTAGACCGCTTCATTTTGCATTGGTGGAGTACCCAAGTGGCCAACGGGGTTTGACTGTAAATCAAATGGGCACCGCCCTTCGATGGTTCGAATCCATCCTCCACCACCAGCCTTCGCCGGATCTGCGGCGGGCAGGGCCGCAGTGATGGATGCGTACCATCGCGATCGTTCGGTGGAACACCGGCCGCCAATGCTGCGCGGCGACCACGAGCGCGAGCGGCTGTGCGCAGAAAGGGGTGAACGAGGTGGCCGTCGGCGGCAGATCGCCGCCGCCCGACAAAAGCCCGGCACAGCCGTTCAAGGCACCAGAGACCAAACTCGCAGCCGCACCTTGCGGGATCCCGAGGGGGTCGACACAACCAGTGCCATCGCCTCGTGGTTCTCAACCCAGTCGTGGATCTGATCTCGCGCCCAGTCGGTGGCCCGCCGACCCTCGATGCGCGCCACCAGGTCGCCGGCCGCGAGGTGTGCCTCTTCCGCCGGGCTGCCAGGAATCACGCCCGCAACACGCCAGCCGGCCGGATCCCGCTTGAGGCTCAATCCCACGCTGCGCTCGGACGGCGCGGGGATCGTGCCCGCCTCCTTCGAGTAAAACCGTACGAGATCGCTGCGCTGATCGAAGACAACGCAATATCGGTGCAAGATATCGTATCCAAGCGCGGGGAGGCGTCCTCCAATCGACACCACCGGCTCGATTTGTTCCAATTCGCCCACGGTCAAACGACCGGCGAGGCGCCCGATGTAATCGCGCTCTTCGTCGCCGACAGCCTCCACCAAAGGCCCCGGACGGGGCTCAGCTTTCCACGAAAGCTCGGCGGCGAGGTCGCCCGGGATGCGCATCCCCCCGTTGGCTCCACTGTCAATCTGGACCTCCAGCGCCCGACCCTGCACCCGGGCCATGACAAAAGGAACTTCGCTATGCTCACGCACGTGCATTTCGGCGCGGAGCGGCGGCAATCCCTCCGGCCAGCGCGAGGTCAGCAGCAATCGTGAACCGGGATAATCGAGGCCCAACAGCACTTCGGAGAAGAACGAGAAACCCAGCGCACCATCGACCCGGATTCCGTCGATCATGGCGAGACCGGAGAAGGGGGCGATGGCCGCCACCACTCCTTCGAAGCGCGCACGGCCGAGCTCGACTGAATCCAGCAGCACCAGCGGTAGCGCCACGATCTCGCCGAGGCTGTTGAGGGCGGCGGCGTCCGCGTCGGTGTCTGCGGTCGTCCTGGCATTGACCGCGGCCGCCAGCTCCGGCGTGACGAGGGTGAACGAACAGCCGGTATCGACGAACATCCGGAAGGGCCCTCGACCGTTGACCATCGCGGTGACGAACAGCAGGTGGTCGCGGGTATCCGCCGGCATGACGACCGGGCCTTCGATTTGGGTGCGAAGCGGCGCGGTCTCTTTGATGATCTCCGCCTCCAGTGGGACGAACGTGACCCCGGTCGCCGCCGCCATCGCGGCCAGGCTGAGTCTGCGCAGGTTTGTCATTCGGAATCAGTCGGAGTCCGCCGGTCGCACCACGCGGCGGACGGAGGTTCGATTTGGCCCACACCTTAGGATCGGCCAAAACCGACGCGAGTTCCACGCGGTGAGAGCGCGGGTGCATGCCGGATGCCCCTGGTTGGCGCTGCCGGACTTGTCCACGACACGGGCCCGGTTTGCCGCGGGCCACCGGCGCGGGACGCTTCCCCGAGCGTGCGTGTGGTCGTTCGCCGCAAGAAATAGCGCCGGTAACCGCCGGGCCGTCCTTGGCGTCTTGTGCGGCAGAGTTGAAGCGGTGAAATCCTTCATTCTCAGCCTTGGTGTACTCCTGCTGGTCAGCTACATTGACTATGCCACCAGCGATGAATTGGTTTTCTTTGTCTTCTACTTCATCCCGGTCTCGTTGTGTGCCTGGTATGCTGGGCGCTCAGCCGGTCTGGGCATGGCGCTTCTCAGTGGAATCGCTTGGTGGCTCGCCGATCGGCTCGGTGGGCGCCACTACTTGAGCGCATTCTCTGGCCCCTGGAATGGCTCCATCTGTTTCCTGGCCTTCGCCGTGATCGGCCTGGCGGTCGCACGGCTCAAACAGGCGTTGGACAAACGCGAGCAGACCAACGCTGAACTGTCCAAGGCCCTCGGTGACCTCCGGCATTCAAACGAACGGATCCGCGAATTGCAGAATAACTACCAGGTGATTTGCGACTGGACGAAACAGATCCAGATCGAAGGCAGATGGATCCCCATCGAGCAGTTTCTCACGGACTACCTCAACATCCCTCTGACGCACGGGATCACTCCGGCCGCAGCTCGAGCGCTGGCGGCGGAGTTCGAGGACGATTTCAGAAAGGCGCACCCCGAGGCGGAGCCGAAAAGGTAGCGTCCGGTGCTGACCGGTGCCGGTTGCCGTGAACAAGCGTGACTCCCGTGGCCGGCACGGGCCCGGGAGCGCGCTCGTGCGTTCGAGCGATGCGGTTCGCGGCAAAGTGCCGAAGAGGAGGCGGGGAGCCCGCCATTTGCCGTTGAGGCGGGTCGGCCCATTGGCGCGCAGCTGGGAGGGCGCCTTGGGCTCTCGCCTGCGTTGGCGGCAGATTTGTCCCAAGGAGCTTGGCCATCGTCCGGGGACAGCGCTCAAATGGCAGAAGGTCGCGGTCAGCAGACGCAAGGCAGACGACGGCGCAGGGCTGGCCGTCCCCGCCCGCCGAAGAAATGCCGGCAATTGTGCAACGGCTTAACGGCCAGCAGATCGGCCTCCGGATGCGGCGCGGACATGGTCAGTACTTCTTGTAGAAGACGTGCCCCCAGTTGGAGCCGACCTGAAAGCGCAGCCAGTGGTTTTGCACGGACGGCTGCCAGCCGCTCAGAAGATCAACCCAGCCGTCGTCCTCGGGGAAACTGACCGCCACTGATTGCGGCCAGGGCGAGAAATTGAGCACGATGTAGAACTTCTCGAGGCGGCCGTCGTCCGCCGGGCCCCAGCGGTGGAACACGACCGTCTGCTGCGCTTGGTTGATGCCGAAGCCGTCGGCATCGGGCTGCGTATTGGATTCGTCCCAGAACCGGGGATGGAAGTTCGGCGAGGTGAGACCGGCGTGACTGCGGCGCAGGGCGATCAGACGCTGGTAGAAGGCGAAGAGCGCGGTGCCGGGCCCGTCGGTGGTCCGCTCCCAACGCAGAGGGCGGGGCACCACGCGTTTCACGGCGGGATCCTGCGAATCGGCTGGGGCGCCGGAATCGTCTTCGGGCATCGGGTAGAGCTCGGCGAACTCCTGGCCGTTGTGCAGCATCGGCGCACCCGCCGCGGTGAGCAGGGCGATGGCGTACGGCTGCGTGCGCCACCATTCGCCGCGGCTGCCCGCGTTGAGCATGAAGGACTCGTGATCGTGGTTCTCAAGGTAGGTAACGGCTGTACGACCCGGAGCGAAATCGCGGGCGGCGTCGAGCAGGCGCATGATGCCGGGCTGGATCTGGCGCTGGGTGAGGTACTGGCGGCAGCGCCCGCGAAAGGGGTCGAGCCAGCAGCTCGTCGCGCCGACGGTGTTGACGACGCCGATCGCGGGATAGTCCCATTCGTGCTCGAGAATGAGGGGGAAGTCGGGGCGTCCCTGTTGCGCGAGATGCGCGCGCAAGCGTGCGAGGAGCGGGGGCAGACCGAGGCCGGGCTGGGCCGGATCGTAGAAGCCCAGGGTGTAGTCGAAGCGAATGCCATCGATGCAGAATACATCGATCCAGTAGCGGCAGACATCCACGACGTAGTCGAGCAGGCAGCGGTTGTGGTAATCGAGGTCCTGCCCGAAGGCGGCGCCGGCAAAATCGCCGCAGTACGGTGAATCATCGGGGTTTTCCCAAAGCCAGCGATAGCCGAAGCCGTCGCCCGCCGCGTCTGCCGTCACGTGGTCGAACACGCCGTCGAGGATCGCGTGGAGGCCGCGGCGGTGGCACTCGGAGATAAGTCTCTTGAGAAGGAAGAGCTTTTCGGCGTCGTTGGCGGGATTGAGGGTGTACGGGTAGGCGACGGCGAGGAAATCCTGGGGTTCGTATCCCCAGCTGTAGCCGGTGCCGGGCCATTGCGTCCAGGGCATGAATTCGATGGCGTTGACCCCCAGGTCCTGCAGGTAATCGAGCTTCGAGACGGCGGCGGCGAGGGGCGGACGGTTGCCGCGGAAGCCCGCGGTGAAATCGTCGAGCATCAATTCGTAGATGACGAGGTCCTGCAGCGGGCGGGGGTGGGCGAGCGGCACGGTGTCCATGGTCGGTCCGCCGATCACGAAACCGGAGTTTTGGTTTTCGGCGCCGCCGTAGCGGGTGCAGGGGTCGCAAACCAAGCGCGTCAGACCGCTGCTGAAGCTGACGAGGAACTTGTACTGGTAGAACCCTTCAGGCAGGACGGGCGTGGTCAATTCATAGAGCCAGCCCTTGGTGATGCCGTCCTCCGGATCGGTGAACGGCGCGGGCGCCAGCGCGAAGGCCGGATCAGGCGTCCAGTCCTGGCTGCCGAGGGCGGACTGGAAGTCGCCGACCACCTGGAGGGAGGCGATCGTGGGCAGCCGGCCGCGTTGGTATTGGGACGGGTCGAGCGAGGCATCGGGAACAAAGAGCCGGAAGTTCGCCACGCCGGTGTGGTTGAGATCGCGTGCGCCGAAATCCTGGTACATGGGCCGGGTGTGGTGTGTCGCATTCCCAGCGAGGCCGAGCGGTCGCGACCGGCGCGGCGGGAGCAGACGTCTTGGCTCGCCGGGGAAGCGCTCGGGACGATAACCCGGGGAACTCCGCGGCGCAACTGCGGGCCCGGGAAACGATCTGCGGCGGACGAACGCGATTCATTTGGGTACGTGGCACGCCCGGCGCCTTGACTGGCAGAACCCACCGCAACAACTGCAGGGGCGCAGCCTTGCGTGCGCCCGACCGTGAGGGCGCGACAAGATCGCTCCCTGCAATTCAGCATTGTCGAGGCGCGACGTCCGGGTCGTCCCAATAAACAGGGAGCGGGTTCCTTCGCGGGCCGGATATGGAGGTCAACGCTCGATCACGGCTCCGAGGAGTCGAAGCTCACGACGATGACGAGCGCAGAAAGGATGATGACGGTGGACAACATGATCTTGGATGGTGCGGTGGCTCCGGGGCGGCACATCGGGCGGGTGTCCTTGCCGGGTCCCTCACCGGGCCATTTCCGGACGGAGCGGTGAATGTTGGAAGCGGGCCGAGGCCGGTTCTCCGGCTGCGGCGCGAGCCGCAGCATCGTGAAGAGGTCAGGCGGGCCGTCGCTGGCGGAGCATTACGCGGACGCGCACTCCACCGGGCGCATGGCGCCGGCGGCGCGCTGGCCGGAGCGTTGCGCAGCGACTGGAACGGCATTCGTCGCCGCGACCGGCACGGGCAGCGGACGGCGGCTGTAATCGTTGAGGCTGATCAGCGCGAGACCGGCGATGGCAAAGAGGCTGAATAAGACTTCACCGCTGAAGAACGCGGCGGGCGAGGCGATACCAATCAGGGCGGCGAAGGCGACGGACGGAAAGGCGGTGCCGAGAACGAGCATGAGGATCTTGAGTGTGGTTTTCATTGGGCGACTTTCTTTGTTAGCGCTTCAATTGCAGCCGCCGTGCCAAGTGCTGAGAGAATTCGTAAGTCAGTGACGGGCAGGGATCGAACGGACCGCCTGCCAGCGATTTTCCATTGGAGGCGACTGATTCCGTCCGCCTGCGGGATAGGCATGTCCCGGAAGCGGGACAGAGTTGAGCAGGACAGCTGTCGCGCTTCTTGGGGAGCACAGTTTCGGCGAAAAATAAGCGGCGCAATGCGGGCTTTTTGCCTCACGCGAATGGTGCCAGGGGCGTAGAGTCTGGCCCATGCGGCACTGGCGGAACAGCGCTCTCCACTTCGGCCCAGGCAAAGGCGCGGGGCCAAAAGGGCAACCTGCGGCCGCCACGGTTGCAGATGGGTCAGCTGGAGGCGACGATGGCCCACCCTGTGCCGATATCATTTGGGACTTTGACAATTGGAGGGCCGACCCCCGCGTCGGCCGCGGCAGGCGACAATGGACCCGGGGGGAGCCGATCCCTCCAATCAAGAAGCCAAACACTTGGAGTGTTACAGCAGTCCCGCTTCGCGAAAGCTGTAGTAGCCGCGCCCGGCGGGATCAGCGGTCTTCGTGCCGAGAATAAGGTGGTCGATCAGCTCGATGTCGACCGCCACGGCCGCCTCGCGCAACCGCCGTGTGACCTGCAAGTCCGCGGAACTCGGCGCCGGGTCACCGCTCGGGTGGTTGTGCACACAGATGACGGCGGTGGCGGCCTCGCGGATGGCGCTGCGGAAGACCTCCCGCGGATGCACCAGGCTGCCGGTTGCGGTGCCCGACGTGACTTCGACCCGCTTGATGAGCCGGTTCTTGCGGTTGAGGCACAGCACCCAGAGCTTCTCCACGGCCAGGCCGGAGACGATGGGCTGGAAATGGGCGAAGATGAGTTCCGGCCGGTTGAGCACCGGCGCGCCCCCGTAATCCTGCCTGAGCGCGCGGCGCGCGACTTCCATCACGGCCACGAGTTGCAGCGCCTTGACGCGGCCGACACCTTTGAGCCGGCGGAAGTCAGTTTCAGTCCAGGCGATCAGGCCGGCGAGCGATCCGGCCTCGGCAATCAGACGCGAGGCGAGAGCGAGCACGTCCATTTCCCGGCTACCACTGCGCAGGAGCATGGCGAGCAATTCGGTGTCGCTGAGTGCGGACGCGCCGAACCGCTCCAACCGCTCCTGGGGGCGTTCGCCGACGGCGAGATCGCGCAGCCGGAGGGCGGCAGGGGGAGCGGTGGCGTCCACGCCGGCATCATTGCGAAATGAAATTCGATGAAAAGGAAAATCCGCAAGAAGACGACAGGGCGATTGCTGACCGCATTCGCGCTACGCACGTTTTTCCGGCGACCGCGACCCGAGCGGCTCGGATGGCATCTCGCCCTCCATTCGGGCGCGCGGTTCCGCCGCGCCCGCGTCAGAACATCTTGACGTAGCCGTTGCGCCGGAGGCGCTCGAGCCAGCGCTCCTGCGACTGGCGGGTCATCTGCTGGACGAGAATGCGCTCGATCTCGTCGCGCACGTCATCGATCGGCTGGATGCCGGCGAATTTCCGATCCTCGACGTAGAGCAAGAAACAGCCTTCCGGAGTGATGATCGGCTCGCTGACCTCGCCTTTCTTCAAGTTGAAGAGAATGTCGCTGAATTCCTTGCGAATGTCGGAGCGTTTGGTCCAGCCCCAGTCGCCGCCCTTGTTGCGCCGTGTGTCCTGACTGTATTGGCGAGCGAGCTCGGCGAACGGCTCGCCACCCCGAAACTTCGTGAGCACGGCCTCGGCCTTGGCGCGCAGCAGAGCGTCGGATTCCCCGTTCGCGCGGGTAAACTGGATGACCCGGAGCAGCGCGGAGTCCTCCTGGTAAAAGCGGTCCTTGTTTTCCTTGTAGTAAGTCTCGACCTTGACGGGGCTGACGATGCTTTGCGATTTGCGCTGCTGCTGGCGCATGTAGTTGTAAATGATGTCCTCCTCCACCTCCTTGCGATATTCGCGCAGCGTCATGCCGCGTGAATGGAGGTAGGCGAGGAACTTGGAGCGGTCGCCGTCGAACTGGGTGATCTGGATCTCCGCGATCTGGTTGTCGATGACGCTGGCGGGCACCTGGCGCTTGTTCTTCTCATCGCCGTCCTTGGGCTTGTTGAAATCTTTGACGATCAGGACGCGGTCGATAAGGTTCTGGATGACGTCGTCCTGCAGGGCCTCGAGCTTCTCGTTGAATTCCTTTTCGTTGCGGGACTCCTTCTGCAGGGTGGGGATCAGCGGAGCAATCTCGCGGTGGACGTCATCCACGGTGATGATCTTGTCCTCCACAATCGCGACGATGCCGTTGGAGAAGCGCAGCTCGAGGTTGTCGTTGACGGCCGCGGCCTTGTCCGGGGCGGGTGAAGTCTTGTCCTGCGCCGACGGGACCGTGACTTGGGCGCGCAGGGGGAGGATCGCGACAAGGAGCAGCGAGGCGCTGGCGGCAGCGACGCGGAAGGGAATCATGAGTCCGGCAGATTGTTCAGGAAGGCGGCGATCTCGCGCAACCTTAGGAGGGGGCGGGGGGCGGTCAAGCGGGGAAACCTCTTTCCGACCAGGATGAAATGATCGTGCTGTCCGGCGCGGCGCAGGCATTTGAGGCGGTGGCCTTCAGTTTCGACGACTCGCACCCCTTTTTGTTCCGCCCGCACACGAATCTCGGTGACCAGCAGCAGGGCGCGGACTTCATCGCCGAATTTGCCAAAGCGGTCGCCCAGCTCGGCTTCGATCGCACGGAGACCGGCGACCGTTTCGGCGAGGGCAAGCCGGCGGTAAACATCGATGCGCAGGCGGGTTTCGCCGATGTATCGGAAGGGGATGCGAGCCTGGATCTTCGGGCATTCGCCTGCGGCGGCTAGCTCGGCGTCGCGCAACACGGTGTAGCCGTCCTCGTAGGGCCGGCGGCCGGCGGCCGGCTCGCCTTCGCCGACGAATACGAAGTCGAGCTTGACAGCGGCCCGGATGGCGGCGGCCGTCCGGTCGCCCTTGAGGCGCGCGATGCTCTGGCGCAGGAGCTGGCAATAGAGCTCAAAGCCAACACCCACGATGTGCCCGCTTTGCTGGGGGCCGAGCAGGTTGCCGGCGCCGCGCAACTCGAGATCGCGCATGGCGATGCGGAAACCGGCGCCGAGCTGGTTGTGCTGGCGCACGGCGTTGAGGCGTTGCCGGGCGAGGTCGAGGAGCCGGGTGTGGCGATGGAGCAGGAGGTAGGCGTAAGCCTGGTGCTTGAAGCGGCCCACGCGCCCGCGGAGCTGATAGAGCTGCGAGAGACCGAAACGGTCGGCGCCTTCAATCAGGATCGTATTGCAGTTGGGGATGTCGAGGCCGCTCTCGATGATGGTGGTGCAGACGAGCACGTGGTGGCGGCCCGCAACGAACTCGGTCATGATCCGCTCGAGCGCCTCCTCGTCCATCTGCCCGTGGCCGACGGCCACGCTGAGGTCGGGCAGGAGGGCGCGGAGGCGTTGGGCCACGAGATCGATCGTGGTGACGCGGTTGTGCAGGTAGAAAACCTGGCCCTGGCGGCGGATCTCGTGGCGGATTGCCTCCACCACGAGTTTTTCATCGTAGGTGCGGACGATGGTCTGGATGGGATGGCGGTCGGCGGGGGGCGTTTCGATGACGCTGAGGTCCCGGGCACCGGTCAGCGCGAGGTAAAGGGTGCGCGGGATCGGCGTGGCGCTCATCGACAGGACGTCGACGTGCGCCCGCCACTGTTTGAACACCTCCTTGTGCTTAACGCCGAAGCGCTGCTCCTCGTCGATGACGACGAGGCCGAGGTCCTTGAAGCGGACGTCGCGTTGGATGAGGCGGTGCGTGCCGATGAGGATGTCGAGCCGGCCGGCGGCGGCGGCGGCGAGGATCTGGCGCTGCTCTGGGCGCGAACGGAACCGGCTGAGCATCTCGATAACGAGGGGATAGCCGGCCATGCGTTCGCGGAAGGTGTTGAGGTGCTGCTGCGCGAGGACCGTGGTGGGAACGAGCACGGCGACCTGCCGGCCGCCCATCACGGCTTTGAACGCGGCGCGGATGGCGACCTCGGTCTTGCCGAAGCCGACGTCGCCGCAGATCAGGCGGTCCATCGGCCGCGGCATCTCCATGTCGGTCTTGGTGTCGGCGATGGCGCGGAGCTGGTCGGGTGTCTCGGTGAACGGAAACGAGGTTTCGAATTCACGCTGCCAGGCCGTGTCGGCGGCAAAGGCCTGGCCGGGCTGGGCGGCGCGGCGGGCCTGGACCTCGAGCAGCTCGGCGGCCAGGTCGAGCGTGGCGCGCTCGGCGGCGGCGCGGGTCTTTTCCCAGCGGCCGGTGCCGATGCGGCCGAGTTGCGGGCGCGTCTTGGCGAGGCCGACGTAGCGCGAGATGAGGTGCGATTCCTGCAGCGGGACGTGCAGCGTCACCTTGTCATCGAATTCCAGCGAGATGACCTCGCGCACGCCGTCGGTGGTTTCAATCTTCGTGAGGCCGCGATAGAGCGCGATGCCGTGCTGCAGATGCACGACGAAGTCGCCCTCGACAAGTTCGGAGAAGTCGAGCAACTGGTCGATCTGCGACGGCGTGGCCACCGCGCGCCGGTGCAGCCCCGGGCGGCGCAGGCGCTGGCGGCCGAAAATCTCGGTTTCGGTGATCACGACCAGACCGGCGGGGCGGGGGCCCGGCGCGAGCGCGCCCGCGATCGGCGGACCGGCACCGTCCGCGAGCACTCCCACGGCGGGAGCGCCCTCCCGGTAGGTCACCCGGAATCCCTCGTTCAGCGCGCCGCGGAGGAAGCGTGGCAGTATCTGCGCCAGCTGCGGATCAGCGCCAAGGATCTCGCGCGTCCGCTGCTCCTCGCCGTCCGTCGAGACGGCGACGGCGACAACATAGCCCTCCTGCCGCCAGCGGGCGACCTGTTGGAGAAAGCGATAGCGCGCCTCCTCCTCGACCTGCAGACGGTCCTGCGCCACCAGCGCATCATCGGGATAGTGGCGGTGATGGACCAGACTCTCGGTGTCCCAAGTCCGCCCGGTTTCGGCGCTGTCGAACAGCCAGGATGCTTCATCCAGATCGCTCACGCCGAAGGCGGCGGCGCACCGGGCAAGGATGGGCGCCAACGTCGGCGCGGGTTCGGCGGGTGGCACGACCGCGGGCGCCTCGCGGGCAATCAGGCTGAAGGTCTCCTCGAGTGCGGCCGGCTCGATGAAAACGAGATGGGTGCGGGGGCTGAGATAGTCGGCCAGGCCGGTCGCCGACAACGTGCGCAGAAGGCGCGGTGAGGCGGCCAGCGTGATGCGGTCGACGGGTTCCCCCGAGCGTTGCGTCACCGGATCAAACGCACGGATGTCTTCGATCACGTCGCCAAAAAAGTCGAGGCGGTAGGGTCGGGTGGCGGTGACCGGATAAAGATCGACGATGCCGCCGCGGACGGCGTATTGGCCGGGTGCCTCGCAGACCGCTTCGGAGTCGTAGTCAAAGGAACGGAGCTGGTCGATGAGGGCTTGGAACGGCTGCGGCTGGCCGCGCGCCAGGCTGATTTCCTTTCCGGCCAACTCCTCGAGCGCAGGCACGGGCTGGAGCAGCGCGGCCGGGGTCGTGGCGACGACCAGGGCGGGTGCCGCCGCGTCGCCCAGGCCAGCGACGTGGCGCGTAACGCGCAGTTTCGACAGGACCGTCAGCCGGTCGCTCGAGGCGGCAAAGGCCTCGCGCAGATCGCGGCTGTCCGGCAGCGACTCGGGGAAGACGCGCACGTCGGACGCGGGATCGTCCGCCGCCGCCGCGTGGAAGAACAGGATGTCTTCGGCGAGCTGTTCGGCGGCCCGAAGCTCGTCCGTGACGACCAGCCAGACCGGCGCCGGGTGTTCGCGCAGGAGTGATGCCAGCACGGCGGCGCGCGCAGGCGGGCACACGCCGGTAAGCCGGCAGCGGGCGATCGTGGACAAGACGCCTGACATGGAGGAGAAGGTGAAGGATTGGCGGAAGTCCGGCGACTCGCGACAAAACAAATCGGTGGCCCGGGCGGGCATTCGCTTCACGCCAAGCGCGCAACCGCGCAAAAGGCAGCACGATGCGGTCGCGACGTTCGCAGGCGATCCGCGCCCGGAGCGCTGTCCAGATCCGACGCCGCGATGCACGGAAACATGTCAGCTAATAGTTGACATTTTTCACCGCAGGATCGGACAGGCGGGTCGGGCGGGTTGTCCCCGACCGGCCGTGGGAAGGGCGGTCGCGGTGCGGCGCGGTGAGGATGGCGCGTCCCACCGATGTCAGAATACCGATGACTCGTCCGCCCACCCGGTTTGCAGGCTCCACCGCCCGCCCCGGCGAGTTCAGGGGAGCAGATCCGCGGAAGCGCCGGCCTTCACCGCCGCCAGCGCGGTGCGAGCGGCCGATTCCTCGGCGAGTTTCTTCGAATTGCCGCAGCCCGAACCCAGGAGCCGGTCGAGGAGGTAGACGTTGACCTCGTACTCACGTTCGTGCGGCGCGCCGGCCGTGCGCGTCACTTCGTAGCGGAGGGCCCGATTGCCATGCTGGGGCTGAACGAGTTCCTGCAGAGCGCCCTTCGGGTTGTCCTCACCCAGCAGGATGGCGAGGCGTTCGGCCAGCGGGCCGTACCAGTTGAGCACCACCGCGCGGACCGTGGAGAAGTCGCTATCGAGGAAAATGGCGCCGACGATGGCCTCGAGCGCGTCCTCAAGGATGGAGGCGCGCTGGCGCCCGCCAGTCTGTTCCTCGCTCGGGCCCAGGCGGAGGCTGGCATCAACGCCGAGGTCGCGGGCGATCAGGCTGAGGAAGCGGCCGTTCGTGAGGGTGGCGCGGCGTTTGCTCAGCGCGCCTTCGCGCTGGTCCGGGTAGAGTTCGAAGAGCGCCGCGGACAGGATGAGCTGGAGCACGGAGTCACCGAGATACTCCAGCCGCTGGTTGCCCTCGCCGGTGGCGGGATGGTCCTGCAGGTAGGAGGTGTGGGTCAGCGCGCAGAGCAGAAGCATCGGGTCGCGAAACGTGTAGCCGATGCGCTGCTGCAATCGCTCAAGGCTCGGGTGCGTGAACTCCATCGCGGAAGGGACGCTTCCCTTTAGAGGCCAAATCCGCGGGAATGTCCAAACTTCAAATGTGACGAGCGCCGGCGACCGGCGGCAGGGCGCGATCACGAGCTGGCGCTGGCGTAGCGCCGGAGTCCCCGCCGGAAAACGAACACCGCCAGGGCGAACCACGCGGCGCTCACGGCGAAGAGCCAGAGCCCGTAGCGGATTTGGAAGCCGTGGATGAGCGTGCGGGCGGGGACATTGCTGACCACGACCGCCGGCAGCAGGTAAACGAGGAGGATGTTGGCGGCGCCCCGGAAGGCCTCGCGCGGCAGACGCGAGAAATCCACGATGGTGAAATAGCTGCCCTCGATGCCCTCGGTCTTGATGATCCAAAAAGTCGTCGAAGCAGTGAGGAGGAAAAGGCTGTAGTGGATGACGAGGCCGCACCCGACGAGGCCGAGGTAGAGGAGCACGCCGGATACGCCGGGATGCAGGCCGAGCCGGTGTGCGGCGTAGATGATCACGCCGGCCGCCACCACCGTGTTCGCGAGGCCGTCGGGATCCAGCTTGCGGGTCGAAACCATGAAGAGCGGGCTGCCCGGCTGCGCGAGGTAGAAATCGAAGTAGCCGGTTCGCACGTTGCGGCCCATCTCAAAGAGATTGCTCCAAAAGAAGCCCATGAGCAGGCGCTGGATCAGCATGGAGGTGCCGACCAGCAGCAGCATCTCGTATTTGCCCCAACCGGCCACGCTGTCGGTGTGGCGGTAGATCACCTCCACCAGGAGCACGTTGACGCTCATCCAGGCGAGTTCGACGGCGGACCAGAGGAAGAAGTCGAAGCGAAACATCATCGTCCGCACCATCGAGTAGCGCAGACAGGCGAGCCAAATGCGAAGGTATTGGCGGAGGGGCACGGTCAGTGATTTGAAATCTCAGATCTCCGATGTCCGTCCCGAAAAGGGGATGCCACCGAGGATCGGCGAGCAGGGATGGGTCGCATTCGTGTGGTGCTGGGCAGCGCAATTTGGTCGCCGAATCTCAATGGGCGAAGCGATTCAACCGCCGACCGCGGTGTGCTTGCGCAGGCCGGAGAGCCAGATGAACCGGGCGATGATCATGAACACGACGACCCAGAGAACCTGGAGCGCCAGCCCCTCCGCCACGGCGTCGAGCCCGAGGCGGCCGGTGATGATGGCGGCGGGAAAGTACATCATGTAGTAGAACGGCAGGAGCTGTGCGGCGTGGAAGAGCGAGGGCGGCAGCAGGTCGAGCGGAAAGATCTGGCCGCTCAACAGTGTCTCGGCGGCATACGAGAGGATGACGAAGCCCTGGATCTCGAGAAACCAAAAGGCGAGGAGGCCGAAGCAAAAGGCGAGGGTAAATTGGATCAGCGCCGCCAGCACGAGGGCGGGCGCGCCCACCAGCAGGCGCCAGGGCTCCCCCGGAAAGGTCAGGTGATGCCGGATCAGGGGAAAAATCACGAGGAGCGGAATGAAGACGAGCACGCCGGAAACGCTGCGCGCGGCGACAAAGACGGTGAACCGGTAGGCGTAGTAGTTGATCGGCTTGAGCAGGAATTGGTTGATCAGGCCGTTCCGGATGTCCTCGCCGATCTGGTAGTCCTCGTTGAAGGCGCCAATGATGAACTGCAGCGCGATCAAGGCGGTGAAATAGGTGAAGGTCTGGCCGACGGAGTAACCGCCGATTTGCGTGACGCCAGCGTAGGCGGCGCCCCAGAGGATGAAGACGACCGCGAGGCGGGCGAGGGAGAAGAAGCCGCGGATGAGAAAGTTCCAGCGGTACACCAGATTGCTCTGGAGACCGACGAGAAAGACGTGGCGGTACTTGGTCAGCGCGCGCATCGGAGATTGCCGGACCGCAGCCGGGCGCCGGGGCGAGGCGAATCCCAATTCTCGGATTTCCTCATCGTCAGTTCGGCTCGCCCAACAGCCCGAAGCGGGCGATGACCTCCCGGGCGAGATTGCGATAGGCGGTCGCGCCCGGGTTGTGAGCGTCGTATTGAAAGATCGACTGGCCGAAACTCGGCGCCTCGCTGAGGCGGACCGTGCGTGGAATGACGGTCTCGAAGATCTTGTCGGGAAGATGCTTCTTCACCTCGTCGACCACCTGCCGGGACAGATTGGTGCGGACGTCGAACATCGTCATGACAATGCCGCCGATATCGAGGCTACCGTTGATGCCCACCGTGTGCAGGCGCTCGACGACCTTGATGATCTGGCCGAGGCCTTCGAGCGCCATGTATTCGCATTGGAGCGCGATCAGAAGGTGGTCGGCGGCGGCGAGGCTGTTCATCGAGAGCAGGCCGAGGGCGGGGGGGCAGTCGATGATCACCGTCCGGTAGCCATTCGAATCGCGCACGGGCTGCAGGGTCTGCCGGAGGCGGAGCAGGTAATTCTCCTGCTGAGCGAGCTCGATTTCGATCGCGGCCAGGTCGACCTCGGAAGGGACGATGGCGAGATACTCGTCGGCGGTGGGCGTGATCATCTCCAAGGCCGTGCCCTCCCCGTGGAGCGGTCCGTAGAGACTGCGCCCCTCCCGCTTTTCGAGGCCGAGCGCGCTGGTGGCGTTGGCCTGCGGGTCGAGATCGACCAGCAGCGTGCGGATCTTCTGCTCGGCGAGCGCGGCGGCGAGATTGACAGCGGTGGTGGTTTTGCCGACGCCGCCCTTCTGATTGGCTATGGTGAAGACAGTGGTGCCCATGCAGGTTATGGCCAATGACTAACGGTCAATCATGCGGGCGCAAGCGCGACGGCGGGCAGGAGGAAGGCGAATGGGGAGGAACAGGGAAACGGGAGAAGAGGGAATTAGGCAATAAGGTGCGCGGCGAAACCGTCGATCGTGGACGCGTGCATTCGCGGGCAGAAAAAGGGTTCTCGCAGAATCGCTGGGCACGAAGAACCGGCATGGCTTTCCCCTTGGCTCCGTCCGACGAGAGAGGGATGGGGCGCCGGCTGGAGCGCAGGGTCAGGCCTCGAGCAGACCCGCCGTGGAGCGCCGGGAAATGCTCC
>Ga0335081_10003463_pt1 | contig 24823 bp, 22 predicted proteins | sample Lox_Sample_35_FD_206713 | JGI IMG/M metagenome (GOLD analysis project Ga0335081, IMG submission 206713) | Soil microbial communities from Loxahatchee National Wildlife Refuge, Florida, United States - Lox_Sample_3.5 | ecosystem: Environmental > Terrestrial > Soil > Wetlands | place: USA...
GAACCAATGCGCGGCCTCGAGCAGATGATGACCTATGGAGAGACAGCGCCGGATGTACTTCATTATCGCCGATGTCCATGAGTCACCGCTCGAGCTCGAGGTGCGCCGCGATCGGTTCTCGGCTAAATCGTTTTCTCACGCGATTGCGGCGGACGCCCGTAGGGGAACGATCGCGATGCATCCGGAGGGCCGGATTCTACACGTGGGCAGTGAGCCGGACTGCTATGAGCGAGTCCGAATCTTCAGCGACACCGGCTTTCTCAACGCGGTAATGAGTGTCCGCGCCGATGGTCGAGTGATCTGGTCGGATCCCATGGTTCCGTCGACGCAAGCAGGTCGTGGGAGCTAGCAGACCACGCCGCTGGGGGAACCACCGAGTCGGTGTGTGCGCTGTTAAGCGAACGGAGTGGGCTCATGACAGTCATGGCGAACCTGGCATCGACACTCAAGAAGGGTTGGTGGCTGCTCCTGCTGCGCGCATCCCGTGACGACAGGCAGATTTGAATCGCCTCGCCGAGAGAGCTCGCTATGGGGTCAACAGTGGTGCAGCCAGTACTGGGGACGGATGGGACTGTCACGCCGGGGCAAGAGACTCTCATAACGTTCGCGTGAGGAAGTAGCTCGAGCACCCGATTCCTGATCGCATTCCCGCGATCGCGTTCTGGGCTTGGAAATGCACTCACCAGATAGACGATGGAGACGCCATCCGGATGCGCGCCAGGTGGCAGGTCGGCATCCAGGTCGCCGGGAGAGAAGTGCCGGGCATCCATCGTCTCGCCACGCAGCAGCCGTACCAACAGTTCGGCCGCAAGATCATCGGCAGGTGAGCCGAGCCCCACGCAGATCACGACGGACCCGGGCGGGACGCCTAGGGGGCCTTGCCACCTGCCGCTCAAGCGTTCGCGCTGCTCGCGCAGCCAGCGCCCGGCGTTTGTCTCCTTGAGCACGGAGCCTCGATGACGGCGTCGCGCCAGTGTGGGCTCACCGGCACTGAGAGCGGCAACGACATCGACAATGACGCGGCGGATTCTCACGTGTTGATCCTCCGTGGTCGCGCCCAGATCAGCATCGAGCCGCGCTAGGTGCAGCGCCGGCAGCAGCACTCGATCGCAGTAGGCCGCAAGTGAATCACGCTTCAGGAAGACTCGCGCATTGGCGATGATCTCGTGAGGGTCCCCGGACAAGGCACGCTGATAGAATCTCTGCGGAAGCGTCAGCGGCTGCACATCGCCCAACAGGAGCTCAAGGGAACCGAGCGCTTTCATGTGTCGTCCTGCGACGAGCAGGCACAAGGTGAGGGGAGTGGACAAGATCAGGCCGACGGGACCCCAGAGCCAGCTCCAGAAGATCGCGGCGACCACGACCGACAGCGGCGATAGACCCGTGGCATGGCCGTACAGGCGAGGTTCCAACAGTTGTGCCGCAACGATGTCGAGCACGATGAAGGCCCCCAGTGTACTTACCGCCAGTGACCAGCCCGGATCGACGGCGAACGCAAGCGCAGTCGCCAGCAGCGCGGCAATTCCCACACCCACATAGGGTACGAAGCGCAGCACTGCGGCCAGAGTGCCGAAGAGCAGCGCCTGTGGTACGCGCAGCACGCTCAAAGTTACCCAGATAGCCACTCCGAAAGCGAAGTTGACCGCGAACTGGGAGACGAAGAACCGAGAGAGGCGCTCGCCGGCCTCGTTAAGCGCGACCGTCGTGGAACGTATGTCGGTAGCACCGGCGAGCCGGATAAAGCGGTCGCGCAGTGATTCATAATCGAGCAACACGAAGATCAGGACGAGGACTACGATCCCCGTGGCTTGCAGCGGCACCCAAGCGGATGCCAGCACCTTACCCATGAGTTGAAGCGGCTGAGGTCGAATGTCGCGCGGCTCCACGATCACCAGGTCCGACGATCGGGCCGCTGCTGAGCGCTCAGTAGGGTCACCCGTGCCGGGCGCGGCAGTCCTTGCATCGTGGATTTCGGTCAGACGACTTGCTTCTCTCGTAAGCAGGCGGAGCCGCCCGACCGTTACGTCATCGAGGGTCTTGAGCTTGCGTTGAACCGTCGCTTCGTATTGAGGCAGGCTCTCGGCCAGGTGCAAGACCTGCGTGCCGAGCGCAGCCGCGACCACCACGCCGGACACCGTGAGAGCCAGGACCGCAATCAGCACCGAGGAGGTGCGGCCGACACGGAGTCGCCTGAGCGCTCGAACCAGCGGAGCGACGAGCAAGCTCAGCATGATCGCGAGCGCGAGCGGAATCAGCACCGCCCGACCGACGTACAGCAGCGCCAGTACGATTCCAGTGGCAATGATCGGGCCGCTGCGCTGGCGTAGCCACGCGGGGCCTTCCTCGGTGCTCACGCGGTGTCGCCTCTAGCCCTGTTTCGGTGAAGCCAAAGTGCTCGTGCAGCACCCCCCGGCCGGCGCTCGGAGTGGCGGCGGTCCCGGCGCGACCAGTGCAGGTCGAGCGTGTGATCCGGCGCTCGCTCCCACGAGGCCTGCAGCCCCTCTCTGCGAGCCACTTCGTGGAGCGAGAAGTACGCACGCTGCTCCGTCCAGTGCCGCGCCAATATCGCCGCGAGGCCAGAGAGCTTCGGCTGTGTGTCCGCTTTCATGTCTGAACTCCTATCGAAGCGTTTCTTTGGAGCCGGACTCAATGTCCGACAGATGCGGCATCGACGGCTCGGGCCGCTCGGGGCGCCAGCACGATCGAGACGGAAGCGATAATGAAGACGACACCGATCACGATCATCAGGCCGTTGGTCGCCAGCAGCAGGCTTTGACTCGTCACGAGGTTGTTCAACATCTCGCGGCCGAACTGTCCCGCAGCGCCAAGGGGCAGCAGAGCGGCTGCCTGGCCGCTCGGATCGAGGACATTCGCCAACTCAGCATGGGCGATGATGCTGCGGTTCTGCCAGGACGTGGTCACCAGGGAGGTGGCAAAGGCTCCGGAGATCGTTCGGACGAAGTTCATCAGACCCGCGGCCGATGCCGTCTCCTCCTCATTGACCGAGCCCATGGCGAGTCCCGTCAGCGGCACGTAGTACATCGGCATGCCGACGCCCATGAATAGGAGCGGGATGCAAATCACCCAGTAGCTCATGTCGGAGGTGGCCGTGGCGCGCCAGAACGTATCCAAGCCAAGCCAGAGCGTTCCGACAAAGATCAAGAGACGAGGATCAACTCGGTTGGACAGCTTGGCCGCAATCGGGGAGAAGGCGACTGACAGAACACCGCCCCACGCGACCACGAGGCCGGCCCAGGTGGTGTTGTAGCCCATGTTGTACTGGAGCCAGAGCGGCGTCAGTACATTGATGCCGAAGAACGCACCGAACGCGAGTGCGAGCACGAGCATGCAGGAGGCGAATCCGCGATGGCGAAAGACGCGCAGATCCACGATCGGATTCTTGTCGGTCAACTCCCAGATCAGGAAGGCGACGAAGCCGATCGCGGCCGCGATGGCCAGCACCCGGATCTCAGTGGAGGAGAACCAGTCGAGATCCTTGCCCTCATCGAGCATGATCTGCAGCGCTGCCACCCAGATGACGAGCAGCAGTATGCCGACCTTGTCAACGGGCTTCACGACCGCAGGATCCTGGTAGCGCTTGAGCAAGCCCCAGGCGATCGCGCCAAAGAGCAGCGCCATCGGCACATTGATAAAGAAGACCCACGACCAGCTGTAGTTGTCCGTCAGCCATCCGCCCAGCACCGGACCGACGACGGGCGCGAGCAGCGTCGTCATCGCCCAAAGCCCCATGGCCTGCATGGACTGCTTCTTGGGGAAGATGCGCAGCAGCAGCGTCTGAGACAGCGCCAGCAGCGGGCCGCCGGCCATGCCTTGCAGTACGCGCATGCCGAGCAACATTCCCAAGGAGGTGGACATACCGCACAGGAGCGAGAAGGCGCCGAAGAAGATGACGGAAAGGCAAAACAGCCGCACGGCCCCGAAGCGTGCGGACAGCCACCCGGTCAGAGGAACCGTGATGGCTTCCGCTACAGCGTAGGAGGTAATCACCCAGGTGCCTTGGCTCGAGCCTGCACCGAGCGAGCCGGCGATGTTCGGCACCGTGACGTTCGCAATCGTCATGTTGAGCACCGCGACAAAATTCGCCAGCGCCAGCACGATGCCCGCTATCCACAACATCCCGCCCTGCAAAGAGGGCGGGTGCTTGGAGTCAATCGTGAGGTTGTTCATGGCGGATCCTTCAAGAATCGCTGCGCAGGTCGACCGTCGCGTTCATCGACAGGCCGACCCGCAGCGGGTGCGCGGCCAATTCGTCGGGATTCAGTCGGATGCGCACCGGAAGACGCTGCACGACCTTGATCCAGTTACCGGTCGCGTTCTGCGCCGGGATCAGGGCGAACGCCGCGCCTGTGCCGCCGGAGAACCCCGCAACGACGCCGTGGAAGGCGACCTTGTGGCCGTACAGATCGGAAACGAGCTCGACGCTCTGGCCAGCGCGCACCTTCTTCAGCTGAACTTCCTTGAAGTTGGCATTCACATACATGTCCCGCACCGGGACTACCGAGAGCAAGGGCATGGACGGCTGGACCCGCTGCCCGAGCTGGACTTGGCGCCGGGCAACTACGCCGTCAACGGGAGAGCGAATCACCGTGCGCGCGAGGTCGACCCCGGCCTTGTCGACACGTGCCCGCGCAAGCGCCACGGCCGCGCGCGCGGCGTCCCGTGCCGCACGAGCATCGCTCGCGCCGTTCTTGACATGGGTCAGCTCATCACCCGAGACCGATCCCGACTCGACCAAGGCCTGGCGCCGTTTCAGGTCAACGCTGGACCGCTCAACATCGGCGGTTGCGGCCAGCAATTGCGCCTGGGCGCGGGCGAGATCCGCTTCCGCTTGTCTTAAGGCAAGGCGGGCATCCGTGCCGTCGATCACGACCAGCAAATCACCACGCTTGACCTCCTGGCTGTCGACGACGCTCACCTGCAATACGGGTCCGTCAATCTCGGATGTGACCACGGCGACCTCGGCGGCGGTGTAAGCGTTGTCCGTGCTCACATAGCGGGAACCGACCCGTGTCCAGTAAGCCCAGGACCCTGCCCCGGCCAATGCCACGGTCAGGGCGAGCAGCGCGAACAGGGCTAGCCGCTTCTTTCGCATCTTCTTATCCGGTTCGTTCGGCAGGGCAGCCGAGACAGTTGACTTGAAACCTTCGATTGGCTGGTCCATTTGAGTCTCCTCAAGAGTCATTAGGTGTTGGAATCGGGAGTTGTGGGCCTGGCGCTCCGGCTGTCCGGTGCGAAGCCGCCACCAAGGGCGCGCACCAGCGCCACATCGAGAATCAGGGCGCGGGTCTCCAGTTCGGCCTGCGCACGCTGAGCTGAGATGAGCGCATCTTCGGCAACCAGTACGTCGAGGTAGGTCGCAAGCGCACCTTGATAGCGCTTGCTGACTATCTGGTGCGCTTCCGAGGCTGCGGCGACGGCTGCTCGCGCTGCGGTGAGCTCGGCATCCAGGGATTTGCGGCTGGTCGCCGCATCTGCCACCTCACGCAAAGCATTCGAGAGCGCCGCGTTGTAGAGGGCGACCGATGCCTCGTACTCGGCTCGGGCACCTCGCAGCTGGCCCTGAAGACGCTCGGTGTTGAAAATGGGCAGCGAGATCGCTGGACCCGCTGCACCAACACCCGAGCCCGACTTGGTCAGGTTCTCTATCCCCAGCGACTGCAGGCCGACGATCGCGACGAGGTTGACGCTCGGGTAGAAGCCGGCTTTCGCCTGATCGATGCGCCGGGCGGCGGCTTCCGTGCGCGAGCGGGCCGCGATGATGTCGGGTCGCCGACCGAGGAGCTCGAGGGCCAGATTCGCAGGCAACCCTTCGGACCCGGCGAACCGGGCCGTCGGACGGGTAATGGCCAAGCCCCGGTCCGGGCCGGCACCCACGAGCGCTGCGAGGGCGTTCCCTTGCAGGCCGATGCGTTCATCGATCGCGAGCAACTCGCCCTGCGCTGCGGCCTGCCGGGCCTCGACCTGACGCACGCTCGCCAAGGTCTCGAGGCCAAAATCGTGTCGCTGGCGGAACAGGGCCACGGTCTTGGTGCGAAGAGCCAGCGTCTCGGCGGCGTTGTCCCGGAGCGCGTAGAGGTGAGCGAGGCCTGCGTACATTGACGCAACGGAGGTGGACAGGATCAGGCGGGTCTGCGCCACCTCGACCTCTGTGGCTCGTCGCTCAGACAGCGCCGCGGCCAGGGCCGCGCGGTTCTTGCCCCAGAAGTCCAACTCCCAGGACAGATTCACAGTTGCGAGGCCGTAGTCATTCCAGCCCTGGGGCAGGGCCTGCCGCGGGATGAGGTAGTTGTAGCTCTGCTTCTCCTCGGTGAGCAGCGCATTGCCGGTCACCTCAGGCATGCGCGTAGCCCCCGCGCCCTGCACTGCAGCGGCAGCCGCGTGCAGGCGTGCCTGCGCCAGCAGGAGGTCCGGCGAGTCACGCAGCGCCTCCCCGATCAGGGCATCGAGCTGGGGGTCCCCGTAGGCGTCCCACCATCGATCTGCCGGCCACGCCGTGGCCGGCCCGGAGAACGAGTTGGAGCTGCCGAGCTGTTCGACACCTTTCAGGGCGGGGGGCGGGTCGAGGCGCGGGAGTTGTGCGCAGCCCGCGGCCGCAACGCAGCTGAGGGCGAGCAATAGGCTGACGATGCGCTGACAGCCGGTGGAACGTGGGCCCTTCGTAGCTTTCATCTCGGTTAGCTCCAATGTGTACCGTTCAGTACAGTACAGTTTAATGAACTTGAGTTGCGTGTCAAGCAAAAGTGTACTGGACGGTTCAGGATCGTCGGTCGATGCTGAAGCTCAGCGGACGCGTCTCTTCATCTGCTTCTGGTCTCATGCCTTGTGCGTACCGTACCGTACGGTACATAGTAGATACAGCCTGAATCTGAAGATCAATGAGAAATGTATGAAGACCAAGACTGAAACCAGACGCCTGGCGATGCTCAAAGCAGCAGCCGAAGTGTTCCGGGAAGTCGGCTTCGAGCGTGCTTCCATGTCGGAGATCGGGGCGCGGATCGGCGGCTCCAAGGCAACGCTCTACAGGTACTTCCCCTCGAAGGAGGGACTCTTCTTCGAGGTCATGGATCAGGCAAAGCAAACCGAGTTACAGGCGATCCTCAACGCCTTGAACCCCGATGCCAATGACTTGAAGCAGGAGCTCCTGCGTTTCGGGACGAAGCTGCTGACACTCCCGTATTCACCGGAAGCCGTTGCCATCCGACGCCTTGCAATCGCCGAATCCGGTCGCGCCGGCATTGGGAAAGCCTGCTTCGAATGGGCGAGGAGTCCTGTTGAGAAGCGGCTCGCCGAATTCCTGGGGAAGGCAATGAAGCGCGGAATCCTTTGCAGCGGCAACCCGAAGACCGCCGCCATGCACTTTCTCAGCTTGCTGGAGGCAGAGCTGCTCCAGCGGGTCCTACTTGGGGTTATAGAGTCTGTGAACTCGGATGCGATCAGTGGTGCCGCAGGGCGAGCGGTCGATGCATTCCTGTGTGGCTACCGTGCCGATGGCGAGTCGCATCGTGTTGAACAAACCGTGCGCCATGGGACTGGTTAAGGAAAGGAGAATTGCCGATGGAACAGACGCTCATGACCGTGGCTGCGGGACTCACGGGGTCCTTGCTGGGGGGAATGTCCACTTTCGCCGGGTCGTGGCTGAGCAGCCGCAGACAGCACAAGACCCAGACGTCGATTCAGCAGGCCGCGCGCCGTGAAAAGCTCTATGCGGACTTCATCAGTGAAGCTTCCCGGCACCTCGTCAACGCCTGGGGCCACGAGATGCACAGTCCGGAGAGTCTCGTTGACATCTACTCCGCACTGGAGCGCATCCGCTTGACATCATCTGCCACCGTCATCGCAGCTGCCGAACGCGTGATGCAGGAGGTCGTCGCCGCGTACAACGCGCCCAATAAGGCATACGATGAACTGCAGCAGATGGTTATCAACGGTCACATTTCCAGTCCTCTGACTGATTTCAGCAGGGCCTGCAGAGTGGAAGTGCGCTCTCTCGGGGCGTGAGGCTCGCATTGCAACTGCCCGTCGCATGACGTTAAACTGTACCGATCGGTTCTGTTTTGGAATGCAGCATGAAGACCAAGACTGAAGCAAAGCGCCTGGGAATCCTCAAGGCCGCTGCGGAAGTCTTTCGCGAAATGGGCTTCGAACGAGCCACTATGTCTGAGATCCGTGCTCGGATCGGGGGCTCGAAAGCGACCCTGTACAATTACTTTCCCTCGAAGGAGAAGTTGTTCTTCGAGGTCATGTATCAAGCTAAGGAACTCGAACTGGACGCGATCATAGGCGCTTTGAATCCAGACGCTGATGATCTGAGGCAGGAGTTGGTGCATTTCGGGCAGAAGCTTCTTCCCGTCATGTACTCGCCCGAGGGCATTGCAATCCGGCGCCTCGCGATTGCCGAATCGGCGAATTCGGAGATCGGCAAGATCTGTTTCGAGCGAGCGACTGCTCCCATGGAGAAGCAGGTCGCGGAATTCCTGAAGAAGGGAATGAAGCGCGGAATCCTTCGCGCCGGTGATCCAAAGACTGCCGCCATCCACCTGCTTAGCCTGCTCGAATCAGAGTTGCTGCAACGCGTCCTACTGGGCGTGATGGACTCTGTGAAGCCCGATGCCTTCAGCGGAGCCGTACGTCGCGCGGTCGAGGTCTTCCTGTCCGGGTACGCGCGACGCTGATCCGCGCTCGCGTCATTTCGCGCGAGTCCGAGCTGGCTCAACTAATTAAATCAATAGCTTAGGGCGGGATAATCCAAGGCTGTCGAGCCCGCGCCCGTTGCACTTGCTCCTTATATACCGTTTCAGCGGGCGTTCCGTAACGTTATGGGCCAGTAACTCACCGCGATGCATTGTCGAGCGCGCCCGTCGATGTCAGCCTATGGACAATCAATGACAGTGGGGGTGTCTTCGATGCGCATTGTCCTCTTGGCAGTCATGGTCGCCTTGCTCATGAGCGCATGCGCGCGCACCGCCACGCCGACAACCCCGGCGAGTCCGTTGCAGCCGCTCGCGAGCATTCGCGAGATCATGGAGGCTGAGACGGATCCCTCGGCGGATGCCCTGTGGGACTCGGTGCAGATCACCGTCACGACCGCCGGGGAGGATCGGCATCAGCCGCGCACGGAGGAGGAGTGGAAAGCGGTCCGGCGAAACGCGCTCATCCTCATCGAATCCACGAACCTGCTCGTCATGGAAGGCCGACACATCGTGCCTGCCGGTTTCCAGCCGCCCACCGGCGAAGCCGATCCTCGCATCCTGCAGCAACGCTTGGATAGCAATCGCGCTGCATTCAACGGCTTTGCCCAGACGCTGCGCGGCATAGGGATCAAGACCCTCGCGGCGATCGACGCGAAGGACACGGAGCAGTTGTTCCAGCTCGGCGGAGACATCGACGAGGCATGCGAAGCCTGTCACCTGGTCTTCTGGTACCCCTCGGACCTGGTCAAGAACTGAGCTCGTCTCAGCGGAGATCATCATGGACAAGATCAAGCCACTGTACACGGCATCGGCGACCGCTGTCGGCGGCCGCAACGGACATACGCAATCCGAGGATGGCGTCGTCAAGGCGGACCTCTCGGTGCCCAAGGCGATGGGCGGGCCGGGCAAGCCGGGTACCGCGACGCCCGAGCATCTGTTCGCGGCCGGGTATGCCGCCTGCTTCGGCGGCGCGCTCGACTACGTCGCGAAGCAGCACAAGAAGAACGCGGCGGGCGCGCGTGTCACGGCGGCGGTGTCCATCGGGCCGCGAGAGGGCGGGGGCTTTGGTCTCGCCGTGAAGCTGCACGTCGAGGACCGCAGCCTTCCGCAAGCCGAGCTCGCAGCGCTCGCCAAAGAAGCTCACGAGCAGATCTGCCCGTACTCGCATGCGACGCGCGGCAACGTGAGCGTGGAGCTGGACGTGCTGGGCTCGTGAGCATCAGTAGCTGAACCGGTAATGGACCTGCACGTAGATCTCGCGACAGCCTGAGGAGTGCCAGCTCGCATTAGGGTGCCTCGAGCGCCGCGGCTCTCCCGGCCTCCAGGATCCTCTTGAACCGCTGCTCGACGACGCCGAGCTGCTCGGGATGCGTGAACGCGTACAGATCGCCGCGCACGATCGCAGCGACGACGATGCGGCCAACGTCATCCGGCGACAGCCAGCGGGCGCTCGCGCCGAATTCGCTCTTCTCGAGATCTACGTCCGTGAGGCCTCCGGTGCCGCGCGCCGGCGGACGATTGCGCGAGCTCGCCTTGATGTTGGTGCGCGTCGGACCTGGGCACAGCACGGTGACTCCAACCCGCGATTGCTCCTGCTCGAGCTCCTGGGCGAGCGTCTCCGACAGCGCCACCACCGCATGCTTGGTCACTGCATACGCCCCCAGTCCCGGCATGGTGACGAGGCCACCCACTGAGGCGGTATTGACGATATGACCGCCGCGGGCGTTGCCGCGCAGGATCGGCAGGAACACGCTGATGCCGTGGATGACTCCCCAGAGGTTCACATCGAGCATCCAGCGCCAGTCCTCGATCGTGAGATCGGCAATCCGGGCGAACGGCCCGATACCTGCGTTGTTGCAGACGACGTGCACGGTGCCGAAGCGGCGACACACCTCCGCGGCGAGCGCCCGCACGCTGGCGAGGTCACTCACGTCAGTGAGTACTGCCTGCGCGCCGAGCTCGGCGGCGCTCGCGTACAGAGCGTCCTTCTCGATGTCGGCAATCACGACGTGCATGCCGCGAGCGATCAGCTGACGCGCAATGCCCTTGCCCATCCCGGAGGCGCCGCCGGTGACGACGGCCGTCTTGCCCTCGAGCTCCCTGAATGCGCTCACGGCTCAGCGTCGGCGCGTCAGGTAGCCGACGATCAGCTCCAGATCGGCGTCGCTCATCTCGGTCTTGCGGAAGGGCGGCATGACAGTGAGGCCCTGACGGATGACGGACCTGATCAGCTCCGGACTGAGATCGGTGCGCTCCTCGAGCAGCGCCGGCAGTTTGCCGCCGTACTTGACCTTGAGCGCCCGGGTGCCCGGCTTCGCCGGGCCATCGCCGTGGCACACCGCGCAGTCATTCTGAAACAGCACATAGCCGGGCGACTTGCCGTCGGTTGATACGCTGGCCGGCACCCATCGGATGGTCGGTGCGGAGTCGGCGGCTAGCACGGGGACTGCCGCGGTCGTTACTAGAGCGAGGGCCATCGAGGCACGGCGCAGGGAACGGGTAATGCTCATGTGTGGCTCTTGCGGAGATGTCTCGGCCAGATGCCGTAGCGGCCCGGCGAGAGGATGCCGTTGGGGTCGAGCGCATCTTTGACCGTCTCGTGGAACCGGCGCAGCGCATGCTGGTTGAACGAGTACGCATTCATGACGGCGTCCTGGAATGCCGGAGCGGTGCGGTACTCGCCCCAGCCATGCTGGGCCGCGACGTCGATGAGCTTGTAGAACGCCGCGCGGTTCTTGCGGTTCGTCGCGACGTCGGTTGTGACCGGGAAGCCGAAGATGAAGATGAAGGCTCGTTCCCAATACGTCGAGGGGAGGCTGAAGCGCAGGACCGGCAGATCGAACTCGCGCGCCGCGGCGGCGAACACCCTGTTGGCCTCGAACACGGCATCGGCGTTGCGCGGAATGATCGGCGAGAACCACATGTGTCCGTGCGTCGGGTTTGGATTGCTGCTCGAGCGTGCCCCGATCGAGAACATGTTGAGCGTTGGGATGCCGAACTCCGGCCAGTGCACACTCTGGCGCTGCTCGGCCGTCAGCGGCAGATGCAGCAGCTCGCCCTCGGAGAACTTGACGCCAGGGATGGCGGTGAACTTGTCGCGGCAGTGCTCCCACTGCGCCGTGATCGCCTTCGGCGGCCCGAAGAACTTGAGCTTGAAGGTCCAGTACGCAAGCCCCTTGCGTTCGCCGTAGGCTTCGAGCTTGCCGTGTCCGCCCGACTCCACGCCCTCGCGCAGCGCGAGCAGCTCGGGATCGACCGCTGGGGTTGCGACATCCTCCATCGCTTTCGCGTACTCCTCGATCGAGAGAATGCCGAGCAGGGGGCTTGAGAGATCGGGCATGCCGTTGGTCACGCCGCCGTTCTCGAGGCGGTTCAGGATGCGGACCAGCTGGTGCAGGTCGTCCCGCTTCGCGGCGAGCACCGTACCGGACAGGTAGGCCTCCGGCTCGGGCATGAGCCAGAAGCCCATCTTGGTGACGATGCCGAAGTTCGACTGCGAGAACATGCCGTCGATCCACGGCCCGAAGCCGGACTTGTACTGCTGCCAGGTCTTGGCCTGGGGCAGGGCACCCATGCCCGTGCGCAGCAGCTCGCCGTTCGGCAGCACGACCTCCAGGCCGCAGTGGGCGTCGAAGTGATTGCGGAACTGCGGCCGCGTATAGCCGCCGCCGCGATCCAGGGCGTTGCCGATGAGGCTGCCCCAGCCCGGATCGGGTACGTCGACCCACAGCTTGAGCCCGCGCTCCTGAATGTGACGATACAGATCGAAGTAGCTCACCCCCGGCTCGACCAGGCACGAGGCGTTGTCCTCATCGACCTCGAGGATGCGATTCATGCGCTTGAGATCGACGACGACGCAGCCGGAGTAGGCCGGCGCCGACCCGCCGTAGCCGAGGTTGCGACCCGTCGAAATCGGGTAGAGCGGTACCTTGAGGTGATTGGCGATGCGCACGATCCTCTGCACCTCATCGACACTTGCCGGAGCGACCGCGGCCGAGGCCACGCGCTCCTCAGGCTCGCCGGCAAACGGCGAGAACGCATCGCGGTACAGATCGACATCCTCATCCTTGGTGAAGACCCAGTCCGCACCGACGGCCTGACTGAACTGCGTGAGCGCGCTCGCGAAATCGGTGGCGCTGACGCCGGGAGGGGTTCTCATGTCGGTGTGAGCTCCATGGCGGTCACGTGGCGGCGGCCACGACGATGTCGGACAGGCGCTGAAACCGCTCGATGTTATCGGGCTCGCTCATGACACCGGCGCTCAGGCACACGAAGCTGATGTCACGCTGTGGGTCCACCCAGAAGAGGGTGCTGCCGTAGCCGGTGTTGCCGAAGGTGCGCGGTGAGCTCAGCGTGCCGAACTGATGCGGGCAGATGGCCTCGCCGCGCAGGAAGAAGCCGAGGCCGATGTAGGCGGGATAGGGGGGCCAGCCAAGGGGAGCCGTGAGCTGGCGGTAGAGCTCGTTCGGCCGCTCGCCGGTGCGATTGCGAGTGGCCTCGCCGATGATCGCGGGGCTCAGGATCCGTACCCCATCGAGCTCACCGCCGCGGCGGAACATCTCGGCGAAGCGAAGCAGATCAGGGACCGTCGCGACCGCCCCCACCCACGGCATCTCCGCATGCTCCTCCTCGAAGGCGCCATTGGGCCCCAGGTTGCTGTGGCCGAGATGCTCGATCGGAGAGGCATCGAGGAAGTGAGGGACGACGTGGCGGGCCCTGAGATCGCGACGCACGCCGATGGCGCTGTCTCGCATGCCAAGCGGTGCAAAGATCTCCTCCTCGACGAGCCTGCGGTAGCTGCGACGGGCGGGATCCAGGCGATGCACCGCCTCTCCCATCAGCGCATGCGCGGCCATCGGCGCATAGGTGACGCGCTCGCCCGGGGGCGCCTCGCACTGCACGTGCTCGACGACCGCGGCCACGATCTCATCGAGGCGATCGATGTACATGCCGGGCCGGGGCGTGAAGACCGAGGGCAGGCCCGAGCAGTGCGTGAGCAGATGATAGAAGTTGATGGTCTCGCGCAGCCCTCCGGAGAACTCTGGAATGACCGCCGATACGCGTGTCGTCAGCGCCAACTGACCGAGCTCGAGAGCGCGGAACACCAGCGTGTTCGTGAAGGCCTTGGTCACCGAGAACAGGCTGAATACCGACTCGCTGCCCAGAGCCTTCTGCCGGGCGGCGTCCGCATGACCGAGCGCCTCGAGAAAGGCGAGGGTGCCGTGACGGGCCACGGCGACCACCGCGCCGAAGTACCGATCGCGCTCGATGTCCTGTTGAATCGCCGCTCTCAGGCGCTCGAGTCGCTCTCGCGCGAACCCCGCGGCAGAGTTCCTGTGCACCACGGTCCCCCTTCTTGCGAGCGCAAGTATAGACGGTGCTCCCCGCCAAACCTCCGGAGCGCTGCCCCATGTGCGGGTGCAGTAGAGATTACCGGGGCAAGTTATTGACAAACCGATGATTTTGGCTAGCCCCGCTTTCATCGGACCTTCATCTGCGAGTGGTCTCCTGAAGGAAATACGCAAGGAGAATCAAGCACAATGAATACTTCGCGGTCCCGGCCCGTGAGAGCCCGGGCGCGCCTGCATCCGGTCGCGGGCGCGCTTGCGCTCATCGTCTCGGCGCTCGTGATGCACTCGGGCCTGGCCGCCGTCGCGGTCTCGATTCAGCCAAGTCAGGTGGGACTGACGACCTCCCAGGTCCAGACGTTCTCCGCTGCAGTGACCGGCACGTCCAACACCGCGGTTACGTGGGCAGTCGATGGTATCGCCGGCGGCAATGCCACCTCGGGAACGATCACCGCGACTGGCACCTACACTCCGCCCATCGCTGCGGGGGTGCACACGATCAGCGCGACCAGTGTGGCCGATTCGACCGAATCCGCATCCGCGACGGCCGGCATCACCGATCTGCTGGGGGTCCTGACGCAGCGCTACGATGCAGCGCGCACGGGTGAGAATCTGAGCGAGTATGCGCTGACGGCGAGCGTGCTTGCGACGCCCGGTGCGTTCGGGAAACGGTTCAGTTGCACGATCAGCGATGGCCCCATCACCGCCCAGCCGCTGTACGTGGCGAACCTTGCCATCGGCGGTGGCACGCACAACGTGCTGTTCGTTGCGACCCAGAACAACACCATCTACGCCTTCGATGCCGATGCATCCGCCTGCACCATCTATCGGACCGCCAACCTCGATCCTGCCGGTTCCGTGCCCACGCCCAACGGCGGCGACCAGTACGACGGTGATATCAGAGGGCCGTATGGGATCTACAGCACCCCGGTCATCGACCCCGTCGGCGGTGTGCTCTATGCCGTCGCCTCGACATTCGACAACGGCTCGGCGTTGAATTATCGCCTGCATGCGGTGAGTCTGGCGACGGGTGCCGACCAACTCACCCCGGTGGTGATCGGTGCGACGGTGTCAGGCGTGGTCTTCGACCCCTCAGTGCACCTGCAGCGCCCGGCGCTGCTGCTCAGTGGCAGCAGCGTCTTCGTCTCATTCGGCTCCTACGGAGATGACTGGACGTACTACGGCTGGGTCATGGGCTACGACAAGACGAGCCTGTCGCAGGTGGCCGCCTTCAATAGCGCGCCCCACTCGAGCGAGGGGACCGGAGCGGGCATCTGGATGGGAGGAGCGGGACCTGCCGCCGACAGCACTGGGGCGATCTATTTTTCCACCGGCAACGGCCCCTTCAACGCCGCGAATACGCTGCCGCCGGTCGCACCGCACGACAATTTCGGCGACACGCTGCTCAAGCTCACGGGCACCCTCGCGCTCGCCGATTTCTTCACGCCCGCCAGCCAAGGCAACCTGGATTCCAATGACCTTGATTTCGGCTCCGGCGGGGTGATGGTACTGCCCGATGGGGCAGGCTCCGCCGCGCATCCGAACCTCGCGATCGCCTCGGACAAGGAGTCGAATCTGTACGTGGTCGACCGTGGCAACCTCGGACGGTACAACTCGGCCCAGAACACCAATCTCCGGACCGTGCAGGTGAACGGTGCCGGTGGGACTGCCAGTACCGGCATCTTCGGCACGGCTTCCTACTGGAATGGCAACGTGTACATCGGCGCGGTGAGCGACAACCTCAAGGCCTACTCGCTCTCGAGCATCCTCGCCACTGCCTATCCCGGGCCTTCGCCCAGCTCCCAAAGCCAGGAGACCTTCGACTATCCAGGGACCAATGTGGCGATCTCGGCGGCCGGCGCGGGCGCAACCAGTGCCGTGGCCTGGGCGCTCGACACCAGTGCCAACGGAACGGATGGCGCCTCATTCGGACCGGCGATTCTGCGGGCCTACGATGCCACCAACCTCGCGACGACACTCTGGAGCAGCAGTGCGAAGGGTACCGACACGGCCGGCAACGCCGTGAAGTTCGCCCTGCCGACGGTTGCGAACGGGAAGGTCTATGTCGCCGGACCTACCGGGGTCACCGTCTACGGGCTGCTGCCGACGGTCAATGCCGGTCTGATCGGAACCTCCGTCGTCGGGGCGCTCGCCTACGCGACCGCGCCAGGAGTCTTTCCCGCTAGCCCGAACTACTTCGTGAGTCAGGCGCCTGCTTCGGGCTATGGAAATTCGGGCGGCGTCACGACCGAGGCGATCTCCAGCTCGGTGATCGAATATGCCGCCGTCAGTGGCGGCGGGAGACGGTCGCGAATCCCGGCACGGCGAGCATCACGGCGGATCTCTCTGGGTCGGCCCTCACCATCACCGAGACGGTTGCCGCAGGCGCCCCACGGCTTGCCGGATTCCAGCCCGTATTCACCGATGCGCGCTTCACCGGACTGGTGCTGCAGAGGATCTCCGACGGCTTTGCCAACGGCGGGGTGTCGGCGAGCCTGTCCGGGAGCACCCTGACGCTGACCGTGGGACCGAACTGTACGATGAGCGCCGGGTGCATCTGGCCGGTGGGTACCTCCGCTGCCGTGTTCACTCTGATCGCGGCGGGGTCGGTCCCGACGACGGCGGGCAGCGGCAGCTCGGGCGATGCGCCGCTGCCGCTCTGGGCGCTCGCCGCACTCGGTGTCATGCTACTGGCCCTGGTCTCATTGAGTCGCCGCGGAGTGCAGGCATGAAAATAAGTCGCGCCGTCGGCTGGACGCTCTCTGCGGTGCTCTCTGGCGCGGGGCAGCCCGCGCTCGCCCAGCAGCTGCCGGGCGAGCGTGCCGCAGTCGTCACGGAGATCGCCAATGTCGTGACGGGTAGTGAGCGCTGGGAGCTCGTCTGGGCTGATATCAAGACCGCCGATGGCCTCGTCACGGCGCCCGACGGCGGCGTGCTCTTTGCCCAGGAGCAGAGCGATACGATCCGCAAGCTCGACCTGGCCAACCACGAGTACGTCTATCTCACGGACACACACGGCGCGGGAGCCGTCTCGCTCGATGCGCAGGGTCGGCTCTACGTCGTGCAGCGCACCTGCACCGACCCGGGCCGGCCCTTCTACCAGAGCTGCCCGGAGCTCACCCGGGTCAGCATTCTTGCGCCGGAGCCGCGACTCCTGGCCAACAGCTTCCGGGACGGCAAGCCGCTGGGCCGGCTCAACGACCTGATCGCCGATGGCAAGGGCGGCGCCTATTTCACCGTCGGCGGGATCTACTACGTGAGCGCGCAGGGCGTGGTGAGCACCGTGGCCGATCAGGACATCCTGACCAACGGGCTGGAGCTCTCGGCCGACGGCAAGATCCTCTACGTGACCAACCGGACGAGCGTGCTTGCGTTCGACGTGCTGCCGGATGGCTCCACCCGCAACCGCCGCGAATTCGGCGGGCTCGCAGGGGATACCGGTGCCGATGGCATGGCTCTCGATGCAGCCGGCCGGCTCTACGTCACCGCCAGCACGGGGGTGCACGTCCTCGCGCCCGACGGGCATCACCTCGGGCTCATCCCCACACCGAGGGTTCCGATCTCGATCACATTTGCCGGGCCCGACAAGAAGCTCATGTACGTTGCCCAGATGGGCGCCGTCGGGCCGGACGGCAAGCCCTGGGCGACGCCCCCCGGCGTCCGCAACACCGCGATGACGATCTATCGGATCCCGGTTCTCACCGAAGGCATCAGGACTCGATCGAAGTAGGACGGTGCGCTGAGCCTCAGGCACCGTACTCGCGGCGCAGGATGCGAGCGCCACCGGTGAGGGCCTGAAGCTTGCCGAAGGCAACCTCGCGCGGCAGGTACTTCATGCCGCAGTCCGGGGCGAGAATGACCTGCTCGGGCTTGATGTAGGCGAGCGCGCGCCGCACACGGGCGGCAACGGTTTCCGCCGTCTCGATCTTCATGTCCGAAAGATCCAGGGCTCCGACCATGATCTGCTTGTCGGAGAGCTGCTTGAGCACGGCGCAGTCGAGATTCGACTGCGCCGTCTCGATCGATATCTGCGTACAGGTGCAGCCGGCGAACTCCGGCAGAAACGAGTAGCCGCTCGGTCGCTCGTGGATGATTGCCGCGTAGCCGAAGCAGATGTGCACGGCGGTGGTGCCAGTGATGCCCTTGAGGGCGGCGTTGAGCGCGGCAAGACCGTACTCGCGCGCTTTCTGGGGTCTCGCCTGCATGTAGGGCTCGTCGATCTGCACCACATCGGCACCGGCGGCGAACAGGTCGCGGATCTCCTCGTTCACGGCCTGCGCGTAATCCATCGCGGCCTCCGCCTCGCTGCGATAGAAGTCGTTCTGTGCTTGCTGACACATCGTGAAGGGGCCCGGCACGGTGATCTTGACCTTGCGCGTCGTATGCCGCTTCAGGAACTTCAGGTCCTCGACCTCGACGGCATGCTTGCGCCGGATCTTGCCGACAACCCGCGGGACCGGATTGGGATGGCCCGAGCGATCGAGTGCCGTACCCGGGTTGTCGATATCGACGCCCTCGAGGGCGGTTGCGAAGCGATTGGAGTAGCTCTCACGGCGAATCTCGCCGTCGGTCACGATGTCGATCCCGGCTTCCTCCTGCGCCTTGATCGCGAGCAGCGTCGCATCATCCTGCGCCTCCGCGAGGAAGGGCTCCGGTATCCGCCACAGCTCGCGCAGCCGCACGCGTGGCGGAAAGCGCGAGGCCAATCGCGGACGGTCGATGAGCCAATCGGGCTGCGGGTAGCTGCCGACGAGGGTCGTGGGAAAGAGCATCTGTAGTGCCTGCCTGCGAATTGCCTGCCAAACCGTGAAATCCTACACTGATACGGCCTACGCTGTACCCGTTCGTTGCAGCGGCGTACGCGCGCGCGACGCCCGTCCGGTGCGGGTCAAGAGGACGGGCAGATGTGGAAACCAGTGATCGCTGTCTCAGTCGGTGCCGCGCTCGGTGCGCTGCTGCGCTGGTGGCTCGGCCTGCGCCTGAACAGCCTGCTGCCGGTGATGCCGCTCGGCACGCTCGCCTCGAACTTGATAGGCGGCTACGTGGTGGGCGTGGGTATCGCGTTCTTCTCGGCCGTGACCGCGGTCGCACCCGAATGGCGGCTGCTCGTGATCACCGGCTTCTGCGGCGGCCTCACCACATTCTCGACGTTCTCCGCCGAGGTGGTCACGCTGCTGCAGACCGGCCGCCTCTGGTGGGCCGGAGGTACCGTCGCAGCACACCTGCTGGGATCGCTCATCATGACCTTCGCCGGCATCGGCACCGTTACCTGGCTCAGGAGCTGAGGCATCGATGACCCCGTTCACCCGAAACCGCCTCGCCTGTGCCGCCTTGATTACAGCTCTCGGAGCGGCCTGGGCGCTGCACGCAGCCCCACCCGTGGCGAGCGCGACGGCGGTGCCTGCGGTGACCGGACTGCCGAGCGAGTCACCGCCGGCCTTTAGCCCGCGCGAGCAGAGCTTCGACTACATCAAGCGCGACGTGATGATCCCGATGCGCGACGGGGTGAAGCTGTACACCGTCATCTACATTCCGCGCGGGGCGCGGCATGCGCCGATCCTGCTGACACGCACGCCCTACGGCGCCGACTCGCGCGGCGCCATGGGGGCGAGCGCCCATCTCGCGGCCGTGATCGGCAACAGCGATGTCGCCGCCGAGCTCACCGCAAGCGGGGACTACATCCGCGTGCTGCAGGATGTTCGCGGCAAGCACGGGTCGGAGGGCGAGTACGTGATGACGCGCCCGCTGCGCGGTCCGCTCAATCCAACGGCCGTCGATCACGCGACCGACACCTACGACACGATCGACTGGCTGGTGAAGAACATCGCCGAATCGAACGGCAAGGTGGGCATGCTCGGGATCTCCTATGACGGCTTCACGACGCTCATGGGCCTGTTCAATCCCCACCCCGCGCTCAAGGCGGCCGTGCCCATCAACGCCATGGTCGACGGCTGGATGGGCGATGACTGGTTTCACAAAGGCGCCTTCCGGCAGGCCAGCCTCGAGTATGCGCACGACCAGGAGGCCACCCGCGCCAGCACCGTGACCTTCTGGCGAGACCACTACGATGACTACGACACCTGGCTCGCGGCCGGCTCGGCGGGTGCCATGGCGCAGCTGCACGGCCTGGATCAGATCGGGTTCGCCGTGAAGCTGATGGCACATCCGGCCTACGATGCGTTCTGGCAGCAGCAGGCAATTGACAAGCTGCTGGCCGCGCAGAAGCTCACGGTTCCGGTGATGCTCGTGCACTCGCTGTGGGACCAGGAGGACATCTACGGCAACCTCGCCGTCTACCGGGCCGTGAAGCCCCACGATACCGATTCCAAGGTCTACCTCGTCATGGGCCCCTGGTTCCATCACCAGGAGCGGCTCGATGGCAGTGCCATTGGCGCGTTGCGCTTCGGCAGCGACACAGCGGCCTACTTCCGCGCGCAGCTGCTGAAGCCGTTTCTGGACCACTTCCTCAAGGACGAGGCCCCCGCGCTCACGATCGCTCCGGTTAACGCCTACGAGACCGGGTCGAACGAATGGCGCGCGCTGCCCGCCTGGCCGGCCGGCTGCGCAAGCGGGTGCCAAATCGAGAGCCGCCCGCTGTATCTGCAGCCGAGCGGGGGGCTCGCGTTCTCGATGCCGCGGCCCTCGGCGCCCGGGTGCGAATCGTACGTCTCCGATCCCTCGAAGCCGGTCCCCTACCTGCCGCGACCGATTCACATCGAGGGAAGCGGCGAGGCGAGCTGGGAGACCTGGCTGGTCAGCGATCAGCGGGAGGCGGCGAGTCGCACCGACGTGCTCAGCTTCGTATCCGAGCCGCTGCGCGAGCCGCTCAAGCTCAGCGGCGAGCCGGTCGCGAATCTGATCGCGGCGACGACTGGCACGGATGTGGATTTCTTCGTGAAGCTCATCGATGTGTATCCCGACGAGGTCGGGCGTGAGCCTCACATGGGCGGCTACGAGCTCATGGTGTCAGGGGATATCCTTCGCGGGCGCTACCGCGAGGCCTTCGACAGGCCGAAGGCCGTGCCGGCGAATCAGAAGCAGACCTATCGCTTCACGCTGCCGGCCGTGAACCACGTGTTCCTGCCGGGGCACCGGTTGATGGTGCAGGTGCAGTCGAGCATGTTTCCGCTCTACGACCGCAACCCGCAGACCTACGTCGACAACATTTTCTTCGCGAAGCCGGCCGACTACGTGAAGGCGACCATCAAGGTGTTCGATGCCGGGCAGAGCGCGAGCTTCGTCGAGCTGCCGGTCGTAAGCGCGAGCGCCCGCTAGCTCGGATTCTCCAGACTGAAGGCCGAGTTCTCGTCGTCATAGGCAAAGGTTTCAGCGTAGCGGCCCCAGTTGGTGATGGCGCGCAGCGTCTGCTCGGCCTGCTCCTCGTTCATGTAATCCTCGAGCTCATCGAAGAAGCGGCTCTTGCGAGCGACGTGCGTCGGACGCTCATCGAGCACCCGGCGAATGTGGGCGGCGAGCGGCACGTAATTCAGCAGCTGGCGCGCGAAGATCCTCTTGCGCTCATCGAGCGCGGCGTTCGCGAAGGCCATGCCAGCCTCCGTGAGCTTGATGTCACCGCCCGCGACCTCGGCGAAGCGCATCATCTGCAGCGTCTCCGCCACTGGGAACAGCTCGTCGATCTCCATCTGCAGATCGGAGGCGAGCTTCGGCAGGTCGGCAGTGCCGTTGAAGGGCGCTGCGGCCACCGTCTCCAGCAGGCCCGACAGCAGGTTCGAGCCCACGCGCGGCAGCACGGTGCCGATCCCGAGGCCGGGGAAGCGGTCGTTGCGGTCCTTGTGCGCCTCGGTGGGCCGCTTGGTCATCTCCACGTAGATCTGATCGACCAGGGCGCGGAACGTCGGGTCGAGGCGATTGCGCGGCTGTGGGAGCGAGACGCGGATCTCGCTGAGGATACGGCCCGGGTTGCTGGCAAATACCAGGATCCGGTCGCACATCAGGACCGCCTCCTCGATGTTGTGGGTGACGAGGATCACGCCCTTGATGGGCATACGTCCTTCGCACCACAGATCGAGGAAGTCGGTGCGCAGCGTCTCGGCGGTCAGCACGTCGAGCGCCGAGAACGGCTCGTCCATCAGCAGAATGTTCGGGTGTACGACGAGTGCGCGTGCGAAGCCCACGCGCTGGCGCATGCCGCCGGAGAGCTCGCGAGGATAGGCGGACTCGAAGCCGTCGAGCCCGATCAGATCGATCGCCGCGAGCGAGCGGCGCCGGATCTCATCTGCGGGCATGCGCAGCGCCTCGAGGCCGAGGGCGACGTTCTCGTAGACGGTGAGCCATGGAAAGATCGCGAAGCTCTGAAAGACCATCGCGATACCGCGCGCCGGTCCCTCGATCGGGGCACCGAGGTAGGTGAGCGTGCCGCCGCTCGGCTCGGCGAGCCCCGCGATGAGGCGCAAGAGCGTCGATTTGCCGGACCCTGAGCGGCCGAGGATCCCGACCACCTCTCCCTCGACCACGTTGAGATTGACGCCCTCGAGCACACTCAGCTGACCCTCGCCGTCGGGCTTGGGGAACGCCTTGCACACATCATGGACCTGAAGCAGTGGTGCGGTGTTCATGCGTGTTCCTCGCCTAACCGAGCCGGAACCGGCGTTCGGCGTAATAGTACAGCCGTCGCCAGAAGAGCCGGTTGATCGTGAGTACGAACAGGCTCATCACCACCGTTCCGAGAATGATCCGGTGGAAGTCCCCGGCGTTCGCCGCGTCGGCGATATAGGCGCCGAGGCCATGCGCCTTCAGCTCCGTCTTGCCCCAGGTGGTGAGTTCGGCGAGATAGGCCGCGTTCCAGGCGCCGCCGGAAGCGGTGATCGCACCCGTGACGTAGTAGGGGAACACCGCGGGGATGCCCACGTTCCGCCACCACAGCCACCCCGAGACGTTGAAATTCTGCGCCGCATAGCGCAGCTCCCCTGGCATGGCGGAAGCACCCGCGATGACGTTAAAGAGGATGTACCACTGCGTGCCGAGAATCACGAGAGGGCTCAGCCAGATGTCCGGGACCAGCTTCCAGGTCACGATGACATAGAGCACGAACGGGTACAGCAGGTTCGTCGGGAAGGCCGCCAGGAACTGCGCGATCGGCTGGACGATGGCGACTGCCCTCGGGCGCAGACCGACCCACACTCCGACCGGAACCCAGATGACGCTCGCGAGGGCAATGAGGAGCGCCACGCGCGCCATCGTGATGAAGCCCAGACCGACGACCCCCAGCGCCTCGGCGAGCGTCGTTTCGGCGACGAGCGTTCGGGCGATGCCCCACAGGCCGGCAGCGACGATGAGCACGACGAAGCCGACCCATACATAGTCGAGGCGCCGGTTGCGGGGGGCGGCAGTACGGACCGCGACCGGCCGCGGAGCGAGCGGCATCGCCCAGCTCGTCCAGCGCACGCCTGCGTAGAAGGCATCGGTCATGGCGCCGATCAGGCGCGAGCGCTGCATGACGTTCAGCGCCCAGGAGTGCGGCACCTGGCCGGTCGGGTCCTGCTCGAATCGCAGCCGATCGACCCAGGCCACGAGCGGTCGGAACAGCAGCTGGTCGTAGAGCAGGATGACGACCGCCATGGCCAGGATCGCCCAGCCGATCGCCTTGAGATTGCTCTGCTGAAGGGCGAGCGCGATGTACGAGCCGACACCGGGAAGCGCGAGTGAGCTGTGCCCGACGGGGATGGCCTCAGATGCCACCACGAAGAACCAGCCCCCCGACATCGACACCATCGTGTTCCAGATGAGTCCCGGCAGGGCGAATGGCACCTCCAGCTGCCAGAACTTCATCCAGGGGGACAAGTGGAAGGAATCCGCCGCCTCGTTGAGCTCCGTGGGCACCGTCCGCAAGGACTGGTAGAAGCTGAAGGCCATATTCCAGGCCTGGCTCGTGAAGACGGCAAAAATCGAGGCGAATTCAGCCCCGAGCACCCTGCCGGGCGCGAGCGACATGAAGAACACGACGGTAATCGAGATGAAGCTCAGGATCGGCACCGATTGCAGGATGTCCAGAATCGGTACCAGCAGCTTGCCGGCCCGGGGGCTCTTGGCGGCCCAGGTCGCATAGGTCAACGTGAATAGGAGCGACAGTGCGAGGGCAGCGAACATCCGCAGCGTCGTTCGCGCCGCGTAGAAGGGCAGGTGACTCGGGTCGAGCGACAGAGGAGTCGCCTCGAGCTTGGCGAGTGGCTCGAACAGCCCCCGGCTCGCCGTACCGAGGAACACGATGACGCCAAGCACTATGACCACGGCGGCTGCGTCCCAGCGCGTGGTCAGGTCGCGGGCAAAGCCAAAGGGGTCGATCCTTCTCATGGGGTGCCCGCCAATGCCGCGTCGTCGCCCGCCCTCGAAAAACTGGCGCGCATTGGATCACTACACGGTGTGATTCGCCAGCGTCATCGAGTGACCGAGACCCCTGCCTGCTGCAGTCGCGGTTCCGCGCGCACCCTCGGCTGCCGGGGCTCGATGAACCGACGATGACCGATATCGTCGCCGGAGATCCTGTATGGACGGAATGGCCGCGCGCTGTGGCGATCGAAATCCGACGCAGAATCGGGAGCTGCGGTGACGGCTGTCACACTTTCCTTGTCGAAGTCGGCGCAGTCGGGTTGCTTTACACCCCCAATTTCAAACTGGATCACAGTTCTCCCGCCTGACGTAGCCGAGTAGCGACATGTTGGCTCGACAGCTGCATTGGGATACATATGACACCCGATTATTTGAAGTGCATCAATTCGAAGGTGAGGTCTCATGTGGTCGAAGTTC
>Ga0335081_10003464_pt1 | contig 24822 bp, 22 predicted proteins | sample Lox_Sample_35_FD_206713 | JGI IMG/M metagenome (GOLD analysis project Ga0335081, IMG submission 206713) | Soil microbial communities from Loxahatchee National Wildlife Refuge, Florida, United States - Lox_Sample_3.5 | ecosystem: Environmental > Terrestrial > Soil > Wetlands | place: USA...
AGGCGCTGCAAAAACTCTACCTTGAGACTCAGGCCGCCAGCCTCAGCCAGGACTGGATCGAGATCCGAAAGCGGCTTCATTCGTTGGATTTCTTCGCCGAAGGCCCGCTCCTGCGAGCACTGCGCTACCAACAGCAGCCTTGTGTGCTGTTGATCGATGAGCTGGACAAAGTTGACCAGGAGATCGAGGCACTGTTGTTGGAGGTTCTTAGCGCGTGGCAAATCACCGTCCCAAAACTGGGAACGGTCCACGCGACGACCATTCCTTTCGTTGTGCTTAGCTCGAACGAAGAGCGTCGGTTGGGCGATCCCCTGCGCCGACGCTGTTTTTATTTGCGCTTCGAGTATCCGACAGTTGAGCGCGAGCAAGAGATTCTGGCAATACGAAATAGCAGTGAAAATGAGCGACTCCGAGGTCAGTTGGCTGGGCTGGCCCATGCCCTCCGTGGCTGGAATATGGAGAAACCGCCTTCAATCGCGGAAATGCTGGATCTGGCAGAGGCTCTCGAGATTCTTGGCTCGGAGGAAATCTCGCATGAACAGAGGGACTTACTGCTGCCGCTATTGGCCAAGACAGAGGCCGATCGCAAGCGCCTGCTGCTGCGTTCCGGTTTCGAAGGCCTGGTTGCCGACTCGAAGCGGTATAGCGATCAATTGAAGCTTCCGTCGCAAAAACTGGGGCGAGCAATGGCAGCGGAGACGATCGTATGAGATTGGCTGTCGCTTCTTTGCTTGTGTTCATCATGGGAACAGCAGGCGCCCAGGCACGCGATCAATGTTCGCAGGTGGTTGGTTCTGCCCGTTGGGCTGCTTATTACGCTGCGATTTATCACGTACCGGTGGAACTCGTGGCAGCCGTCATCGACGAGGAATCCGGGTGGAATCCATACGCAGTCTCTGCGAAAGGCGCGGCCGGAATCATGCAGTTAATGCCAGCTACGGCTGTCAGGTTTGGCGTGCGCAATCGGTTCCTGGTGCAGGAGAACATTCGCGGCGGAGTCGCTTATCTTGCGTGGCTCAGCGACAAATTCGGTGGCGACCTGCGCCTTGTCACTGCTGCGTACTACGTCGGCGAGTACCCGATCGCCTTGCGGGGGCTGGATTACTCCTCGCCTGATGTGCAGCGATATGTGAGGCGGGTTGCGGACCGGTATCGCGCCCGCCGAATGCTCCGATTGCGGAATGAAATGAAGCACCGACAAAGCTTGAGGTGAGGAATGAAAAGGATTTCGGTTTGGGCCTGGGTTGTGCTGCCAGTTCTGATGGCAATACCAAGCGGAGCGCAGCAGCCAAGCATCAATCCACGGGTTTGGACTAACACTACGACCGAGAACAAAATCACCCGAATTGAACTGCAGGCTCACTTTGTAACGACGATTCGGTCGCCTGAACCGGTGAATTCGGTAGTGGTCGGGGATCCGGCTTTGTTTCAGGTGGAACACTCGGAACACGAGCCGACGCTGGTCTTCGTGAAGGCGCTGACCGATGAGCCCGCCGAGAGCAATTTGCTGATCTCCACCAGCACAGGGCGCCAGATCAGCTTTCTCCTGGTCAGCGGCGACAGCGGCGCAGGTCCCGACGACGTTGATTTTCTTTTGCGGTACAGGTCACCGACGGGCTTCCTGGTTGAGCCGGATGCCGCGCCGTTCGCGCTGGTAGCGCAGACGGCAAGCCTACGCGAGGCACAGCCTGCAGTTTCTTCTGCCGGCGCCGCGAGCGGCAAAACAGCGGCCAGCCAGGCCAAGTCAGATTCCCTCGACAGCCTGCTCGAACGCCAGGAACACGCTCCGCTGCCCGTTTTATATGGCGAGCGTCCGACCGGCGAAGAGGAGAAAGGGGACCGCCTGCGCACCGGCATCAGCGAGGTGCTGGACGGAGGGCAGCAGGTCATCGTTCTATTTTCCGTGGTGAACACCAGCAAGCACGCCATTCTGCTAATGCCTCCGCAGATTCAGCTGGGCGGCAAACAGAAATCGGGAAAGCTCATCAAGCATGAGCGCTGGTCCACCGCGGAGCAGTTGGCGGTCGTTGATTTCCGGTTGAGCCCCCGGCGGGTTGCGCCCGGTGAACGTGCCGATGGAGTGGTGGTCTTCGAACGGCCGCCTTACAAGCGCTCGGTCGAAACCCTGTTTTTGCAGATGGCCGAGTCGGGTGCGGTCGACAAACCCGCCTTGGCTCCGATTGGTTTTGGAGTCAGCACAATTCGGGAGGCAGCAAACCATGCTCAATGAGCAGCCAAGCAACCAACTCAATACAGCTCCAGCAACTGTTCAGCCGGAGGCGTTTCCGGAGGAGGACGCGCTCGAACACCCCGACAAAACATCGTGGCGTGAGGGGTTCGTTGCGGCTTTCCAGAAAGCCCGGCGCCAGCAGAAGCCGATAGAAAGTCGGAGAGAGCTGGGGCGCGACAAGAGCAAGTCACTGTTCTTGCTCGTGGGGGTTGCCGTGGCCCTGTTGCTTTTGTTTTTTGGCGTCTTTTCTCACCCGAAAAAGAAGCTATCTCTGCCCGGGGAAAACCCACACGGTGATGCCAGTCTCGGCCGCAGAGTCACTCCCGGACAGGAGAACATTGATGCGAGCAAGGTCGTGGCTCCCATGCTGAGCGCCGACGTGCGATCCACCGATTCCGGCCCAGATGGAGAGTTGACTCCGGAGGACATCGGGCGCACTTCGCGCACGGGCATGGCGGCCAAACCGAGTGTGACTTCGACCGTTAACAAAACGCCTCCGCAACAGGACTACGCACTGAGCAAAGTTGATTTCTCTGACCCTGTGGTTGGCGCTGGTACCACACCGAATTCGGCCGCGACGTCGCGGCCTAATTCCAACGCGGATCTCAAAAAGCCTTCGCTGGTCTTCGTCCGTTCGACAGAAGCGAAACCGATGTTGAAGCCAAACGTGCCGGAGGACGCGGAGGAACTGCTGCCGCTGCCGGCGGGCACTCGTCTGGTGGCGCGTCTACAAACACCAGTGAGCTCCGCCGTCCCCACCCCAGTCGTGGCAGTCGTGGAGTACAACTACGAGCTGAATGGAAATATCGTTCTTCCGGCGGGGGCGAAGGTCCTCGGAAAGCTCACCCAAGCCAGCCCGTCAGGATATGTAGGGATTCAGTTCAATTGCATTGAAATGCCTGATGGAACGGCCGAGAAGATTGACGCATCAGCCATGAGCCTGAATTATGGGCCGTTGAAGGGCACGGTGTCGGGCAAGAAAACGGGTACGAAGTTCCTCGTCCGTTCGCTGACGGGCTTGGGAACCATCGCCTCGTATGTAGTCGGACCGCAGGGTTCAGCATCCGGTGAACTGATTTCGCCCAACACCCTGATGCGCGAGCGCCTGGCAGACAACGTCGCCACGGCCGGCCAGGAGGAATTGAATGGCCTGGCATTCAACCAGAACCTCTCGGTGACCCTGCCCGGCAATACACGTTTTTACATCGTCGTGCAGAAGCCGTCCTCGGAACAGGCCGGCACGAACCCTGAAAGACACAGCGCCGAGATCAATAGCGCTGGTTTGAGTGGCGGCGTACCAAGCCTGGAGGAGCTTCGGCAACTGATGCAGTTACGAAGTGAGATCAACCAGCTTTACATGCAAGCTAACACTCAGCCGGCCATGCAATCGCAGGCGCAGCAGTGAAACCCAAAATGAGCTTGCGCACATCCGCCATCGACTGGCGCGGCCGAGGCTCGCCCGAGCGCCTGACGGAATGCCACCCTAGCCACCCAAATCGGAGGGCGCATCGTCGAACTCAGGCGAATAGCTGATGAGTGATGAGCTTGACCAAAGTCCCCAAAGTCCAGCGCCAGGCGCCGAAATCGGATAAATTAGAGCTCTGTCAGGACGGCGCGCGAATGGAGGTAAGGTGATTCTGTTTTTCGTGCCGGTGGGTGATTTGGTTGGCGCGCTTGCCTCAACAATGGTTTCTCAACACGCCCGTGCTGTGGCTGGGGGCACTCTTCTTGGCTGGCATTGCGAGGGGATCGCTGCGGAATGTCCCAACCTTGGTTAGAAACCTGCTGAAATTCCTGACGGTGAGCTGCTTTGCGGTCGGGATGATTATTCTATTGATGTGGAATCCAGTGCTTCAAACAGCGAAGCACAACAAGCCGCTTGGCCCTCTGTGGATCCTGCTTCTCGGGGCAACCTTGATCTGGTGGATCGTTTCGTTCATCTTCATTTTTCTCCCGCGACATCAGAAAAGAGGGGCTGTGCTGCCGGCAAGCATCGGGTCAGTTCATCGGCTCCCCTCAAAACCCGCTCAAGCGGTTCGCAGTGTACCGACTGATGTATTTGCTGATTTCGGCGGCATGGAGCAGGCAAAGGAACAGATACAGCAGTTAGTGCTTGGACATCTCCATCCTGAAAAGTACAAACGCTATGGACTCATTCGAAATGGCATCCTCCTCTATGGTCCGCGTGGAACGGGCAAGACCTTCCTAGCAAGGGCAACAGCAGGGGAATTCGGACTTCACTTCGAATACATCTCCGGCCCGCAGTTGCTGAACCGCTGGATTGGAGCGACGACAGAAAACATTCAGGGCATGTTCGCTCAGGCAACAGCGCGTGTCCCAGTTCTGTTTTTTATCGATGAAATCGATTCCCTTGGAGCTGGAAGACAAGACTGTGTGAGTGACTCTGGAGGTGCCGGACGGGAGTTCAACAACATCACCCTGGCCCTTATGAGTTCCATCGATCGTTACCGCACGCTCAGCGGTTTTGTTCTGATGGCGGCGACCAACCGTCTCGATGTGCTGGATGAGGCCCTCATTCGGGAAGGGCGATTTGACGTGAAGATAAGGCTGGATCTTCCAGACGAAGCGACGCGACTCCAAATTTTCGAAGCGCAGCTCAGAGCGAAGCCATGGAAGCCCTTCGACTTACGGGAGTTTGCGCAGAAAACACCGGGAGCCAGCGCGGCGAAGTTGCGTTCCCTTGTTGACCAAGCGGCCAATTACGCATTGACTGAGAACCGCAAGATCGAAGTCAAGGATCTGCGACTGGCGCTCGAGCGGAATGGAGGAAGAGACCGGCCACAACTGGAGAAGGTGGGTTGGGATGAGGTTGTTGTCGCAGATTCAATCAAACAGGACCTTCAATCCATTATTCGCTTGCTCGAAGACCCAGTGCGAACCCGGGCTCTGGGCCTTGAGGTCCCGACCGGCCTTTTGTTGATTGGACCTCCGGGAACCGGAAAGACCTTGATTGCCAGCTTGATTGCGAGCCAAACAAGTCGCAGCTTTTATCCGCTTACCGCAGCCGCGGTGCTCGGTGGCGGAGTGGGGGACTCGGTCAAGCGCGTAGCTGAGGTTTTCGCAAGAGCGAAGGAGCATAGTCCATCGCTGGTATCCATTGATGAAGTAGATGGACTGGTACCGGCAAATAACCGCTATCTCAATCAACATGATGTTCAGCTGGTTGAGCAATTTCTCATTGAAATCAGCAACCTACAACAGAAGAACAACGTGTTTCTGGTGGGCACGACGAATCACCCCGAAAACATCGATCCGCGAGTACTCAGAGGCGGACGCTTCTCCGAGAAGCTCCAAATTCCACTTCCTGACGCGCAACAGACGGTCCAGCTTCTGACCCGTTATCTCCAAGGTGTTCGATTGGAGCCCGCGTTGACCGTGGGTTATATCGCCAACCGTCTCGCTGGCTTTGCGCCTGCTGATCTTCAGGCGATATGCACGGCGGCAAAGCGTATGGCCTTCAATCGCGGTACGGATAGTGACCAATTGCCCCCGCTTACCGGCCTTGATTTTGAACGCGCCGCCGAACGCGTTCGCGTGGCGTGCTAATTAAGAAAATCCTGGCGGTCAATAAAACGTCTTTAAAGCCATCACTCCGGCACTGCTTCCACACCTGAACCATTTAAATACCCGCTAAATTCGCGGGTGTTTGACAGCTTTTACTTTCCCATCTACGTTCCCTTGCACATCGATGACTTTTCCGCCATCAGCTCTGGGGTTGCGGAAGGCAATCGACGAGTCTTGGAAAGGAGACTTTGCAGGTGAGCAAGTTTGAGGCAGATTCCGGATGGAAGAAACCTGTGGTCGTGCTGCTGCTCATGCTCCTGATCGCCGCGCAGATTGCGATTGCCCAGAACCTCGGCACCAGTCCGCAATTCAACGTGGCGGTACAGGGTCAGACAGGCGCCCAGCCAGAAGGTAGTTTTCTGAACCTCATCAACTGGATCGGTAACGTGATCGCACCGGTGGGCGCAGGTGGCGCCGTTGTCGGAGCAGTCGTCTCGTGGTTAACGGGACGCGGCTTCGCGCGATGGTTGTTCGCCGCCGGCGCGCTGTTGTTGGTCTCGGGTGTCACACGCCTGATCGAGTTCTGGATCACGAATGGAACAGGAGGCATTACCTAAACGTGCCCCAGGTGTCAGGGGTGAATCATAAACTGGCAGCCCGCAAGGCCAATGTAAGCAATTGCGGGCTGCCAATGAAAAAGCGACCTTTCTTGTGAATCTAAGTTTCGGAAATAACCCACATGGCAACACCGCAGCTGCTCAACGACGTTATTTCGCTATTGCTCTTGCTAGCTCCATCCGCTGCGGTGCTGTCGCTGGTCATCGCTGGGGTCAGTCTGCGCCGGGAGGGAACAATGACGTTCGCCATCGGCGGAGGATTCAGCAAATGGATGTTCTGGGCGATCGTGTTCCTGACTTTACAGCCGCTGTTGACCTGGTTTACCTCGTTTGGAGTCCCGGTGCCTTTACCGAGCGGAGGAATCGCAACTGGGTGGTTGTCGAATTTTCAATCGGACTTGGCGCAATTCGTAACCAACTTCGTCGTCCAGCGCCTGGTGCCCACGCTCGCCGCGTTTTTTGTCCTACGCGCGATTCTGGATGCCGCCTCAGGTCAACATCCACTGCCTTCAATTCTGGCTGCCATGTTCTTGCTGGGTACGCAAACGACCTACAACCTGCTCGCGAGTTACAACACCGGTACGCAGTACGCGACCGTCGATGTGCTGGACAGCCTTTGGAACCACTTGGTTGCCGTCGTGATGCCTATTGCCGCCGTGCTAGCGCTGGTTGGAGCGATCTTGAATTTCGCCACTCGGAAACCTTTTATGCGGCTGGTCGCTGTAGCGTTGGCCCTGTTAACGGTTTCCAGTATCTGGAAGCTGCTCGTTTCGATGATGTAGGTGTGCCAATGAACCTGGGAAACATGTCTTTCGACAACGGAGTCCTGCATCTGGCGAACTGGATGGGCAACGTAATCATGCCTACGCTAGCCGCTGCCTTCATCATCATCGCCATTATCCAGTTTTCCAAAGGGCACGACTTCTCGCCCATGATGTATGGCGCTCTCGCCTGTCTGTTGGTGTCTGGGCTCACGCGCGCTTTTGAAACCTTCGCCTCGCAGGCTGCTTGGGACAACCCCGACCTCTACTGGATAGCAACAAGGACTTTGATTGACTGGGTAGCCAACGTGATTTTGCCCGTGTACGCGGCGGCCCAGGTTGCAGCCATGGCCCTACGCCTCGGGATCTTTTCGCTCGTACATCCGACCAGCGGCTGGCTTCGTCACTTCGTCACCGCGGCCTTATGCCTCATGGTTTCGGGCCTGCTGCGTATGGCCGAATTCTTTGTGAATCAGGGAACCGGGGGCATCCGGTAGGAGGGGTATTGGCTCTCGACGTCACGCCGATCTATCGAAACCTGCGAACCAGGGTGACCTTCCTGGGCCTAGAAGCCGAGGATCTGTTCGCAATACTCGCCCTCGCAGTTGTGATGAACATCGTGGGCAGGTTCTTGAACCGCGAGATGTTCGGCGTGCCCATGAACATGGTTTTGCAATACCTGGTGCCGATTCTGAGTGTGCCGGCGCTCATGCTTTTCAAGTACGGCAAGCAGCGTGGGTATCTGCAGGACTGGTTGCTGTTTCACATCAAGCCGCACGTGTACTCGGCGCTGGAACAGGACCGGGAACTGACTCGGGAATACATCACGGACTAAGGAACCATCGATGCCTCTAACAATGGACCAGTACAAAAAAACTTTGGCTCAACCGCCATTTTGTGAACAACTGAAAGTGCGCGACCTCACCGACGACTTATTGATTCAGCTGAACGGGTCTTTTGTCGCCGGATACAAGGTGAGCGGCATTCACTCCTACTACGCAAGCGACGAGGAACGGAACCGCACGAAACTCGCATTAGAGGCGCTGATCCGGTCCCTGCCGGAGCGCTCCATGCGCCTCCAGACACGATTTGAAATCAGCGAAGGCGATGGCGATCTGATCGCACGCTATAACCGCGAACAGCAGAACCCCAGTCCCGTCTTGCAGGCCATTGATCGCGAACAATCTGAAGCCTGGTTGAGGAAAAACGCTGAAGGCCATTACCTGCAGCACATGCTTCACTTCTACTTCATCTGGGACCCCCGGATCCATCACCAGTCGCCGGATTTCGAATGGAAGAAAAAGATGCGTGGCAGCACCTTCAGCATGTCGGCGAGCAAGTGTATCGAGCGCAGCCGGCGCGAGCACGAAGACCTCGTGGCCGAGTTCAACAGCCTCATGTCGGGCGTCGAGGCGACGCTCGAAGCCACAGGCATGAAGGTCGAGCGCCTGGGCCAAAACGAGATTTTCCTGGAATTGAAACGAGCGCTGAACCCTCTGGTGAGCGATACTCGCCCGTTTCTTCCATCGAGAGAATCGCTGGTCTACGAGAGCGCACGCAGCCAGATGGCCAGCGTGAACATCGAGGACGAACTCGACGATTACCTCAAGATCGGCGGATTGCTGTACTCCTTCATCAGCCTGAAAGACCTTCCCGACGCGACCTTCCCCGGAGTGTTGCGGGAGCTCGTAGTGATGGACTTCCCAATCGTTATCAATGCGGAAGTCGTACTTCCAGACCAGACGAAGGCCGTGAAGCAATATAAGAGCCGGCTGCGAAAGATGACAGCAGCTCAAAAGGACATCCACGGCGGGTTCCGTCTCAATGTCGATGCGCAGGTAGCGGAGCACCAGTTGGTCAAAGTCTTGCAGGAACTGATCTCCAGCTCACTGAAGTCCTGCCAGCTGAGCTTGACCATCTCGGTCCGAACGTCTCGGCAAGCACGGAATCGCTTTGAGGCGGAGGAGGCGGAGCGGATCCTCGCCGATCGCCGCCAGCGGGTCTTGCACGCCATTGCACGCATGAATGGCGGCCGCGGCATTCCGGAAACACTGGCGCAAAAGCGATTCTTTTTCTCCAGCCTTCCGGGGTTGGGGGAGAACAACAAGCGGGAAAAGGATGTCCTCACATTACATGCCGCCGACCTGCTTCCTGTGGAGATGCCGTGGAAAGGAACACCGCATTCTCCGTTGATGCTGTTCGAGACGCCCTATCGTCAACTGGTGCCGTTCTCGCCGTTTGATTCCAGCTTGGGCGACGCCAACATGCTGATCATGGCAAAAAGCGGAGGGGGAAAAACCTTCCTGGCACAGTTGCAGCTCTTGATGATGGCGCGTGCCCGCCCACAGGTCTCGATTCTGGAGCGCGGCGATTCCTATGAGCCGCTTGTGGACCTGATGGGCGGCCGTGTGATCAGGGTCGATCTTGATGGACGCGAGACATTGAATGCTTGGGACCTGCCGGATGGCGAAACCGCGCCCAGCAACGAGAAAACTGCCTTTCTCAAGAACCTCACCCGGCACATGCTGGGCGATAGTCGCGATACCGATTCATCGCTCCTGGACAACGTCCTCACCGATGCTATTGCGCGTGTGTACAAGCGTTGCTCGATCCGCTTTTCCAACCCAATCCCGACGTTCAACGACCTGCGCGAGGAGCTTGCGAATTGGCGGGACGCCGAGAAGATGCAGCGCACCATCGACGAGGCACACTTGGCGGCGGTCAAGCTGCGGTCATGGACGGAAGGCGGCATCTACGCCAAGTTATTCGACCAGCCGACGACCATGCGCCTGGATAACGATTGGCTGTTCTTCAACGTAGAGGGACTCAGTTCCGACCCGCGACTTGAAACTGCAATGAGCATGCTCATCGCGAACGCCATGAGTACGCGTGCCGCAGGAAAAACCGGACGCCCAAGCATCACGGTACTGGATGAGTGCTGGTTTTTGCTCGACTCACCTTCACTTGCTCCTGAAGTCGTCCAGCTTTACCGGACCGCTCGCAAGCGGAATTCGAGTGTATGGGGCATCAGCCAAACGGTTGAGGATTTCGTAGGCACGGACTTTCAACCGCGAGTTCATGGGCCGGGAATTCTGAAGAACGCCAGCACGAAGATCATCGGTCAGCAGCCCGGAGATGTGGCGCCGATGATCAATCACCTGAACTTGAATCCAGTGGCGGTGCACCAGGTGAAGGGCTTTGGCGCCCCGCGAAAAGGGCACGGCGCGGAAGTACTGCTGGCGATTGGTGAAAAGGCCGAGATGACGCAGACGATCCGGATCATACCCACATCAGTGTCCTATTGGGTATGCACGACCTTTCCACGAGAGAGGAAATACCGAAATTGGTTCCTGAGCAAGCGCGGCGATAGTCCTCTCCTGCAACGGTATGAGGAGTTATCCAGGCGCTTTCCGCAGGGCTTGGCGGAAGTCACTCCGCTTCCGGAAGAAGTCTCCGGAGAGGTGGACGGGATCGCTCGTCGAACGACCAACGGACAACAGATCGCGGAGCACGCCACCGCATAGGTCCGGCCGGGAGATAAGGGATGCAGCTTCTTGTGTACACGACGCTGTTCGCAGTTTTGAGTTGGCTCGTACTCACAATCCAGAGCCGTCGCCGGCTGATGGCCGTGTCGCTGGTCGGGGTAATGGTAGTGACGTTAGTGGGAGTGCCGCAGCCGGCACAGGCGCAAGTAGGAATACTGGGCGGCATTGAAGCGATCCTGAATGTCATCAATGGTGTGATTCAAACAGCATTGACGACGATCAACACGGTTAGAACCGCCATGAACAACCTGCAGCAGTTGGTTGTCTGGCCGCAGCAGCTGATCAATCAGGCTCGCACACAAGTAACCCAGATGATCGGCCAGTATCGCGGTTTGATGAGCAATATCTTCCATATCAGGCTTAACAGCGCCACATTGCCAATGCCGCAGGCGCTTGAGGCAGTTATTCGCGACCACCAGGTAAACAATTTTCCCGCTTTGACGGCGACGTTCACGAACAACTATGGCCCTATTCCCATCACAACGGCGGCAAGCGCCGGCGACCGCGACATGTCTGACATGGATGATGCCCTCACACTGGACAATCTGAAAACGCTCAAAGCCGGAGACCAAGCCACAGACATTGAACTCCAATCAGCAGACGCGATTGAGAATTCGTCAAGCCAGGCCGCACCCGGTTCTGCGCCTTTCCTGACTGCCACCGCGATTACATCCGCCATCCATGCCCAGGGCCTGACGCAGAAACTGCTGGCATCCGAGCTGCGGCAGGAAGCTGCCCGACTAGCACATCGCAACACACTTCGCAAAGAGAACGCCACCGATACGACGCAGCTGCGCGGCGTATTGGTGAACCTGTTACAGCACCAGTAACGAACAAGGAAGGCTCATGGAGACGCTTGCAAAATTAGCCGATACAACAAAGAACTGGATGTTTCACCGTAAGCTCCGGGTCGCCATTCTTGTCTTAGTGTTGATCTTTACGGCGCCATGGCCGGCGCGGGCGCAGTTGGGCTTGGATCCTTGCTGCGCACTGCTCGCCGCCGGGTTGTCGAGTATCCAGTCCGCTTTGAGCAAGGTGATAGGCGGAGGACTGAACCAGATTCTGAGCGTTGACCAAGCCATGCAGCAGTTCCAGCAGGCGGTGGTCTGGCCACAGAACCTGATTAGCCAAGCGCGAAGCCTGGTGGGTGTTCTTCAGGGAAATTTCAACCAGATTCACAAGTTGATGAATATCCCTGTCAACAGCGCCACCCTTCCTCTCTCTCAGCAGCTGGAGCAAGTGTTGCTGTCACGCAATGCAAATGACATCGCCCAGACCTCCGGCGCATACACAGCACTGTATGGACCAGTCCCGCAGCCTACGGCCGCGTCGCCGCAGGTACTGAACATGGTGGACATGACGGATGCCGCCGCCCAGGCGGCAATGAAACGCTCCATCGAGATTGATGCGTTGGCGGACCTTGAACTTCAAGCTGCAGATCGGCTCAACCAGAGCGTTCAAGCAGCGGCGCCTGGCAGTGCTCCGATCATAGAGGCACAGGCCGACGCATGGCTGATCCGGGCGAATGCCTACACTCAATCGGCCACTGCAGACCTGATGCGCTTGCGCTCTATCGACCTTGCGAACGCCAGCGCCGATATAAAGATGGGAGCGACGAACACCACTAGCCTGCGTCAGGCGTTAGCCAATCTCCTCCAACACCAGTAAGTAACGAATCAGGATAACGGGTCATGCCAAGCTTCTATTTCGAACAGCTTCTCAGAAACGGATTGAACGGAATCGATCAGCAAGGGATCACCGCCGCGGTTTTGCAGATCGCCGGAGTTGTACTCATCCTGAGCCTCCTGTGGTCAGTGTATGAAGCGTACGCCAACGGAGGCGACGTCCGGCATCTCGGCGTGGCAGCCATCAAGTACTTGGTTTTGGGATTGGTATTCCTCAATTATCAGAGCGCCTTCCGTGCAGTAAACGGAATGTTCAACGGAGTTGCCGATGGAATCTACAACCTCTCAGGAGGACTCGATGCCATTCAATCGTGGTTGAACAGCCTATCTCAAGCTTGGAATTCAGATCCGAATTGGTTTTCTTCGTTGTGGAATCTAGTGACCGGCGGCACATCAGCTATCGTTGCCGGCCTGATAACCCTAGTCGGGTACCTACTCCTCCCGATCACTTATACGCTCTTCACGTTGTTCTACGCACTTTACGGATCAGTCCTCTACGTAGTAGGCCCCTTTGTTTTGGCACTTATTCCGTCGCGTGGCTTTGGCCAACTGGGAAAAACCTATCTCACAAATATGATGATCTTTCAGTCTTGGGGACTGCTGTACGCAATCCTGCAATCGTTGATGTCAGCGCTCCAAATTACCGATCCTATGCAGTTCAGTGGCTCGTTTCTCCACGCATTCGTGGGCTCCAGCCAAATGATCGTGATGAGCGTGGCTAGTGTATTGCTGTCGATCATGGTGGCTCTGATACCGTTCATCGCCACACGCATAGTTCGGGGAGACATCGGCAGCACCTTAATGACCGTCGTAAGCGGCGCAATGGCGGCTGGAGCCGCAGCTTCCGGGCTGGCATTTGCCGGAGGCAGTGGCCTGACGGCAGGACGTGCAGTTCCATCTGAGGTGCCTCCTTCTCCTCCCTCCAGCGGCGGTGGCGCTCTCGCCCAAACCGGCAGCTTGGCCACATCCGGCTCCACGGGAGGTGCAGTGATGGCGGGCTCCCGTCCACCGGCACCTTCACCTTCTGAAGTCTCGCCTGCTGCACCTGTATCGGCCGGTGCACAGGCTTCCTCCAGCCCGACCGTAACTCCTGGTCCAGAAAACGGGCAGGAGTCGGGTTCATCGAGGCAGCCGGCTACTAGTTACGGCGGTCGCAGTCTCGCTGGGCTTGCCGCCTGGCAGGCCGGTAATGCGATTGGCAGAACCATGCGCTGGGCAGGTATGGGGGCGGAGTAATGAAGACGAGACAAACACAGAAAGAAGCTTCCGAGGTCGTAAGCTTCACCCGATACTACGAGCACGATGGCATGCTGCGCGCCTACGCCAATCGCGCCATGTTTCTGGCGATTCTGTTTGCGGTGATCGCATTCGGCTCCCTTGGACTTGCTATCTATGTGCGTGTCCAGCCCCCCACCGTGATCCGTGTCGACAAAGACGGCAATGCCGTAGTGGTCGGTGGAGGCACAAGACAGGACCGAACTTATCAGACTGCATCAATGCTCTCGGGAGGAGCAAGCTCGGATCCGATATCCCAAGGTGTGGGGCCGACGGACCTAGAAGGCAAGGCTGTCGTCCGGAGATTTCTCAGTGAGTATCTCTCTTACACTCCTGACTCTGCGACCCGGAACCTTGCCGAGTCGCTCAACATGATGACCACCAACCTCCGTACATTCACCCTCAATAAATTGCGCGACGATGACACGGTTGGCAAGATCGAACAGGATCACATCATCTCCGATCTCCGCATTCGTTCCATCGAAAACACCAAGAACGCGCCATGGGATTACGTGGTGTTTGGGGTGAAGGAAGTACATAAGGTGAGAGAAGGCGTCGAGGTGACCGACCGTATTGTTGCTCAATATAACGTTCGCCTGGTTGAAGAGCGCCGAAGCGAATTCAATCCCAGCGGACTGCTGGTTGCCCAGTACTCCGAACAGCAGATGGTGGGTGAGCGAGATAGCGGTCTCGAACAGAAAAGCGAACTCTATAGATAACGGACGAGGAGTTGAAGATGACGAGCACGGCAGCCGAAATGATCCCCACAGCAAAAGCTGCGAGGAATGAGGGAACGAACGACACAACAGCCACACGAACCAGGCGTGCACGCACCAGCTCGGATGAAGAAGCAAATGGCAGCACTCGCTATTTTCTGGCGAAACCAAATGGCAGCGATGACCAGCCCGCGTTCGACCGCGAAGTCGCCAACGAGGGCGAAGCGCTGGTGGAGGCGCTGCGCCTTGGAGTGAGTTTTTATGTGGTGCAGGAATTTCGTGCCATTGCTGACTTCTCGGGACGCAAGCCGCAACTGAACAAGGAGGCGGTGAGGCCCAGGTAGAGGAGATTTGTATAGCGTAGGTTCCATTTACAGATGATGTTGATCTGTGGTGAGCAATCCGCAAGCTGATTGCGGTTGAGTGCTGGTCTGGTTCCTTAGCGAACCTGGCCGAAACGTTTTCGGCCAGGACAGCAAAGCGAGCCGCGCGAGCGCCCTCCTTCTCTGTTCTGGCACTACGCAGAAAGAAAAGGAGGAAAAGATGGTGAGACAACGCTTTCGGGTTTTATTCCGGCGTTGCTTTTTCACTGCGGCGAAGGTCTGCGGACCAATTCTGTTGTTCGAGCTGTTCGTGTTGGTTCGGCAGCACCTTGGCTATGTGCCCCTCGGCATGTCTGATTTGCTGATCGGAGCACTTTTCGTCTTCCTGCTCATAGCCTTGCTGTGTTGGCTCTGGGCGATGGGAGAGTGGTTGTGGTCCAGGCTGCGCAGGCTGAGAGGCTTCTTGGGCGAGTTACGGCAATGCTCCAGGAGCTATTGGAGGCCTGACGCAGTAAACACAAACAAGGCGTAGCAACGACAACTCATGTGGCCGGCGCTTGGCTGCCTGGCCGAAATCTTTTGGTTCGGTTTTCGGCAAGGGCAGCGAAGAGACTGGCACGAGCCGTCTCCCGAAGCTGTCTTTGCCCGACAGCATTAAGGAGATCAGCAATGCCAGATGCCACGAAGTGCGGCGCCAATCCGGTGTTGGCGCTCGAAATTGATCGAAACGGCAAGTTATCGAAGAAAACCATGAACCTTAGCCGGGAAGCACAACTCACGAACAGCCTGTTGCAAGGCCTTCATCCGGGGATTTACGTCGCGACGGTTGATGTCCCGACGGAGCCTCTGGATGCTTGCGAACAGGCCATCGTCGAGCAGGCGCTGACCAGGATCAAGGTTGATGGGATTCGCTACAGCCTGATTGGAGCCAGCGGCAGCGCCAAGAATGGCAAGTTCTATGCTGTCCAAAACTCCTTCGAAAAGAAACTTGCGGAGAGATTTCGTTTCTCGCCGCAGGCGGCGATCACCTATTTCGGGATCCTGGTTTCCTCTTGCAAGGTACTGGTGGAGGAATCGGACTGCCGAGTGATGGTGGTTGATGACCATGAATTCGGTACTAACGACTGCCGGGGATGGATCTCGCAGTCGTTGTTCCGGAAGCTTCAGCAGAAGCACAGAACCGAGCTTCTCGCCAAAGAGGTGGAGAAACTGCATGCCAATCGGATCGCAACTCATTCCGAGGAGCAGGCAGACCTCGCCCTAAGCGAGAACGAAGAGGCACTGCTGCTTGAAGAGGCGAAGCGCAGCATCCGAGGCAAGCAGATCGGCGCTCGCTGCTTCTATCAATTCCGTCTGGCGTTCGACAAGACGCAGGCGAAGGGCGCATTCAAGGTCATGGCGGACGACGTCGCTCGGAACCTTGAGGCCGACATCGTCCTGCCCAGATCGTGCGTGAAGCCCAAGTACCAGGGAGGGATGTTGCGGACGATCCGCTCATTTGTGGGCGATCGTCAGGCACACACCTTCCGCGGTCCAGTCATCGTCGGTTTCCGTGACATTTCCCGCAACCTCGAATTCAATTCGAGCTATACGCTGCTGGAACATGCCCCGGAAGACTCCGTTGAGCTGGAGATCAAGCCGTACGCTCTGCGCCAGATCGAGAAGGTGCGAGAGGCGTTCGAGTCAAATAACTTCGCGGAGCTGTTTGAACTGCTGGGTACCCGGGAAAGTCAGCGTGTCCTGGAGCCCGGCGAAGAAGCGGATCCGAACTACACCTCAAACGAATACACGGTGGCACAGGCAGCATTGATCGCTGATGCTACCGGCTACATGATGAAGCACCCATTCATTCAGCACCACCTGCAAAAGGTGCTGATGAAGTGGGCCTACCGTCTTTGCACCAGTGGAGGCTTCTGTCTTCCCGGCTTCGCGCTCGCGGATGACGGCTACCTCTTTGTTCACAACGGCCAACTCGTCTGCGGGTCGGATTGGATTCCGAAAACCAGCTTCATCGCCGAATCAAGTTGCCGGCGTGGTCTGGTCGTTCGCTATCCGATCCGGATGAAAGAAGACCTCCTGCCCGTAGAGAGGCTGTCAGCCGATGACACCCTTCGCGTATTGTCCGAGCACTTGGGACAGCGTGGGTGCCAGGTTTCGGCCGACGAACTGGGCACCGTTGCTCGGGAGCAGCTGCAGCTGAGAGGAACCTTGGTCCTTCACTCAGATACGGCTGCCAGAAATGGTGGAGATTTCGACTTCGACATGGTCTGCCTGGTCGAAGACGACCGCTTCCCACGGTTCGTTGCCGACAGGTTCGCCTACGAAGAGCAACACTCCGCCACTAAGAAAAAGAACCCCAAACCTCCCAGCCCATGGTGGAACCTTCCGCAGGTTTCGCTGCAGGCCCGCGGCAATCAGATCGGGGCAATAACCGACCTGAAAACCTCATGTCTCGCGAAAGGACGGCCCGACCTGGCGCGAGAGCTGGTGGATCAACTGCAGAATGCGCTTGATCAGCTGAAGCACGGAACCCAACCCGATCAAGACGTGATTCGTAACATTCGCAACGACGTCCCAACCGCGCCTTGGCTGAAGTTGAAGCAGAAACGCCGAATCGAAGACATGGACGAGCACATTGAAGTCGATGCCAGCGACAAGGTCGGCAGGCTTTACAACTTCGTGCGCAAGGAGTTGGGGCGCTACTTTGGCCCGGCCGCAACAGCGCCTCTGAGCGATTTTCGGGGAGTCATTGGGGGACAGAGCTTCACCCCGGAGATTTACCAGGAGTGCTTGGTGGTAAACCGCTACTACGGCAGCCGGGTGATCGAAATCATGGGCCGGCGACAACAGCTAATGGAAGAACTGGAGAAAGCCAATGCGGCAATCGAGGCTAACAAGCACGATGCCGAAGCGCGCAAGCAACTTTTCTTCCGGCGCAACCAGGCTTCTGCCGCGTTGAACGCATATGAGAAACACGCAGGAGACGAGCTTAAGGCGCTGGTCAATGGACTCCAGAAATGGAGCAGCAGCAAGAATGGAACGCGGTTAGCCTACCTGTCTGCTTTGCACTCGATCGTCTGCAGAGAAAGACGGGCAATGCCGGACCCGAACGCGGTGAGCGGGACCGGGTCGATCGTGTTCTACAGCTTTCCACAAGAAGTCGTTAATCAGATTGCGGAGCGCACCGGCGGGCGGCCCGTCAAGGTGGAAATCCCCACTCTGTGTGACGGCGAAGTGGAAATTGACGCGGAAGGCCGGATCTTCCTCGTTCAACCGTTCACCCTACCCAACGGCCAGGTTATCGAACGCCTGATCTTCCTGGCGCAAGTAACCAGGAGCGGTGAGGTGTTCACCGATCGCGATGAGAAGGGCTCGCCTGTCGTACTGCAGCGGGTCCGGAAGTTCGCGATCAAGCCCGGACGAAGTGAGATACGCGATGGGAAGGTGACCTTTCCCGAAACTCAGCAGCGGCCGCAACTCCCCACGAGGAGTGCTGTGGCGCCTGCTTGAGCCCAACTAACCCAAACCTGCCCAGGAGACCTTCCCCCGAGGTTTCCTGGGCTTCACCACGAAGGATGATTGAGAGAGCAGTTATGAAACGCATTGCCTGCAATCTATTGATAGTGGCAGTTACCCTCGTTCCGGCGATAGCGCAGAAAATTGAAACCCAAACCAGCGACCGGACGCGCATCATGCATTTGAAGACCGCGCTCAACCATTTGACCGTGATCGAGGTCGGCGAGCCGGTAGTAGAAGTGGCGGCCGGCAGCCCAGCCTTCAGGGTCGAGTGGCGCGACAACAAAGTCTTTGTTCAGCCCACCGAGGCCGACGCCTCCACCAATCTATTTATCTGGACGGCGACTCAGCGACTGAACTACGAACTCGAGCCCGCGGGGGCAGTGTCATCCATGGATTTTGCCGTTGACCAGCGGCCGGTACCGAGTCCGGAGCCCGTAAAGCCGGCGGCAACAAAATCGCAACCTGCGAGTTCACCGTCTATGGCGGACCTCTTGCTCGCCGGTAAGCCGGTGCGAATGCTGCCTTCGCGGCAACATCCTGGTAAACCAGTGGAGGTCTCGATTAGGGATCTATACGAGAAAGACGGGCACCTGCTGATTCGTTATGCCATACGCAACCAAACCGCACAGCCGTACACCCTCGACATACCTCAGGTCTTTGAGTTGGACGGAGTGCAATCCTATCAGTCGCTCTATGGATTCGTTAATGCTCAGTTGGGCGATGAGCAGATCGACAAACTCAAGATAAAAGAAGAGACTCCGCTAAAGGTGTTGAACGGCCAGCCTCAGTCAGAGCAGATTGCGCCCGGTGAAGAGGCCGTTGGGGTGGTCGCTTTACAAATGACGGCAAGCTCAAGCCCCGAAGTCCTGCGCCTGGATTTTCCTTCCGTAGGGTCATCCGCTGGTACAACGACTCAGAGCAAGCAGCGCCAAGTTTCCGCTTATCTCGTTCGATAACGGCTTAAGCCACCGAGAGTGTTCCACATTGTGACCGAAGCAGTGAGCAGCAAAGGCGTTTACAGCATCCTGAGGCAGTACCTCGGGGCCCGACCCGACTTGGGGATCTGGAAGGGTATCTGTGATGCGGTACTCGAGCCGGCGAACCCGTTCGACAGCAAAGCCAGAAGGGCTCCCCGACGCTGGTTTGTGTTCTTCGTCCTCATCGCTGGAATTCTGCTGGGATGCTTTATTTACTTCAACGATCTGATCTGAGGACGAGAGCCATGGACGAGCAAACCGAGCCCAAAGAAGTCACACCCTCCGAAGCGTCTGCCGTTAACGAGGCGCGAGAAGTTGTTCGTGACTGGGAGGTTCTTTTCTGGGCGTTTCTGCTGTTTGGCCTGGGGCGGCTGGTCTGGTTGTACCTTTACCGCCCGGAGCACACCCCGTTTCATCTGGGTCTCTCCTGCGGTTTTGTGTTCTGCGGCATTCTGGGCTTTCTGATGCGTTGGGTGTTTAGCCCAAGATTGCATCAACGCTAACGCATATATAAATGATGCGCGACTCCTACCAACACCGGCAGCAGAATCCCCCACTTCTGGAAAGCATGGAAATCGTAGTTGCTGTGGTGTTGATGGCGGCGTTCTGGTTTGCCTGGTACGTGGCCCGCGAGCGCTTCCATCTTGAAAACCGCCAGATTGCCGAGTTGGCCTGCTACATGACTGTTGGCACGCTCGCGTCAGCTGGCTCGATCCTCCTGATCGTAACGGCGCGTACACGACGCGAGAAGCAGTGGCCGCACCCGCCGATGGTGGTGTCTCGGCCGCGAGACGAGAAACTCACGGGCGATGCCTGGAAGCAAAATGCGGTGATCCTGGGCTACGACATTCACGGCGAGCCGTGGTACTGGCCTGACAGGGTGAGGGTCATGCAGGGCATTGTCCTGGGTATGACCGGATCGGGTAAGACAACGCTTCTGAAGAACATCATCACCCAGGATTTGGCTCGGGTTGTCGGCACACCCCAAGACCCACACCGGCTGCCCATGGTGATCTTCGATGGCAAGGGCGACCTGGAATTCTTCAATGACCTTCTTCCTCATGTGCATCGTGCCGGCCGCCTGCATCAGCTTCGCGTCTTAAATCCCGCGCGCCCTGATATTTCTGTCCGTTACAACCCTTTCTACTGCAGCGACGAAGACTACATGTCCGTCGTCAACATGGTCTTTGGTTCCTTCAATCTGCATGACGAATTCTTCGCCAAGCACCAGTTGAACTACTTGGCCGACATTGTTCGCGTTCTGGTCCATACCGGCCAGAAGTTCAACTTCTATGATGTGCTGGTCATGGCAATTGATGAGCAGGTCCTTCGAGAACAGGTCGAGAAAGCCCGCCATCACTTGGCCCATGCACCATCCATTTCCGTGCAGCGGCGCTTGAATTTCGAAATGTCAGTCAAGAACCTTTACCAGTCGTTTGCCGATCGCGAGCGTGTTCCCAAGATCCAAGGCCTGGTCAACGAGTGTATGACTTTTCTGGATGACGAGCTCAGTGTGATTACTGGCCCATACGAGGAACTGTTGTCTCTTGACGAGGTGATCGAGCAAGAGTTGATCTTGTTTGTCACGTTGAATGTGAACAAGAACACCGAACCGGTGCGAGCTTTGGGGAAAATGTTATTGCAGAACCTGCAGTTGGTTGTGGGCAAGCGGTACGAGAGCGAAGAGCAGCGCCGGCGAACAAACCGCCCGATGTTCAGCGTCGTGCTCGACGAGTTTGCTCCGTTCGGCTACCGCAACTTTGCGCAGATACTGCAGACTGCCCGCGGTACACACACCGCGTTCCTGTTTTCGATGCAGAGTCTGCCGCAGCTCATGCAGGTGGGTAGGGGTTTCAAAGAAGATGTGACCTCGGCGCCGAACACCACCATCACTTTGCGGACGCGTGATGAAGAAACGACGCGTTACTTCCTTCGTGCCTCGGCAGAACACACCGTAACTCGGCGCAGCATCTCGGTGCAGCGCTGGCGGCTTTTTGGCTATGAAAAGTACGAGGCAACCGACCGGGCCACAGAAAGAGAGGATCGCGAGACGCGCGCACTCGATGAGCACATCAAGAACCTCCCCAAAGGACAGATGGAAATCCTGATGACTAACGATACGCGAGGGACGCTGCACCACTTGCTGCACGTCCGTCCGCCACAGGATGTGAGCGTTCCCAATTTTGAACCCGAACTGTACGCACGGACGCGGCAGTCACGGGAACAATCAATCGGCGCCAACTTGAGGTTTAAGACACCTGAACTGGCGGCATCGAGGCGCTTTGCCCGTCGCGGGTAGCAGGACTTGGATGGTCATGAAGCGAACGCTCACAGTTGTCATCACCGCAATTATCGCGCTTGGAGTGTGTCGTCCCGCAATCGCTCTACCTCAGAATCCCTCTCAGACAAACTCACGCGGGAAGGCCGACGGCCGCGCACAATACGATAGACCGATGTATCTGCAGCATGACACGTGGTACGAGTTGCTGCTGAAGCAGTTCAATCCCGACGATTTCGATTACGGCGCCTGGATGGAAGAACGTCGTCAGGTGTTTCTCGAAGCGAGCGTGCGAAACCCGTACTTCAAATACAGCGCTGGCATAACCCTCGCGCTGCTCATCATGGCAATGCTGTACACCAAGCAGTGGATGGATCACCGGCGCTCAATGTGGATCACCGCCGAGATGATGACAGACTTGTACAACCATGATGAGTATTCCCGCAGGGTCGCCCGCGAAGCCATCCAGAAATACAACGCTCATATCGAGCGCTGTAACCGGGCGATTGAGGCGGCCGAGCAGGGACTGCCCGTCGCTGGAGCCGATTCAGAAGCGGCCCGTCTGCGGAGCGAACTCGCATCGGTCCGGGATGAGAGGGATTCTCTTCGGCGCGATAGGGATCTAGCCAAGGACGATTTGGCAGAAAAAGAGCGCCTGTTGGCGGACATCTCCTTGCGCCTTGACGCGTTGGGCAAGAAGACGGATGCAAATCGGAACCCGTCGGGTCCCGTCGATATGCACACGGCTGATCAAAAACTCGTGCAACACATCAACAATCTGCAAGAACAACTGTATGCGGCGCAGCGCGAGAACAAGCGTCTCAAAGGCGAACATTAACCGATGTTGGTCGCAGCTACAGGTTTCGGCAGTGTATGGCGGCGAAAGTTCCCCACGAACCAGAACGATCCCCGTCGCTTTGCACGCGGCGTGTATTACAACACAACGGGAGTCGATATCGACGGCACAATTCGGCAGCGCCCTAAGATCGCCGGCTATGCACGTTTTCACGGATTGGGCGGGTTCGATTCGCACCGTCCGGAACGCATGATCGGCCGCGTGTTTGAATGTGGCGATCCATGTGTTTGGCAAGGGGAGAACAAACTGCTCTTCCGGCGCGTCTTGCCGAAACCCGAAAAGCCCGATGCATTTCTAATTGTGGTTCGGCCCGAGCTGAATGGGGTGCTGGCAATCGGCGCCGCTGATTGGCGATCCGTCGACACCTGGCTCCTGTCGTTCAGCGAATGTGGTGACCGGCAGGAGGCCATGCTGCTGATGTCGATGTACGGCTGGATCTATACGAAGTTAGGCCGCTTTGTTTTAGAACCCCAAGTCCGGCAATCATGGATGGCGCGGCTTGTGCTTGTGTCACCCGCAGCGGAGTGAAAAACGAATGCGGTATCGAAAAGGAACCATCACTCTGAGCGACACATGGGATTATCCGCTGCTGCGCAGAGTGCTGCATTGCGTGTTTGTCACGTCGGCACAGTTGTATGAGTTCATGAAGCTGGACCACTGCGCATCCTCGCACAATGCATTCGATAATCGTGTGCGTCGCTTGCTGGCGCACGAGTTGTTAGTGCGGCGCGAGATCCCGACGATGAATCGCGGCGTGGTGTATTCGCTATCGCGCGCCGGCGCTTCGGAAATGGTTGGTAAGGGAGAATACTATTCCGGCTCCGCCGATAAGGGGGAACCGCCCAGCGGCCACGTGCAGCACGCCCTGGAACTGAATGAAATCCACCTAGCATTGAAGCGTACTGGTGTGCTCGTCCGCTGGACGCCGGAGTCCGATATCCGGTCGCGCAACGAACTTAGTGGCATCGGGTATGTGAAAGACTATGACGCCGTGGTTGCGGTGCGCATTGACGGGCACGAACACCGATTTGCTCTCGAATATGAACGCACGCCGAAGGCAAGAAGCCGATACCAAGTCATCTGGAAGCGAATCGAGGAGGAAACCGAGTTTCGCCACTTCCTGTATCTGGTTCCGAATCATGACATGCTGTCGCTCCTGGTTAAGCAATTCCAAGGCTGCCGCCGCGCGGTTTACTTCGGCCTGCGAAAAGATTTTCTTGCGGACACCCTCAGCGTCGGAGTGCAAAGCAATCACTCGCCGTTGTCTAACACGCTTCGCGCCGTGCTAACCGCAGAGCTGTGCCGTTCCGGCAGCCGGGGCACGACCTCCAGCCAGGCCCCTCTTTTTACCGATTGAGGTGTGTTTGCGCTGGGATTGCGCTGAATTTGCCGTGGAAGGACCACGCCCAACTGGCTGAAGGCCAGCATGTTAGCGTCTGACTATCTCCCTTGTGGTAGCGATTTTCGCGAAAACCGCTGAGTTCTTACGACGGATTGTGTGAGCGGTTGCGCGGATGCTGCTCGGTAGGATGTACACAAGCCGACCTATCGGTAGGCGAAGACGCGCCAGCGGGTGAAGATATGGAGGACGTCTCTTCCCCACAAGCAAGAAAAAGCGCGGTGTGCCTGTTGTGTCTTCTGGAGCAACTGCCGGATGATGAATTTGGAGGTTTTGGCATGGACAGCGTGAGTGTTCGGCTGCGTTACCGACCCGTGCGTCTGGGATGGTGCGTTCGCGACCAAAACCTGGAAGATCTGCGCAGGGCGATCCGTTATTCCCATGCGTTCGTTGGTGGCATCTTCAACCCCATCATCCCAGTCGATCATAGCGAGTCCAAAGAATTCATCGCGAGGATGCGTGTCGATGCGTTAATGAATGTAAGTGAGGATGACGCAAGCAAGGCTTTCGTCAAACGGTTTGACTACCTGCCTTGGCCGTTCGATGATGAGGCCCTTTTCCTAGAAAAGTTTGGGCAATGGTCACCGACCTTCCTCGATGTTTCCCATCGACTCAATAATCGCGCGGATGACTTCCGCAAGAACGCGCAATATGAGCCGCGAGAGGGCGTAACGCTCGAACAGACAGCAGAGTTCGCTCTAGTTCGGTGCGAAGAGGACGATGATCCCTTGCACGATCTCCTATTGGCTACATTCGGCGGGTATCCCGATCCGAATGAGATTCACCGCGATTATGAGGGCTTTATCCAAGCTAACCTGCTTCCGTTTGTGTATACCGCACGGAAGGATCAGCCGATTTCGCCGTCGCTACTCACAAAAGAGACTCCGTCCTCGCTCACGGACCAAGGGTTGACCTGGGATCGTGTTCCGGGAGGCGCGACGATAGGGTTCTACGTCGGATCGGCGAACAGCTTCGATGATCTGGTGAACTTCTGGAACTTGCGCGCGTCTGGCGTGAATGCGATGTTTCTTGACCCGGATCACAGTGACCGGCTGACGCTCGTGCGCGACGACTTCACGAGGCATATCGAGCAGGTACAGGCGCGGGTTCGAGAAA